>OGLI01001726.1_pt1 | contig 12725 bp, 13 predicted proteins | sample 1572661 | NCBI WGS metagenome assembly OGLI01 (sample SAMEA2581901, study PRJEB24529) | metagenome | biome: Human gut stool | place: China | collected 2011 | reverse complement strand
GCAAATCATAAAATGGGTTGATATGATACAAGATTGTTTCTACTACCTATTAGAAGGAGATGTTGATACTGCGTTTCTTGAATATGAAGAATATAAAATTGATAACAAGGAAAGATAACTCCTAAACGGCGTTCCTTTCCAAGCCATTAGCTGTAATAGAAGCATGAAAAAGATTATTTTCTACATATCGGCAATTCTGTTTTGCTTGCCTATACAAGCACAACAGCGTTTCTTCGGTGTCATTCAGGATGCGGACGGATATGTAAATGTACGTAGCACAAGTGGAGAAATAATAGGCAAATTATCGGATAATCATGTGTTTGTCGATTGGGATGCACAAAAGAGCCATAAAGAATGGCATAGCGTAGAATATGGAGCAGAAACGGGCATAACCAAAACTTGCCCGAATGGAAATACCCATACAGGGGAAATCCATAGAAATCGCATCCGTTATTTGGCAGATTTGCCACAGTTGAAGAAACAGCCGCAAAGTACAGATAAATGCCTTGTATATGCCAACGACACATTAACCGTAAAGATAGACTTCCAAAATTTTAATCCACAAAAACATGCCACTGTTTATGATTTGGAAACAGGTTTTGTTCGGAGTATTGACGGTTGTTCTGATTTGATAGGCATAGATGATAATATTCCGCATGAAGAATATGTATCTATCACTGTCAAGCACCCTGCCGGAATATTGGAATTTCCAACAGCATACATAACACATCTGTACGAACCGAGCCGAAACAATGTTGTCGTGGCATTGGGTAAAGGAAACTCACTGTTCATCAGCACGCAGAACAGTGACGGTGCAGGCGGATATTATGCCGTATGGACAGTAGAAAATTATCTTGTTAAAAGTCTGTTTGTGTTACATGACTTTTGACTAAAATACAGCTAACAACGCAGGATAACGGACAAGCCGTTCCCTGCTGAACCATTAGTAACAACATTGTTATGAGAAAAGAAGTTGAACAATTAGCTTTAATGGGTGCAATGCCCGATGAAGCAGATGAACGAATAACGGCTGCATTAGTTGATGAATATGCAGACTTATTGGGCAAGATAGTTAAACCTATCACTTTGGATGAAGCACATATTTTAATCAAGCTCTTTCCGCCGACTGCTTTATATGGGGTAGAATGGACATTGCTACATTTAATAGAGTCTGTGTATTCAGAAATAAAATCTCTTGAATACAGAAAACTTATAAATGAATGTAATAGTACAGAGTTCAAGAAGATGTTAGTTCAACGTCTTAATAATTCACAACAGAAAAAAATTACTAACGAAGCAGGATAACGCTTACAGCGTTCCCCGCTTAGCCATTATCAGTGATCCAAAACAAACAAATGTATGGAAAAGTATGATATAAATAAGGTATACACCCCATAATAATAAATGCTCATCAATCGGGAATGATGAGTACCTCCAATAAGGTATATATCCTGACTCTTGGAAAACCTGCATTAAAAAAAGATATCGCAACGATATTTGATTATGCAGAGATTCAAGAATTTCCGAATACTCGTGAGCAAGAAGAATTCTCTCAAAAATGGCTCAATTCTTTTTTAAACAGAGAGACTTACTAAATACGTCGAGTAAGTTGTAATATGTAATTCCTATTAATCAATTAAATGAAAAAAGGTACGAATAAAACAGATAATTATTTCGAACGCGTAAAACAAAGATTACATCCTCCCAAATACAGATATTATTTCTTCGATTATCTGTATTTTAAGGGTGAACAATGGAGCAAGAAAGCCTTCAGATGCTCCGGTGCATTCATTTTACTGGAGTATTGGATAATGATCGTAGCTTTTCCGGCATTTGGATTCACGAGTGTAACCCATCACTTTGGAGACAATGCGGTCATATTTTATCAAGTACTGATTCTTTTATTGCCTTACATTTTCATATTTTTCCGTTACCGTAAAGACAGAAAAAAAGCTATTATCAATCATTACCGACACTCGAAAAGTAGTGGAGTGACTATGACCTTCATCATTATCCTCCCATTTATCTTGTTCTTTTTTGAATTATGGCTATTCGATAAACTGGAATGGATAGATTGCAAATTATGGTAATCAGCAATAAACAAAAGGAATATAGTTAGGACAAAATCAAGGAAACTTATGGACGACTTTGCTAAACTCTAGCATTGAAATTACATAAAAGTATTCATCTGACAGTTGTTGAACTTTCGTCTGACAGTTGTTAGACGAAAGTTCAACAACTGTCAGACGAATAATCTTTCGCATATTGCGGGACAAAGGATTGTGAAACGATCCTTAAATTTCAGTAAGTAGCGAGCTAGTTCATCCGTAAAACACTAAGGCAGAAAACCGGTCTTGTCTTCATCGGTTATTTCCCGAATAACTTTACAGGGAACACCTGCGGCAATTACATTCTCCGGAATGCTCTTTGTCACCACACTGCCCGCACCGATTACTGAATTTCTCCCGACAGTGACACCACCCATTATATGAACGCCGGCACCTACCCATACATTATCTTCAATGACAATCGGATGGGCATAGCACCCGCCCATAAGACGTTCCTGCGGATCGAGCGCATGATTGGCCGTATATAAACCGACACGGGGCCCTAATAATACATTGTCGCCTATCGTAATGAGATTTCCGTCCAACATGATGCAATCAAAATTGGCGAAGAAATTATTGCCAATACTGATATTGAATCCAAACTCACACCGGAAATTCGGTTCAAAATGAACACTACTGCCAATACACCTCAATAGTTTACGTAACAATGCCTCCCGAACTTCTTTAGGCTTTCCATAAGTGGAATTATAATCATTGGTCAGGAAAACAGCCTGTTCTCTTCTTTGAACCAGTTCTACAGACAAGTCATTATACATTTTTCCCGAAAGCATTCTTTCACGCAATTCTTTATTCTCCATATATATATTATGATGTTATTTAATAAGCAGGACATACTTGCAAATATACAGAATTAGTCAGATAAAACAGGCAACCTATTGGTTTTCAAAAATACTTTTATAACTTTGGCAATATTAAATATAAACAATACAATAAACGTATGAATCTAGTTTCACTCAGAGACTCACCTCAGTATCTGGAAAGAGCTATCGCCTATTTCCAAAGCAAGTGGGGTAACGAGAACACGAAAATGGTGTATGACAATTGTTTCAGACATTCTCTGAATGCCGAAAATCCCATTCCTCAATGGTACCTTTTAATGAATGGTGATGAAATAATAGGATGTGCGGGACTTACCAGCAACGATTTTAACTCTCGCGCGGATTTATATCCTTGGCTGGTTGCCTTATTCATTGAAGAAAAGTATAGGGGAAATCATTACGCCAATCTTTTAATAGAACAAGCCAAGAAGGATACACTGAAATTCGGATTCTCGAAATTATATTTAAGCACCAGTCATACTTCGTATTACGAACGCTTGGGCTTCACATATATCGGAGATTGCTGGCATCCTTGGGGAGAAAGCTCCCGTGTATATGAGATTATTTTAAAATTCTGACTTGTACATTCCCGATAAGTATTTGTCTGGGCAAATGACGATATTGCCGCAACAGAAAGTAACAGAATTAATAAGATTGTTCTCTAATATTCATTCTGGTTTTATGTCCCTCAAATATACGAAAAAAAGGGCATAAAAAAAGGCTATCTATCCCAGACAGCCAATCTTTTTGTTAACCTTAAATCTAATACTATGAAAAACACACTACAAAGATACGGACTTTCTGCATATCTCCAAATTTCCGGAGCAAAGCGGAGCATCTTATAACATGGTTTAATAGAAGTAGCAGACTCGTTAACATTTAACATAATTCCTCCGGATATTAACGAATACCCGAAGGAGTGATCTAAAAACTATTCATATCTTAACGAACGAGCAGGTTTGCTCATTATTATTTTCATTGTCTGAAAGGCCACCGTCACGAATGAAATGAACAACATCAACAATACGGGCACAATAAAGAACCAGGCTTCTAAATCCGTCCGGAAAGCATAATGACTCAACCAGGCGTTCATACTGAACCAGGCTACCGGAAGAGCAATCACAACCGCTATCAGAATCAGCAGGAAAAATCCTTTGACCAACTGATAGAAAAGATTCCAGCGGGAAGCTCCCAAGACTTTACGTATACCCATCTCTTTCGTACGGGTGGAACAGGAAAACATCACCAATACCCAAAGTCCCAGACAGGATATGAATATCGCTAATCCGGTGAAAGAACCTATCATCACCCCGAATACTTCATCCTGACGATACTGATGGTCGAAGAACTGATCGAGGAAAAAATAATCGAAACTGGAATCAGCAAAGTACCGATTCCATATTTCCTGTACCTGCGATACCAGTTCGCGGGGATTGCCGGAAGTCATTACGATAGAAATATAGCGTTGTGGCAACCAGTCTATCTTATCTTTATGAATCAGCATAATAGGAGTATAATTCTTACTCAACGCCTGCTGATGATAATCTTTGACCACTCCGATAATCTGCATCGGAGCATCGGTACATTCTACTGTTACCAACTCTCCTATCGCCTCATCATTGGAAGCAAAGCCCAGATTGCGTACGGCCGTCTCATTAATCACCAGTTTATCTACATCGTCTCCGTACTCTTCTGAAAAGCCCCGTCCGGCTATCACTTGCAAACCATATGCCTCTATATAATCCGGATCGCAGGCCAGCATCTCATAAAGCCGATTCTGCTTCAAAGCGTCATTGGTACGGCGATTGGAAAGGAAAGTAGCCACCTCCTCGCCCGGCACAGCACCGGAAGCTGCGACACTATGCACCAGTGGCAACCGCATTATCGCTTTCTTCATCGCTTCCAGCTTCACATTCAGCCCGTCTGTACGTCCGGGAAATTTAATGACTAATGTCTGGTCGGTTTTCACCCCTAATGATTGGCTGCGCATAAAATTCAGCTGTGCAAACACGATCAATGTTCCACAAAGCAGTATCATAGAGGCCGTATATTGAATGATAACCAACACCTGACGAGTCCGTTCTCCGGACTTGCTATGCAAAAACTTTCCTTTCAACAGGGTAATCGGTTTACGGTTCAGCAAAGCCAATGCCGGATAATATCCGGAAAGGAATATCCCTGCGATAAAAACAAGAACCAGCAGCATCCACCAATAATCCATCAGCCAAACGGAGAAAGTGACCGTACGTCCCACCAGTTGATTAAAGTACGGAAGAATCAGCTCTATCAGTCCTACCGCCAATATAAAAGCAATCAGATTCATAACCAGCGCTTCGAACAGGAACTGATGAATCAACTGCTTGCGGAAAGCACCCACTACCCGACGCACTCCGACTTCCCTGGCACGCTCCATCGAACGGGCTACTGTCAGATTGATATAGTTTATCCAGGCAATAGCCAGAATGGCAATGGCTGCAAAGACAAGTGCAATCATGGCAGAACGATTTCCTTTTGTCTCCATTTCATAACCCAATTGCGGAGTGAGATGTATATCTGCCAGAGGAACCAAATCGACTCCCCATGTTTTGTTTTTCAACGCTTCCTCCGTCTTGTACTTTTCCGCCATGACGGGAAACTCTCTTTCTATTTCCGCTTCCCTCTCCGGCGAATCGAGCAGAACATACGTATATGCTTCATGCTTATACCAGTATTCATGTATAAACTTGGGCAGAGATGTATACGAAATCAGGAAGTTATAATGTATATGGGAATTGGAAGGCATTTCCTCCATGACTCCGGTCACTTCACACGATATCTTATAATAGGGACCGGTAAAGATAAGAATCTTTCCGATAGGGTCTTCCTCTTTGAAATATTTGCGGGCAATGCGCTCGGTGATTACGACTTGTCCCGGCATCGAAAGGCTGGTCTTTTTATCACCTTTCAAAAGCTCGAAATCGAAAAGACGGAAAAAGCCCGGATCGGCATAAGCTATCTGGTTTTCCCGCAGTGTCAACTCACCATACTTCACAATCTGTTCAGGTTGGAGCAGAGAGCCGATTCGGGTATAATCTTCAATTCCCGCAAGATTCTCTTTCATTGCCGAGCCGTATCCGAAAGAGCTGCTTGCCCAGTTATCGGTCAGCACCTCCCCTTCGCGGAATGTACTTTGCACACGGTAAATATGGGGATATTTCGTGTGCATCTTGTCAAAACTGAACTCAAAAGTTACATACGTCAGAATCAGTAACGCCGATGCCATGCCGATCGCCAGTCCAAACACATTAATGAAGCTGAACTTCTTCCGCTTCATCAGATTCCGATAGGCACTATTCCAATAATTTCCTATCATACAGCTTCGTTTTTAGAGGACGTACTTTTTTCTAACGGACGGTTGATGTTTTCGGATACAATCTGTCCGTCCAACAACCGGATAATCCGATGCGCCTACGTCGCATCCCTTTGAGAGTGGGTGACAATGATAATCGTAGTCCCCTGGCGGTTCAGTTCGCTCAACAGCTCCATCACTTCCACGCCATTCACCGAATCCAGATTTCCAGTCGGTTCGTCAGCCAGCAACAACTTACAGTCCGTCACTACCGCACGGGCGATGGCCACACGTTGCTGTTGTCCGCCCGACAACTGTTGAGGATAATGGTTGGCACGATGTAGCAGATTTACTTTCTCCAGCACTTTGTTCACTTTCTCTTTGCGTTGGGCAGTCTTAATCCCCATATAGACAAGCGGGAGTTCCACATTTTCGTATACCGTCAGTTCGTCAATCAGGTTGAAACTCTGGAAGATAAAGCCCAGATTATTCTTCCGAAGGGCAGTCAGCTGGTTCTCGTTCATTTTATCCACCTGTTTCCCTTCAAAGAAATAAGAGCCGGAAGTGGGAGAATCCAACGTGCCCAGAATATTCAGCAACGTTGACTTGCCGCATCCGGAAGGTCCCATTATAGCAACAAATTCTCCTTGTTCTACGTGTAAGGTGACTTCGTTCAATGCTTTCGTCTGCACCTCTTCCGTAGTGAAAAGCATAGACAGTTTTTCTGTTTTAATCATGGTGATTCTTTTTATTTATTTTAGTATTAGTTTCTCATTGTCTCCGAACAACTCATAACCGGATATGATTACTTTCTCACCCGAAGACAAACCTTCCGTCACCTCATAATACTGTGGATTCTGGCGCCCGATCTTCACAGGACGCCGCGTGGCAAATTTACCACTTTCATCGACAATATACATCCACCGCCCTCCGGTAATTTGAAAGAATCCGCCACGGGGAACAAGGATCGCTTGTGCCGGGTCTCCTAACTGAAGGTTGATATGATAAGTTTGTCCGGCACGTATATTCTCCGGCCGCTCCGAAATGAAAGCCAGGTCAGTACGGAACTGCCCTTCTTTCACTTCCGGATAAGGTTTGGTTACTTCCAGTTTATAGGTTCCTCCGTCACGGGTAAAGTCGGCAGGAAGTCCGGGAAGTACACGCTCCACATAATGCTCGTCTATCTGTGCCTGTACTTTGAGGTCCGGAGTAATAATCTGGCCGATATGTTCTCCTGCGGAAATGGACTGTCCGACCTGCGCATTCAAGTTTCCTACCTGTCCGTCAATCGGAGCTTTAATCTTCAGGTTTTCCAAGCGCTCACGGACCAACGTAAGACTGCGTTTCATGTTGCGTATGTTCTCGTCCAGACTGCTGATCTGGCTTTCACGGAAAATATTATCCTGACGGATACGTTCGTCAATGACCGCCAGTTGTTCTTTGGCAGCTTCATACTCCTCCTCTGCCTGACGAAAATCCTCGCGGGCAATCAGTTGCTCCTCCACCAAACGTCTGTATTGTTCATAACAGCGTTTTTTCAATGTAAGTTCTTTATTCAAGCCTATGCGTTCCTGTTTCAGTTGCAGACGCTCCTGCTCCATACTGATGCGGGTATTGCGCAATTCATTTTCCTGATAGGCAAGGTCTGCCTCACTCTGCATGATTCCGATATTCAGCAACGGGTTGCTGAGACGCAGAATCACATCGCCCGCTTTCACCATAGCTCCTTCTTCTTTCAAACGTTCTTCCACACGACCGCCTTCTATGGCATCCATATAGATAATCCGGCTGGGCATCACTTGCCCGATCACACGGATATAATCATTGAACTCCGCTTGCTTGACGGTAGCAATCGTGAGACGGTCTTTCTCAACTGTCATGGAGGAAGCCGTATCTCTAAAAATAAAATATAAAATGACAGCGATTCCCAGCGCCACACCACCGATCGTATAAAGGTGTTTGCGATTTATGCCGGGTTTGCGTTCAACAGGTGTATCCATAAAGGTATATTCAAAATAGGGTTGTTATTAAATGATTGTTCCGATGGCACAGACTCCGTTTTACAGGAAAGTCCCCTCCCGATAGTATTTCTCCAGTTTCCTCATCATTTCCACTTGCAGGCGTACACGAACCAGTTCTGCCTTGGCGGAGATAAAACGGTTACGGGCTTCCATCAGCTGAAAGACGGAAATGAGCCCTTCCTCCCATTTACGTTCAGACTCTTTCAGTACGAGAGCTTCTGCTTCAAGCTGTTGCAATGCCTGTTGATGTTCACTAAATCCGGCATGTAGGGAAAGAAGTGTTTGCTCTATATCGGTATATAGCTGTTGCTTTTCCAGTTCTTCTTCATTCTTCAAGCGATACAGGTTTAGTTTCTGCTTCCGTTGATGAGTCAGACGTTCCAATCCGCTCAGCAAAGGAAACGAAATACCGATGCCGACATATTTTCCTATATTGTCCCGCAACTGTCTGGCAGAAAAAACTGTATTGTAAAAATTGGAACCAACCGTAAAGCGGGCATAGACAGAAGGAGAAAAAGTTCCGCCAGCCATCGCATACTCTTTACGGGCAGCCTTTCGTTTCAAATCAATCATATTTCCAGTGATTGGGCATAAAGTGTTTCCGTAGACGGAACAGAAAGCAAGGGCAACTGATTCGCTTCCACAATAGTATCCTGAATAACGAGTGTATCACCGGGTTGGAAATTCATTAGCTGTTCCAGATGCAATAAGGCCAACCGGCAAGTATTCTCACGAGATTTATAACGATAGATATCCCCTTCTCTGCGGGCCTTGACTTCCTGCAAATCGGAAGCGGATTTCAATCCCAACTCAACAAAGGCTTCGGTTTGTTTCAGATACCGCTCACTCAACCGGCTTTGTTCTAAAGCAAGATTCAGCAGTTTTCTCTCCAGAATCAGTTTATAATAAGCATCCGTCACTTGATATGCCAGTTCATTCTGCCTATTTTTCAATGCCCATTCGCTACGTTCCTTATTCATCTTCCGGAAGCGTACCTGATGAATGCGTGAAAAGCCTTCAAAAAGAGAAAGAGTCATATCAAGCCCCACAGTCCCTTCTTCAAAAGTTTCGTTGGTATATCCGTTCGTATCCGGATCGATAGAACGCCCAAAGCGTTTCCCTGTTTCTGCATTAACCGCTGCACGGGGAAGAAAAGCACCGACAGCAGCCATATAATCTGCCCGTGCCTCCTTTATATCTATCACACTGTTCCGCACAGAAGGATTCTGCTTCCATGCCAGACGAATGCACTCATCCAAAGTCATGCCGGACTGGGCCTGCACAAAATGCGGTAATAAGAATAAGGACAAAAAGAAAAAGTTTTTCATTCTTTATAATATATGCGATTGTGTGTTACGATGATTAGAAGGCAAATAGGATGCCACAATTTTTAAGTAATTGATTATTAACCAAATGACCAATACGATTGCATTGCATCCGTCCAATTATTACACACCGCAACGTCCAACTTTTGGACGTTATCCATTATTTCATATTCTTCGGGAACAATTTTCGGGCATTTAAGTAAGCCTTGCAGTAAATATGCCCGAAAACGTCTAATTATTGGACACTCGCTTGCAGAGGAAAGCAAAAACGAATATCTTTACCCCCAAACTTAAAGCATGGTTCAACCTGATAGATACCCCCAATCTTAGATATGGAAAACGGAACTATTTTAATAGTAGATGATAATAAAAGCGTGTTAGCTTCACTGGAGTTACTGCTCGAAAATGAGTTCGGTACAGTTCGCACCGCCGCCAATCCCAATCAAATCACCACGTTACTGACTACCACCTCTATCGACGTCGTTATCCTTGACATGAATTTCTCTGCCGGCATAAACAATGGCAATGAAGGACTGTACTGGTTAAAACAAATCCACGAAATCCGCCCATCTTTACCGGTGGTTATGCTGACTGCTTACGGAGACGTTGAATTGGCGGTAAAAGCACTAAAAAACGGGGCTACTGATTTTTTACTCAAACCTTGGGATAATCAGATTCTGATTCGGAAGATAAAGGAGGCTTATAAAAGTAACAACAGCAAAGCCAAAAGCGCTTCAAAGGCAACCGGCAAACAGGGGGATACCGAGAAACCGAGCAAACCGGAAATGTTGATCGGCCACTCTCCCGCAATGCTCCAGTTGATTAAAGTGGTCACGAAAGTAACAAAAGACAGGAGAAAAGACGGTAGCGGGTTAACCGACTCCCACGTCAACATCCTGATCACAGGAGAGAACGGAACAGGAAAAGAGATGTTAGCCAAAGAGATACATCGTTTATCTCCCCGAAATTCCCGTCAAATGCTTGGCATTGATATGGGCGCTATCAGTGAATCACTCTTCGAAAGTGAACTGTTCGGACACGAACGCGGAGCGTTTACCGACGCATACGAAAGTCGCCCGGGAAAATTCGAAGCGGCCAACGGCATATCCCTCTTTATGGACGAAATCGGAAACCTTTCCATTGCACTGCAAGCCAAACTATTGACTGTACTACAGAACCGGAATGTCACCCGAATCGGAAGTAACAAAGTGATTCCCGTTGATATCCGGCTGATCTCTGCTACCAATAAAGATATTCCGGAAATGGTAAAGCAAGGACTGTTTCGGGAAGATTTGTTCTACCGTATCAACACCATTCATCTGGAAATCCCTCCTTTAAGGGAACGGGGAGACGATATCCTATTATTCATAGATACTTTCCTCCGTCGTTTTACTTCCAAATATCAACGGCCGGACATACGGATGCACGAGCAAACGATTGAGAAACTACGCTCCTATCACTGGCCGGGCAATATCCGCGAACTGCAACACGCCATCGAAAAAGCGGTGATCTTATGCGAAGGCAACGTGATACGCCCCAAAGATATTCTGGTAAAGCAAAGCTGGAAACCTCAGACGGCAAGCGTCGTCCCCAATCTGGAGGAAGTAGAACGGCAAGCCATCGAAACAGCAATCCTCCAAAACAATGGAAATCTGACAGCCGCCGCCGAACAATTAGGCATCAGCCGACAAACTCTCTATAATAAACTGAAACGATTCAAACCCTGAACAAGATGATATTCAGTCGACATATCTATTGGACCATATTGCTTCGTATCCTGCTCATCCTCGCAACTTCGGGAACAGGGCTGTGGCTCATCATCTCCCAACGTGGCATCATCATCGGTATGTTACTAATCATCTGCTCCTTGTTTCAAATCGGCGGAATAGTCACTTATCTCAATAACATCAACCGGAAACTCCGGCTTTTCTTTGATGCCATCGAGGACAGAGATAATACATTCAGCTACCCCGAGCAAGGAATAAACGAAGAGCAACAACAGCTGAACCGTTCACTGAACCGGATCAACGCCCTATTGGCACAAACCAAAATGGACTACCAGAAACAGGAACATTTCTACCGGTCTCTGCTGGAGAAAGTACCCAACGGAATCATAGCCTGGAACAACTCCAAGAAAATAATCTTCGTCAACAACACAGCGTTGACCTTACTAAACATCGAATCACTGACTCTATATTCCCAACTGGAAAATATCCTGCAGAATGAGAAGAACAGAAAAAGACTCAGCCTCTCCCAAAGTCAGATGAAACTACAAGACGAAACAATCACCTTGCTTTCCATACAAGACATTGACGACCGGCTCAACGAAAACGAAAGTGAATCATGGAGCAAACTCAGTCATGTCCTGACTCATGAGATCATGAACACGATCGCTCCCATTATCTCACTGTCTCAGACACTGGCTTCCTATCCGGAAATCAGCGAGAAAGGAATCCGCGGGCTTCACATTATTCAGGCGCAAAGCGAACGGCTGATGGAATTTACCGAATCTTTCCGGCATCTGTCCTATCTTCCGCAGCCCGAAAAGCGTCTCTTTTCCCTATCCGACTTATTACACAATCTGGAGGAACTGCTTCAAACCAATTTTCAAGAAAACAATATCTCCTTTACACTCCGGTGCTCCCCCGAACCGATGATGACCGAAGGAGACGAAAAGCAACTGTCACAAGTGTTTCTCAATCTGTTGAAAAACGCCATGCAGGCATTGGAGGGGCATCCGCATGGAGAGCTTTCCCTGCAAGCAGAACAAGACGAATATATAGTCATAGACATCACCGACAATGGTCCCGGTATTCCTCCCGAAATTATGGACAAAGTATTCATCCCCTTTTTTACGACTAAATCAGAAGGTACAGGCATCGGACTGAGCCTGTGCAAAGAAATTATCCGCTGCCACGAAGGGCATTTGGCTATCAAAGAAAGCAGAGCCGGAAAAACGGTTTTTCATATTGAGCTCCCTTAAAAACAACATACGTAAACCTCATACCGGACATTCAAACTTTTTCCACTGTTCTTTTGTTTATAAAGCAGAATATCTAAATACATAATATGAGCATCAAAGAACAATACTGGAAATATTCCCT
>OGLI01001724.1_pt1 | contig 12744 bp, 8 predicted proteins | sample 1572661 | NCBI WGS metagenome assembly OGLI01 (sample SAMEA2581901, study PRJEB24529) | metagenome | biome: Human gut stool | place: China | collected 2011 | reverse complement strand
AAGAAATGATACTCATGTTAAAGAAATAGTTAATGTATTTAAAAATATAGATATTAATTTTAAAGAAGTACATTTAATAGATAATAGAGTATCTAAAGAAGATGCTTATAAATATATAGAAAAAACATATATAGTTTATTTGATGGGTGGTAGTCTAGAATTAGAAATGAAATCTATTATAGAATATAATTTATTTAATATATTAAGGGATAGAAATGGTATTACTATTGGTACTAGTGCTGGTGCTATGAATCAAACAGATAGAGTAATATATAAAGATGATTTTAAGAATTATGAATTAGTAGATTATCAAGGACTTGATTTTATTGATTTAAATATATATCCTCACTTTGATATTGATAATAAAGAATATATGGATGAAGTATTTGAAGTTAGTAAATATGCTAGAATAGTGGGATTACCTAATGAATCTTTTATTAGAATAAAAGATAATGATATAGATTTTGCAGGTAAACATTATTTTATAGAGAATGGTGTAATGGAATAAAGATAATGTATGTTTTAATTAAAAATGAGGAGGTAACAAAAATGCATGAGATAATAAATAAAATAGTACAACAAAATCAATCTTTATTTGGCACTAATCCCAAAATAGATAAGATAAATATAGGCTTTACGAATACGATATATAATATTAACGATTTATATATTGTTAAGATATGTACTGATGAAGATAATGAGAAAGAATTTAAAAAAGAAATTGATTTTTATAATTCGAATAAAAATAACAATTTAATTCCAAAGCTATATTGTTCAAGTATAAATAAAAAAGATGTTCCATATTTTTATGAAATTATTGAAAAGATAGATGGCGTTTCTTTATATAATGGATGGCATACTTTTTCAGAAGAACAAAGAGAAGATATAATTAAACAACTATGTGATGCTATGAAACAAATTCATAGTAATATTGGAGAAAAATATGATTGGACCAAAACAATGCAAGAAAAGTTTATGCCGCTATATATTCAAGCAAAGAATCTTAATATTTTTAATGAAGAAGAACAAAAACTTTTAGATTATGCGTATTCTAAATTTAATAAATATTTAGATTCTAATGATTTTGTTTTAATTCATAATGATTTACATTTTGACAATATATTTTATAATGATGGTAAAATTAAACTAATAGATTTTGAAAGATCAATGTATGCCCCTAGGGATTTTGAATTGGATATTTTATATAGAATGATTAGAAAGCCTTGGAAGTTTGCTAGTGAAGAAACAGAGCAATATACTGATTCTAGTGATTATACAAATATAATGTTATATATTGAAAAGTATTATCCTGAATTAGTAAGTAATCCAAATTTACATCAAAGGTTGGCAATTTATGATATGGTATACTTTTTAGCACAATTATTAGAACACCCAAAATTAGAAGAATTAAAAAACGATGTTATTTTTGGTGCTAAAGTAGTAGCTTTAAAAGATGAAATTACATTGATACTCAGGCACAACCCATAGTCTGAACTCCGAGCCATTTGACGTACTAATGGAGAACCATTCAGCAGAGGTACGGCTTTTTTATCAGTGATTTTATATATCTGCTGGATACCATTTGTGATTATCTCACAATATTTGTAATCTATGAATGGCGGAATTGCATTTAACTTGTTCCGATAAATATCTAAGAAAACATTAGTTAAATTAGCAAAGGTCTGTTCATTCCAAAATAAAGCGGTATTTCCCGAGCTTTGGAGAGATGAATCTTTTTCGTGGTGTTCAACGCTGCAAAGTAATGAGAATATTATACTATAAGATACTTGCGCTAATGGAATGTCAATTAAGCTAGCTGAACCATTTTCGAATCTTGTACAACGAAAGTAGACAATAAAGTCATGATGGATAAAAAGCCTTTGGTATGTGTCACTGATCCAATCGCAATAATTTCCGGGCACGACTGTTCCACAGAAGTTAAAAGTATTATGTAGATCTGGATTAGAATCAATAGCTTTATAATCGACCGATATATTTTGTGCGTTATCAATGTCGTGAACATAGAAAGCATAGTAGTTTAAAGCATTTATAAATTGTTTTGCATTATCCTGGGAATAGTTAAAAGCTGCTGAGAGCTTAGTTATCAAGTCATTTTGATTGCTTAATGGTTTATTGGCTACTTTTTCAAAGTAAATAGTGTTGTTTAATTGCTTAATTATATCATTCATTTAATTCTCTCCTTCGCAAATGATGAGCCTGAGAAAATGGCATGAGTTTGTTCGTTAATAATATTATATCATTAGTGTATATAAAAGTCAATGAAAAAATGGATAAATAAGGTTCTTATTGACGCCTATTTAACTCTTCATTATGGGTTACTGGCAGTTTGGGTTCAGGTAACCAGAGTAATCAGATGGCTATGTTATGCGGGTTACCTGATACAAAGCAAGATTACATGACTAAAAACAGGTTTTCAGAAGGAAATATTTGTCTTATTTAATAATTATTCTTCTCGCCAGAAACCTTATTTATATGCCATGCGGTGAAGTTTTCAATTTGGTGTTCGTTGGTAACTGAGACATATGGTTACTCGGAAGCCAAATTAATTGGCAATAAAATTTTAAAATCATAGGGCATTTGTTAACCAGTATGACGGAAAATTAAAAATTACAAATCAAATTACATGGAAATAATCTAGGAACCCGACGAGCAGATTCTGTGTTATTCGGCGTTTCCCAATGAAAAGGAGAGATTTCCATGGCGAGAAAATCAAACGAAATAAAGATCATCTGGCACGAGCCTGCTGAAAAGCAGACGAGTGAGAATGTTCAACAGGCGGTTGACGACTTGTATATTAAGATCATAATAGATAAGCTCAGCGCCAGCGGGCTTACATATGATGAGCAGAAAGTTGCACTGAAAAAGGTGCTTTTCTCTGTAAGTAAATAAATATAACGCCCACAACTAATTATTGAACTCTGTCAGAGGAAAAATTAATTTCATTGGAGGATTATAAAATGAACAGCAATCAGAATAATCAATACAGGATTTTCCCTTTTGTAATACTTAATAGCTCAAGAAAAATAGCTGACCCAATTAATCAAGTTGATGTCTCTACAAAAGTAGTAACATATCCTGGGAATGTTTCCCTGCCAAATAACCCCACTGAAGTATATCCGGAAGCTATAAAATGTCCCCAGACAAGCAAAGATTACAAACCTACCCCATTTGACTACGCATGTTATATATCGCGTGTTACAAAACTGAAGAAATACAACGGAGCCTTATATAATTATTGGGATGGATGTTATCATCAGATAAATGAAGACAGGATTATTAATATTATTATGTCTTACTGCGGAAATGAACTGATGGAAAGAGGCAGTAACTTTTTGGTGGTTCAGGTTGCTAAAGCAATTGAAATGCTCCCTGAGATTTACTGTGAGACTCTGCCCGGTTACCCTGATCTGATACCGTTTCCCAACGGGTTACTGAGTATAAGCACGATGCAGTTTCTTCCACCAAGTCCTGAAATATTCGTAAGATATGCTGTTTCTGTGCCATTCGCTGGTAGGTCACAAGATTGCCCGGTATTTTGCCATTTCCTTGATGTGGTTACCGATGGTAATTCCTTGTTGAAACAAAGGCTGCTCGAAATAATCGGGTATCTGTTGTCAGCACACAACGATGCCAAAAAGTTTTTTGTGTTCGCTGGCGTAAGTAACTCGGGAAAATCTGTTATGATACAGTTGATACAATCTTTGTTGAACAAGGAATGTATTTTTTGTGCTGACATGAATGCCTTGGGGGATAGATTTACCACAGGGTACATGAATGGTTCACATCTGTGTGTATTTGCGGATATGCCCGGCGCACGGATTTCGGACCAGGCTGTAGGAATAATTAAGGCGCTTACGGGTGGAGATACAGTAATTGGTGAGAAAAAGTATCAGGCTCCGGAGATAATTGCTAATGAGACCAAACTATTGTTTTCGACAAATCATATGATTCAGACCGCAAGTGTAGACCAGGCGTTTATGAACAGATGCTGCATATTTCCTTTCATGGTTGGTATACCCGTGGAACAGCAGGACCCTATGCTTCTTCAAAAGCTGTTTGCTGAACGTCAGGCGATTGTCTACATGTCAATTAATGCTTATCGTGAGATGAGGATGAGGTGTGGAAATATGGCTGCAGTTTTTACTGGCGAGGAGGAAGCTCAGAGGAAATATCAGCAGTATTGCAACAGTTTGCATGCTATCATGGGTGACTGTGACTGGATGTATGCTCAGTTTGTTTCAGAATGTTGTATTCTGGCTGAAGGGGTTAAAACTTCTACAATAGATTTGTATAGGGCTTTCTGTGAGTTTTGCCAGATACGGAACTATATTGTGATTCCATATGAATCGTTTTCTATTAAGATTTCCGAGTGCTTTAAGACACTTGAAAGATGTAAGATTCGCACTCCTGATGGACAAGTTAATGGGTATTCAGGTGTCAGAATTAAGTCTTTAATCTGAGTATTTTTGGAGTTGATAAATATGTTTACATCTGGTATGGGCAGCCAATAAATTAAATTGAGAGCTGCTTCAGGTTTAATGGGTTTGTCAGTTCGACCTGGATAATATCAGATGTAATCATTCGGTCATTTTGAGTGGATTATTTAGTTTTGTTCCATGTTCCGGGTAGGTAAAATAAAGTTTTTTAACTTTATATCTATCTGCTGTTTTGGATATTATTTAATTTATCACTTTTAATTGATAACCCGGAACATGGAACAAATAATCTGGTTTGTTGACTGTGATATTATGGTAATATTACTGTCATATTGTCGAGTGTTAATTACATATTATCTTCATAAAGGAGATGATATTTAGATGCGAAAACAACAAAATATAAATGTTATTGTTCACTGGCCTGAGGATCAAAAATCGAAGGATGTTATACAAGATGCTACAAATCAACTGTTTGTAAAGATAATTGAAAACAGGCTTAGCAGGACAAATCTTTCCACAACCGAAAAGGAGTGTGTGGTCAGGCGTGTAATTTCGGGACTGGAAATATAGATTACATAACTGAAAGATTTTAAAGATCAATTATGCATTTCAGCTTTTTGCTGTTATAGATCGGCAGATTCGGCTTTTGTGAATCTGCTGATTTATTTTTTATAAATTATATTTTATATTATAATTAATTGATTAATGATTAAAACAATTACGCATCATATAATTATTAATATAAAATAGATGGTAGATTTAGACAACGTTTGAAAAACATGATACATCATCATGGAGAAAACTATAGACAAAATATGTAATATCATAGTGCTATTTTAATAAAGTGGACTAAAAATGATACAATTATAAAAAAATAACATGAAAATTGTGTTTTGGGGCTTGAATTGACCTACTTTTAATGATATAATAAGAGCAAACATTATTTAGAAGTGGGTTTAAATCAAAGGAGAATGTATGTATAGCTGTATAAAGTCTTTTATGGATAATGATAAAGAGAACGGATTGCTGCTTTTGGATATGCCGACGGGTTTCGGCAAAACATATTCTGTAATAAAGTATATTGCGGAATATATGAAAGAAAACAGCAACAACGGTAAAAAAATCTTTTTCATTACGACGCTGAAAAAGAATCTGCCGGTTGATGAATTAAAGAGACGCCTTGATGAAATGGAGCTTTCACACCTCTTTGAAGAGCGGGTAATTAAACTGGAATCAAATGTTGATACCGTGATTGCAAATTATGATTCCTCAATGTACAACGACATTTCACTAGAAATACGCAATAGCGAGGAGTTTAAGAACTTCAAGGCTGATGTAGAATTTCTGAAGAAGCATACTGGGCAAAATTCTGACCTTGTCCGCAGCGTCAGGAACAACTTCTCCAACAACAATGAGCGCATTTTCAGAGCGTATCTGCAAAATACTTTTGCGAGGAATTTCCCCTCAATTAAAGAAAGACTGCTTGCAATAAAGACCGACAGCGCATGGCAGTGGGTAGGAAAGCTGTATCCATCTGTGTTTACCAGCGAGAAACAGGTCATTTTTATGAGTATGGACAAGTTCATTTGCTCGCACTCAACTATTGTGGAGAAAAGCTACTATTTCTATAATTCAAAGATCTCCAACGGCGCATTGGTTTTCATTGACGAGTTCGACGCCACAAAGGGAACTATACTCAAGAATATTATTGAAAACGGTCTGAAAGAAAAGATAGACTATATAGAGCTGTTCAATCGCATCTATGCCGTGCTGAGAAACAAAACCTTTCCGGAAAGATTGTTCATTCCGTCTGTATACAGAATGAACAGCGATTACAAGGACCAGTCGCTTAAAGACGTCCTTAAAGATCTGATAAAACTGGCTGACGAAATATACGATACATATTCGCTCAATTTCAATCATAAAACCGAAAACGCTGAAAATGACAGCGCCAACTTCCTCTTCAATGACCACAGGTACATTTCTGTGTTGAGCGGTCAGAACAAATTCATTTCAATCAGCAGCGATAAGAATGACAGCGTAAACAGAATTACTTTTTCGACCCAGAAGCCTGAGGAAAAGAACAGTATTCAGATGCTGCTGAGCAAGCTGAGGGGCTTTATATCCTATTTTCAGATTACCGTGTCCATTTTGGCTACCAACTACGTTCATTTAAGGAATGAACGCGCCAACAACGGCGAAGATGAGTATACCTATGATTCTGCGATCCACAGCGTACTTGCAGAGTTTAATCTCGGCACCGTGTACGAAAACTACCTGTTCGCGCAGGTCAAAATGCTCCGCACAAAATCCAGAAACAGTATAGCCGGCTCCGATTTTGATTTTTCGCTCTATGAGAATGGTTTCAGATACTATTCCTTTGAAAACTCTCCGGATTACGATTTCAAGTCCATAATATCAATGTTCTCTTTCTCGCAGACGCCGGAGCGCATATTGACCAAGCTCTGCGAAAAGGCAAAGGTCATCGGAGTGTCGGCAACTGCAACGCTCCCGTCTGTGCTGTGCAACTACGACCTCGATTACCTGTCACATAAAATGGGCGCTGCGTATTCGCATATTTCGGCGGACGACCGTGAACGCCTGAAATGCGAATTTACCAATTCTCAGCAAGGCTATAAGGATATCACCGTCCATGCGGAATTGTTCGACAGCTCTAATTATTCGGTTTCGCTGTGGGATCAGGTGTTTGACGACAGCGAGCTTGCCAAGGCCGCTTACGATCACGTTGAGCGTTCCTTATCTTCGGATGACGGCAGAGATGACAATAAATATAACCATCAGAGGTATTTCAGAATCGCGCTTGCATTCAAGAAATTTTGGGAGCATGAGGATATCCGCTCGTTTCTTTGTGTACTGAATAAGCACCCAAAAAAGAATGATAAATTGCTTGAACTTGATGTACTTTATTACCTGTTTGGCTTGATTACGGAGGAACAGCCCAGCGATGTAAAAAGATATATTCGCCTTCTGGACGGCGATGGGTATGACGACAAGAAATCCGACATCACAAAAAAACTAGCGAACGGTGAAAAGCTCTTTGTGATATCCGTTTATCAGACCATCGGCGCAGGACAGAACCTGCAATACGATATTCCGGGCGCAGTGCGCGATTCCCTGGTACAGACGAACTCGTGGAACCGTTCAACCAAAAAGGATTTCGACGCGATCTACCTTGACCTGCCTACCAATCTTACAGTAAATATATGGAATGATTCCCACGTTGGAACCGAGGATTTTGTGAAGTACATCTTTGAAACCGAGTATCTCCAGGAGAACGGAGAGATTTCGGACGAAATCGCAAGACAGAACATAAAGGAAGCATTCGGTAGGAGTTTCTGCCGGAAAAAGTTCATGGGAAAAACCTATAAAGATAAGCCGAGCGTTTGCTATTATGCGACAAAGCAGATAGTACAGGCTATAGGACGTATCTGCCGCACAAATATGAAACAGCCGGTCATTTATGTCTTTGCCGACGCTGATATATGCAATTACTTCCATGTTGGGATAGCGGAGAACCGCTTGTTGAACCGCGAGGTCACTGCGCTGATAGATAAGATAAACGAGCATGGCGCGGCGGAGATCCCAGACCCCGACCTGATATCACGGGGAGAGCTGTGTTCAGTTCGCGTGAACAAGTTCATTAACAGCATGGTTCGTGAAGAATGGGATAGGAAAAAGATGGAGCAGTGGGAGAAACTGCGCGAAATTGTACTGAAAACTCCTACTGTAACAAAGAAAGAATATCAGAATTTCGCGTTAAGCCAGTTATATATACAGATGAGCGAGCCAGCGGATAAATACTACTATTCGCAGGAAGAGGACTACAACCGGATAAAAATCAGATTTGCTCCCTCGCGGGATTTCCCGTGCGAGGTGTCTGCAAAAGCCGCGAAGCTGGACAGGATTCTTCTTTTCAGCGGAATGACGGAGTATTTCACGGCAAAGGGGCGTGCATTGACTTTTGCACCGAATGAGTATATTATGTCCCCGGCTCTATTCAATAATATTTACAAGGGCGCTCTGGGAGAGGCGGCAGGCTGGGTATGGTTCAGAAATGTACTCGGGATCAAGCTTGATATGATAAGGGAGCCGGCAATGTTCGAGCTGTTCGATTACAAGGTACCCGGCCTGCCTGTGTATGTGGACTTCAAGAATTGGCACGATACCACCCGCTTTGATGAGAAAGGAACCATGAACAAGGTAGTCAGAAAGGCAAGGGAATGCAGGGCAGAATGCGTTATTATAGCCAATATCCTTGCGGACGGCTCGTATGACACAATGGTAACTCATGACGGTGAAATAACCATTGTGCGCTGTCCCTCGATAATGACCGACAACGGAACCGCGGTCACTGAAAATGTCAAAGCCGCAGAAGTAATAAGAAGGTGCATAAATAATGTCAGAAATTCGCACGAATGAGATCATACCTCATTTCGATTATAAGAAGATAGATACTGAATATGATATTTTCTGTCTGGAAACATCGAGAAAGTATATAAGCACAGGTGCAAGGATAATCGACGCGCCCTTGCTGAACAAGAATGTTAGGGCTGTCCTTTTTGAAACTGGCAGGCGCTTTTATGTCCTGCTTAACCACAGCGAGGACAATTTCGGCAACATGAAGAAAATACTGTCTGACGCCGAGTACAGCAGTTCCATGTCCATAATACGGGAAAAGAGCAGGGAGCTTGAAAAATATCATCTTCTTCAGCTTTTGATAAATGGTCTGACAGCGAAAAAACACCCTCTGCTGAGGTTCAATAATCTTACAGGACACCTGTATGTATTCAGACCCGAGTGGACGCACAAAAGCAAGGAAAATGTGATCTGGAGCATTCCTACCATTGAGGTCAAGGTGCTGGAGGACTGCCTTATAAAGCTGAATGTCCGCACTTTCACTTCCACAAGGCTGCGCAGTAAAATTACATTCACAAAAAAGAAATTTGAGGAATACCCGAAATATGTCCTGTCAACAGATAACTCAATGCGCAGAAAGACAGCCGATGATGACGCAAAAGCACCGGATTTTATCCTCCGGCAGATCGACGGCAGAAAAAGCGGGGTAAAGTTTCTGAACATAAGCAGCGAGGCAGATTTTGAAGCCACAAAGATAGGCGTACTGAACGAGGTGGCAGAGAATTTCAATGCGCGTTATTCCGGTATGGCATCAATAGAATTTAATACCATTGCAGAGTACACCACAATCGACACGACGGCAACTGCAAAGGAGAATGTAAAGGCGGTCAGAGCTTATCTTGCCGACAAGAAAATCATACTTATCGACTGCGTGAAAAACGAGCAGTCCGGAATGTTCTGCGAGAATATAGTCAGTCTGATAAACGAGAAATACAACTGCAATGCAAAGACAGGCTCACGATTAAGCAAAAACGCGCTGAATATCCGGCTTATACATAACAGGGACTATTATGAGAACGGTCTGAATGACCCGCATCAGGAGGATATGAGCGGCTTTACCGTTCAGCACATCACTTTTGAGGATTTTTCCCACAACAGCAAACACGCTGTCAGCACGGTCATTCATGAGCTGATAATAAAGGACGATATCCGCAGGGGTATGTTTTCGCTGTTCGACTGGGGCGGCATGGGGTTTGAAAAGAATATTACTTTCGGACTGTCAACAGGCGGCGACAGCCCAAAGTATTTTTTCATGACGGTAAGACCCGACGGCTCGTTCTTTTTCTCGGAACAGCAGCTGAATCTTTTTGAGTTGAACGAGTATTCCGCCTGCGTGCAGATTTTCAGCGACAACAGGCGGGCGGAAGGAATGATAAAATACTCCGACGATGATATTCTTGCCATTTGCGGCACGGATATATTTACGCTGCCGGAGTACATGGGGCTCAGCACCGAGCTGAAAAGCGGCAATACTGCGTTGAGAAATAAGGAGAGCCGCGACGAATATCTTACGTCCGTGACCGAGATACGCAGCTTCCACAGGGACGGTCGCGACTTCTATTTTGTAGGTGTCTGCGGCTGCGGAATACAGTCTGCACTGCGGAATGCCGCTCTGATAAGGTGCGTTGAACAGTACGGCACCGGCAGCGGAGATTTCCGAAGAATGCTCCCACTGATGAATGTGGGATTTGTGCGCAACGGGAGGCTTACTGTCGTGCCTTTTCCGTTTAAGTATCTGAGGGAATATATACTTGGTACATAAATGCGCCTGTTGTGGAATTGTGTTTTTATGCAATGTTAAATTAAATGGAGGAACAATATGGAACGAGTTGACAAGCCTAAAGTATTTATTTCCTACGCATGGAGCTCAGAGGAATACAAGCAAAAAGTCCTGTCCTTTGCTGACCAGCTTATACATGATGGCGTAGATGTCCTGTTGGACAGATATGTGGACTCCGGAAGCGACCTTACTGCTTTTATGGAATCCAGTGTAAATGATGAATCCGTAACGAATGTACTGATTCTTATGGATAAGGTTTATACAGAAAAGGCGAACAAAAGACAGGGCGGCGTGGGAACGGAAGCCCAGATTATATCTCCGGAATTATACGGAAAAGTGGCGCAGACAAAGTTTATTCCCGTGCTTTTTGAACGTGGCGAAAACGGTGAAATCTGTACACCTACATTTTTAAAGTCAAGAAAATTCATTGACCTCACTGATCCGGAAACCTATGATGAGGAATACATAAAGCTTGTTAAGCAGATATACGGAGTTCATGCAGTGGAAAAACCGCCGCTCGGAACAAAACCGGCATGGGTCGATTCAGAGCCGTTGGTTCCGGTAAAGAAGATCACCGCATATAAAAGCCTTGCAAATTGCTTCTCCGAGAAAGAGCGGAGCGTTAAAATAAATGGATATCTCTCCGGCATAAAAAACAGCATAATTGAAGCTTTTACAGCAACCGAAAGTTACAAAGAGGGCAAGGCTTTAGAACTTTATGAGAATGCTGTTCCGCTGCGGAATGAGTTCTTGCTTTTACTCAAACAGGTCGTTTGTGTCGAGCATGGGGAAGAGCAATTAGGCGACTTCTTTGAAGATGTTCATAGTCTGATCCATAAGACATTTCTAGAAAATTGGAACGGAAAAACAGCAGGGCTGTTTGTAAACGAACTTTTTATTTATACAATTGCAGTTTATTATAAGTTTCACTTTTATAAGGAGTTGTCAAGCTTCTTTACCAGGCCATATTTCAGCAATGAATACGGTATTAACAACTTTAGTGATCTGTATGTGTATAGTGAGAACTTTGAGCATGATATGATTGCTCGTGATGGTAAGAATTATCATTCTGGGGCGGCAGAATTCTGGACAAAGAATATTTACGCCGATATTTGTTCTATTGATGAATTTATATTTGCTGATGTTCTTGCCTTTAACTGCTCTGTATACGGAAATATACCATCGGGTAGATTCTGGTGGTATCCGGTAACTTATATTTATGCGGGGTACAGTCAAAGTGCATTCCAAGGCTTTGCACAAAAATTGCAGTCAATAAAAGCGCTTACCAATGCAGCGGAAATGTTTGGATATGATATGTCAGATTACCCAGTAGAGCAGTTCAGAACAAAATTCAAGTCGGTTGAAACTCAAATAAAGAACGGGGAGTTTAGAAGTTACAGTTACTCTGGAGCATTTTCTAAGGCGCCTTTATTGGGTTATTATATTAAATTTGATCAGCTGGGAATCACGAAATAGTATTACCAAGCGCCTTGCTTTTGAAGAGCGCTTTGCTGATAATATTGCCTAAATAGTTGAATTGTTGTATCCGCCGAACTGATGCGCTGTATTATGCATTGGAAAATTTTACGGGGATATTTGCGTTTAAACAGTTTTTTCAGACCAAATTAATCTCCCAGAAAGTTTCTGCATTCTGGGAGATTAATATAAGGTAGCCTCTAAAAACCCACAAAAATTCAGGCAAATAGAAGCATTTAGCATAACCGGTCAAATATTGACCTGCAAGCAATGATTTGAAACAGAAATTTTACCTTGATCATTACCTTTTACTTGAAAAAGGGCGCAGTTATCCCATATCAGGCAGAGGCTCGTTTTAAGTAACTGTATCTGCAAAAGTTATATACCATATTGGTGATTCGAGGCTGAATACCGAACCGTGTAAATGCTAATAATACCCACAGGAAGTGAGGTATAAGCACATGAAAAGAACACACGGATTAGACGAGCGAGAGATGGAACTGGTGAAGCTGCTGATGGCAGACTGTCAGACCACCGGAGACATTCAGGCAAAACTGAAAAAGCTGTTTGCCGGGACGATAGAGCAGATGCTCG
>OGLI01001722.1_pt1 | contig 12782 bp, 6 predicted proteins | sample 1572661 | NCBI WGS metagenome assembly OGLI01 (sample SAMEA2581901, study PRJEB24529) | metagenome | biome: Human gut stool | place: China | collected 2011 | reverse complement strand
CCGAATGTTTTTTGATACCTCCCGACAATGTAAACTCAGATTCGAATACGCCCAACTTCACTTCTCCCGAAAAGCGGGTATGGTGAACGAACTCACAATTAAAGCCTTCGGCAACCAAAACATTTCCCCAATCATCAGCCAGACACGACTGGCTCTTCAACTGAAGCACTTCGTCCTCAGTCAATTTACGATAGTCTTTCATATAGATAAAAATAGATATGTACCGCCTCCCCCAATCAGTAAGCGGTACATTGATTATTATTCTTCCTCTTCGTAAGTCTGATAAAGAAAATCGTTATAGGGGTACTTTTGAACATGCAATTCTTTCACTCGCTGATAAACTACATCTTTCAGTTCGTCTATATTGATTCGTTCGCGGGCGGAAATAAAGAGGCAGTTGTCTTCCATCTTTGCCATCCACGTCTTCATCAGTTCTTCGAGTGTTAAGTTTTCCTTTGTTCGGGGGGTAAGGTCGTCCGGCGCTTTCTCCACGTAGGTGTAGGCGTCTATTTTATTGAATATAAGTATCATGGGTTTGCCACCGCCGCCAATGTCGGCAAGTGTCTTGTTCACCACTTCGATCTGTTCTTCAAATCCGGGGTGAGAGATGTCTACTACATGCACCAGTAAATCGGCTTCACGCACCTCATCCAAAGTCGATTTGAATGAGTCTACCAGGTCAGTGGGCAACTTACGGATAAATCCGACCGTGTCCGACAGAAGAAACGGCAAGTTATCGATGATCACTTTGCGTACCGTTGTATCGAGTGTAGCGAACAGCTTGTTTTCGGCAAACACTTCGCTCTTTGACAGCAAGTTCATGATGGTCGATTTTCCAACATTTGTATAGCCGACCAATGCAACACGGATCATGCGTCCGCGGTTCTTACGCTGAGTAGCTTTCTGTTTGTCTATTTCCACCAGACGTTCTTTCAATAGTGACATACGGTTGAGGATGATACGGCGGTCCATTTCGAGCTGTGTTTCACCCGGTCCGCGAAGTCCCACAGAACCTCCTTTACCGCTTCCGCTACCGGAGCCACCACCCTGACGTTCCAAGTGAGTCCAGAGTCGTTGCAAACGTGGTAACATGTATTTGTACTGAGCCAGTTCCACCTGCGTTTTCGCATTGGCAGTCTGTGCACGCATCGCAAATATATCGAGGATCAATGAAGTACGGTCTAGTATCTTTACTTTCAGTTCGGCTTCAATGTTACGTATTTGTTTCGCGGAAAGTTCATCGTCAAAGATGACCATTCCCACTTCACGTTCTTCCTCCTCTTCGTTACGGATATATGTTCTTATCTCTTCCAGTTTTCCTTTTCCGACATAAGTAACCGAATTGGCTGTCGGTAATTTCTGTGTAAATCGTTTCACTACCTCCGCCCCAGCCGTCTCAGCAAGGAAAGCCAATTCATCCAGATACTCGTTCGTTTTCCGCTCATCCTGCATCTGGGTAATGAGTCCGACAAGTACTGCGGTTTCTACTTTGGCTTCGGATATTATAAATTCTTTCATTCTTTAACTTCTACTATATAAATCTAAATATGGTCGCAAATATAACAAAAAAAAAGAGGACAATGTTGTATTGTCCTCTTTTTCGTAACCATTTATAGTAATTCAATTATAAATCAAACCATAACTTTTCCCAAATCTTCGGAGATTCTTTCGGTGCATTGATATTAGCAGTCATCTCTTCCGGGCTATACTCCCATCTTCTGATCAGTTCTTTTGAAGTTGCATCTTCCGGCACTTGTAAGGTCGGGACTTCATTTCCAGCAGTACCAGAACGTCTCCACTGTACAAACTCCTCAAACGGACGATCCATTAAATCAATCCACTGCTGCATATGAATCTCATACAGTGCTTTCTCCTGAGTCAGCGCTGTCAATTCCGGCAAACCTGTAACATATGTATCAATATCCGCTTCCGCTACTCCATAAAATGCACATGCTTCCCGAATGCCTTTCTTATACAATTCATTAGCCTTCGACAAATTCTGAGCAACTCCCAAACCGCGCGCATAAGCTTCCGCTTCCAGAAGCAACTGCTCCTGGCAAGAGTATATTAACTCCGGTGCATCTTTTCTGAAAAGATAACTGCTCACAACAGATGATAACATATTATCTTTGTCATCAGTAACAGCAGGTTCACGGTTACCTAAGCCTCTATATACACCGTCGGCACCCGGTTCAAAATAACAAGGAATACGGGGGTCATTACGTTCCTGCATCGGCTTCAGCATATAGTTGCTGGCAAAAAACAATATCTGTGTACCGCCAACCAATTCTATAAGTTCATACTTAGGATTCTGGTTACCCGGTTCTGCAGAATAAGGGAACACCAAATTATCTGATGCTGATGATACCATGCCTCCAGCCTGTAACAACGTACCAATGGCAGTAGCTTTAGAAGGATCTTTGTCCACCATAACCATCAGTGTTCTGAACTTTAAAGATTTGGCCAAAGTCATCCATTTATTCATATCACCTTTATAATAGATATCGTATTCATCAATCGCATTGGCATCATTCAAATCCATGATCTGCAGTGCTTCATCAAGCAATGACAACACCCCATTCAATACACTTTCCTGAGAATCAAATTTCGGATACTTAATTGTTCCGTTCCAAGATTCAGTGAAAGGGATATCCCCCCATAGCATCGTCGCTTCATACATATGTTCAGCCAACAGAATCTTACACTGTGCAATAGCATTGTGATTCACCGGATCTGCTTCTTCCGCATTTTTAATAGCCAGCATCAAGTTATTACCACCGACAGAGTAGTAATGTTTCCACGTATTTCCTGTACTATAAGGGGAAATGGTATATACCGATTCATCCCAGCCACCATAATCAAGTCCACCGTCAACCTGACACTGTGAACTCATTGATAACGGAATATAGAAGTCACCACCGGTACGTGTTCCGGCCCAGTTTACGGCTACATAGTTAAACAAATATCCGGGATCAACTTTCTCGGCAGTATTGGGGTCATGGTTGATATCAAGCCAGTCGCTGCATGAAGTAAATAACCCACATGTCAAAGCGCTCAATGCATATGCTAATATTTTCTTTTTCATAATCATGTTCGTTTAATTCTTACAATGTTAGTCTGAGATTAAATCCGAAACTTCTGGTAGAAGGGATACTGTTAAACTCTACACCGCCTCCGATCTGAGAAGGACCGAAGAAGTTAGCTTCCGGATCAATATGCGGCACATGATCTTTGATGATCCATAAGTTACGTGCCTCGAAGCCTAAATCCAATGATTTAACAAAGAAACTCTTAAACCATTTACGCGGAAAACTATAGGACAATTGCACTTCTCTAAGTTTCACAAATGATGCATTATAGATATTTCCTTCATTATTACTGGAGTTCGCCACATGCTGCCAGTAGTCCTGCATACTCTTCACCGGAACATCATTAGGTCTGTAAGTTCCGTCATCCTGAAGAATAACACCCGGTTCAATAAAAGAGGCATCTTCACGGTGAGCCACTGTTTCTGCAGCCAAACCACTGCTTCTCAAATTAGCTACTGTTTCCGAATATAAGGAACCTCCATGACGGATATCAATCAAGAAACTAAAAGTCAGCCCTTTATAAGTAAGTGTATTGTTGATACCCATTGTAAAGTCAGGATAAACGTCTCCCAAACGTACGTTATTGACTGTTTCTCTCAAACCTGTCTTAGAGTTGATTACATAATTACCTTGATCATCACGCTTCCAGGCAGTACCGTACAAACCGAACGAATCACCTTTGGCAGCCTTAATCTGCAAACCACTCAATCCGCTAGTCAATGTATATTCATCAAGTCCTTCAGCCAACTCTTCTACAGTCTGCTTATTAGAAGCAAACGTTGCATCCAAGTCCCATTTAAAGTTACGTGTTTCTACAGGAGTCAAGCCCAAAGTTACTTCGACACCCTTATTGGCAATCTTTCCGGCATTGATATTATTAGCAAAGTAACCTGTTGATAACGGGACATCAATACTTACAATCTGATTCTTTGTGATATTGCTATAATAAGTCATATCCAAACGAATCTTTCCACCAAAAAAACGTAAATCAGCTCCGACTTCGAATGAACTTTGGTTCTGAGGTTTCAAGTTTTCATTCGGCAGAACACGAGGCCCGGTAAAACCAACCAGTCCCATGTGTGGGAAAGTATTGACATTACCCAGATATTGCAAAAAGTAAGTACTAGCTGGAGTATATTTAAATGCCAAATTGTACGGATCTTCGTCACTACCCACATTCGCATAACTTAAACGAATCTTACCGTAATTCAGGATGTCTTTATTCTCCATCAATTCTGTGAAAATAAAGCTACCGCTGATAGATGGATAGAAATAAGAACGGTTATTAATAGGCAGAGTAGACGACCAGTCATTACGTCCTGTTACATTAATAAAAAGCATATCTTTGTATCCCAAGCTAATATCTCCATATAAACCGACAAGACGTTTCTTTTCATAATAATTCACCGGAGTAGTAGATTTCGCATTAGTATATGTATACAATCCGTCAACTACCAGGTTCTGAGCTTGTACATTTTCATTCTTCCATTCTTCCTGATAGAGATTATGACCTACCATCGCCTTAAAATGATAATCATTGGCAAAAGTCTTCTCATAGGAAACCATTAAGTCATTATTTATAATTCTTTTATACAAATTCCAAGTCTGAAACTTACCATTTAAGGCTCCTACAGTACCCTTTGCGTAAAGTTTACGTCTTCCTTCTGTATAGAAGTCAGTTCCGGCATTGTTAGTGATAGTCAATCCTTCAATCGGCTTATAAGTCAATGTGATATTACCGATCATACGATCCAGATTATTGGTAAATTTATTCTTATTAATAATCCAGTACGGATTATTACTTTTGCCTTCCGGATCCAACGTAACCTGTTTGCCATTTTCATCAATCCAGTTCTGCTTAATATCATGAATATCAATCGTTCTTGGCAATCCATTGATTAAAGGAATCAGCAAGTTGCTATCATTTGCCCCCTGTGCCGGACGACCTTCAGAATCTGAACGTATATATTGGGCAGAGATGCGTCCTGTGAAGTTGCTAGTAAAGTTCATACCTGCATTCACAGAGAATGCATATTTGTTATAGTCAGAACCTGGCACAACACCGGTCTGATTAGTAGAAGTAAAGCTCAAACGGAAATCAGCCTTTTCACCACCTCCGGCTACTGACACATTATTAATATAGCTCATTCCGGTTTCATAGAAATCCTTCACATTATCAGGATTTGCTTTCAAGGTCACTTTATCTCCTTTATAATCTGTAAATTGCTGATCTTGTACCGATGAAATCTTCGGTCCCCATCCATTCAGCATTTTTACATTATATACTCCGTAGCTACCTTGTGCATACTCATTCTGGAAATCAGGCAATTTAAGTACATTCTCAAATCGTGTTGAAGAGTTTACCGTAACAAATACCGGTGAATTCTTCTTCCCTTTCTTAGTAGTAATAACAATTGCACCGTCTTTTGCACGTGCCCCATACAATGCAGTTGCAGCTGCACCCTTCAATACGTTAATAGATTCAATATCGTCAGAGTTGATATCTCCTGCACGGTTACCTACATCGACTATACCATTGGTTCTGTCAGGATTGTAAGAACCATTGTCAATAGGAAGTCCGTCAATAATAAATAAAGGGGAAGAAACTGTGCCAATAGAGGAAGCACCACGAATCTGTATACTTGAACTACCACCTACCGTTCCAGACGACTGTGCAATTTGCAAACCTGCAATCTTACCGGACAATGAATTAAGCACATTACTTTCACGCGCTTTAGTTATCTCATCTCCTTTTACACTGGATACTGCATAACCTAAAGATTTTTCAGAGCGCTTAATACCCATAGCTGTTACCACTACCTCTTCAAGATTCTGAGAATCAGACTTTAACAAAACTTTCAAAGTAGGTTTGATTACGACTTCTTGTGTTTGCATACCAATATACGAAATCTGCAAAGTCTTTGCAGAACTAATGGATTTATATATAACTGATAATCAGTTAGGTATATAGGGGATAAATCAGTAACACCAGTCGATATTTTATCAAGCAGAAATAGCTTATATATCTATTTGACAGTTAATTACCCTAATTCAGCTAATGTTTTACTCTCTTTTATGTAATACCACTTCTCTACCGAAATGAAAACTATTTATCTTATAATCAATATTATATCTATAAAACAAGGAGCTATTATAAACAAAAAATAGTATCATGCTATAAGAGGCGCTTTTATTTGTATACAATTAATCAGGTAATGGATGTTGCTAATTAAAAACATTGTCCCATTCATTTTTCTTTTAAAGGCAAGGAAATATTGTAAATATTGGAGACTGCTTATATATTGATCTGTCTTAGTTGAGGTTAGATTGCAAAAAGGCTGCTCCGATCATTGGAACAGCCCTCTCTATATTTAAACTCTTCTGTTAAAAATCGTCAGCAGGGAAACCTGTTCGACGGAAGCCTGAAACTTTATAAGTTAATCCATCTTCATCGTCGTCGAATTGTACCATATATACGATACTGTCAGCAGGCATACCACTAGGAGTTGTGGCAGCTTTTTCCAGTACCTTGCCATCAGTTATTTTCACTTTGGATTCATATGTTACATTATCCACAAAGCCTGTTGTCGAGAAAGTCCTCGCTGCATAATTCACGTTTACTTTCAGTTTATATTCCCAGAAGTTTCCTAAATCATCCAACCACATTTCAGTTTCACTGTTGCTGGCTGTATTGTAAGTACTCATTTGCAGATGTCCTGCTCCGAAAGGATCTTCTACTTCTTTCCCGTCAATAAATGCATTCACTGTCACCCACCAGTCTCCTGCCATTTTTTCAACAGCAGTACCACCTGGTTCTGTATCGTTGTCGCATGCCACGAATGTAAAAGCCAGTGAAGCTAAAAGTAATATCATATATTTCTTCATAATCGTATTTTTATTGTTTTACTATAATGTCAAAAGATAGCTGACCGGCATAAGCAACAGTCCATTTCAGAGTCCCAGTCGCAGGGTCCAATAATGTATTAGTCATTTGATCCATGGAATCTCCCCAACCTGCAACATAACTTTCCAGAGGAGTAATGGTATTATCATCATTCAATTCGAATTTGCCAACCATTGCATAGTCCGGTCCATAGCCAGCACGCTGGTCATACCAGCCTCCTAAGAAATCGCTGATATAAAAAATCCCCGGTTCCATCTGGAAAATCACAATCTCATATCCACTGAAAGCTACCACAGAAGGGGCGGTACGTTTGCTTCCTTCGGCTACGGTATAAATTCCGGATTTCAAAGGAGAAGCAGTATTATCTGCCACATATACTGTTCGTGTAAATGTTTTGGCAAAACCGTCCTCGTTGTATGCCGCATATACTAAATTGTAGATTCCCGGAGTGTTGACATCAACACTACCTTTTATCTGAACAGATTCAGTAATATCTTCTCCGTTCATTTCCGCATAATATCCCGGCTCCACAAAGGGTTGCCCTTTTTCTAAAACGATCTTTTCATCACCCTCTCTTTCCAACGTAACAAAATAGGTGACTTTAGAAGTGTCATCTGTTGATTTGTCGCAAGCTCCAAAGACAAACGGCAAACATACTAATATGCTGTATATTATATTTTTCATACGTAAAACTTACTAAGTTATTGGTTACTATTTGATATCCCACCAAACCGGAGTACTTCCCGGTACCCCTGCAGGAGTATTCACATTTTGCTGACGTGCGCTTAATGGATAAGTCATACGTTTCATCAGTCCACCCGCTTCCAGACCATTAGTCCATGGAGCAACTAACTCTCCCGGAGTGTATACTGACTCACTAGCCTGTATCTGTGCTGCTGAATAAGAAGACAGTTTCGGACAATCTGTACGACGAATCTCACTCCATGCTTCCATATGATCCATGTAGAAAAGAGATACCCATTTCTGCATATATATCAAGTTTAACTTGTCTGCCTGTGTAGAAGCAGCAGACCATGCACACGCTCCTTCCAAAATGGTATTCTCTTGACCTGCAAATCCACGAACGGCAAAGTCTGCAGTTACACCTGCTTCATAAGCACTCTTTGCATTCGCATCATCATTGTGAAAACGAGCATATACCTCAGCTATCAGGAATTGTAATTCAGCCTGAGTAAAGAAATAGACAGGTTTTGTGGCTCCGATAGAGTAATCAATCGCACTTACGTTTTTATTTTTCCAGTTGTCAGTACCCAGAATGCTTTGCATATGTGTTTTTCCTCCGGGAAGTTGACCGACATACTTTCCATCCGCATCTGTTTTACTAATACCATAAGCGATTCGAGGGTCTCCCGTGCTGCTTAAATAAGATACTAACGGATAGGCAGCACAATGATTACCGGTCAAGCCGACCGCATTCGTATTATACCATGGATTCCGTTTGTCTGTTTCATCCAAGAAACAATCCAATTTCACGTCACCGGTAAAGAATTCGTTGTTTTGTACTAAGGTCTTCACTTTCTCTGTATACGAAGCCGCATCTATGTTGGCATCAATGAAACGCAGATACATACGGAGGCGAAGAGCATTGGCAAAACCTTTCCATTGAGCGATATTTTTGTTGAATATCAAATCCGGCACATCCATACCACTTCCATCCAAAGCAGCTTCTGCCGCATCTATCTCACCTAATATACCTTTATATACTGTTTCACCCGTATCCCACTTAGGTGTGGCATTGGCATTACCTTGCAGAGCTTCCGAATAAGGTGAGTCACTGGTATTATCTACCATTATCTGAAAGGCATATGCTCTCAGTATGGTAGTAGCGAATCGGTCGGCAGGGTTTGTGGTCTTTTCCAGCACCTGCTTTGCATCTTCCAAAGCTCCTGCAAACAGGATTCTATAAGAATAATCCATTTGCTGGGAAGATTCAGTAAATGTATATTCACATAGAGTGTTATACTGATTCGACTCCGGTTTCTGTTCATAGTACTGAGCGAAAAAGCCAGCGTAATTATAAATTTCTCCGCCTACCGCCGAAGCAATGGAAGCACTGATAGAGGGGAATATCAAATCCGCCGTCACCTGATCATTCATCGGGTAGTTCGGGTCGTCATTGATGTTCAGGTCGCAACCTGCAAACAATGCTGTTGTTGCTAATGATGCATATAATAATATTTTTTTCATTTTTATTCCTGTTTAAAATTTAACCATTAAGTTGAAACCGAAACGACGTGAGCTGGGATTAGCCGTGTATTCTCCATAGTTACCTTCAAGGTCGTTACCAAATGAAGTCATTTCGGGATCAATAAATGGAGTCCAGACAAATAAGTTATTGCCATATGCAGACACTTTTACTGCCTGGAAAGGAGTTTTTGCCAACCATCTTTTGGGCAGGTCCCAACCTAATACAACAGAACGAAGCTTGACGTATGATTTGTCTACCAGGAAGCAGCTTCCCATATCAGAGCCACCGTCGCCCCAGTATTTATAAATGTTAGAGCTTGTAATAGGAGTTGTATTTTCTACATAAGTAACGTTTTCTCCATTCACTATTTTATTTACTGAGTTAGGAACAATCAAAGGATTACGGTCATTGTAGGCAGTCTGTATCGCGTTACCGGTAAAATAGTTTATATCTTTAGTACGTGAATACATCACTCCGCCCTGACGGATATCAAAATCAATGCCTAAGCTTATACCTTTATATTTCAAGTTAGTAGAAACACCCATTTGATATTTGTTATTCATATCTCCGCAGATTCCGAATTCGCTGGCTTCAACCGGAAGACCTGTTGATGAATTTACTACAATACGTCCTTGCGGATCACGTTCGGCTACCTGAGCCTTGAAAACACCAACAGGCATGCCTGTTATAGCGTACATACTGGTACCTCCATTGAGACCATAAATCGTTGTAATGCCACCCAATTCTTCCGGTAAACTGATCACCTTACTCCAGTTCTTTGTGAAGTTCCATGTCAGTTCCCAACTGAAATCTTTTGTTCTTATCGGAGTGCCGCTGATCAGGAGTTCTATACCACGGTTACGAATCTTACCCAGGTTCATATTCTGTGCTGTATAGCCTGAAGCAGGGTCCATAGCCAAAGAGAAAATCTGCTTATCGGTATTCCTATTATAATAAGATACGTCAAAAGAGAGGCGGTTTTTGAAAAAAGCCATATTTAAACCGACTTCAGATTCTGTGGTCATTTCCGGACTTAATGTATTACTTCCGAGTACATTTCCTGCAGAGTAAGCGTTGACACCTCCTAGAGGGAAAGTCAGAGAACCGAAAGGTATTCTATTGGAAGATTGGGCATACACAGGATTAACCATATACACATCAGCATCGTTACCTGTTTTACCCCAGCTGGCGCGTATCTTACCAAAAGTTATCACATCTTGCAGATTGTCATTCAATAATTCGCTGAAAATAAAACTACCGGTAATACCAGGATAGAAGAAACTGCGATTTTCTTTCGGAAGAGTAGAAGACCAGTCATTACGGGCAGTAACCGTTAAATAGAGCATATTCTTCCATGAACCTTCAAACTGTCCGAAAACACCCATCAGACGTCTGAGTTCCATGTGCTGTTCTACTATAGGAGTTTTGCCGGAGTTCTTCAGATTAAACCATGTAGGAATCGTTAAATCATTAACTTCTGAATATTGATAAGAGACTTTACGTTCATTGCCATTGAAACCGACCAGTGCATTGATATTAAAATCGTTAACCGGCATATTGAAATTAACCATAATATCCTGGTTTATCTCGCGACGACGGGTTATCTGCTCAGAATATTGTCCGGTTTCACCAGAGAAAGGACTGCTGGAGCCCTGACCTTCTCCATTAGGAGTACCTTCATAATAAAGAGCGTACAGATTCGGTTTTCCTTTGTCACTTTGTCCTGTTGTAGTATCCAAGCCCATACGGTACGTAAACTTGAAATATTTCAGGAATTCATAATCCAATTGAAATTTTCCGTAGAATCTTTCAGATTCATATTCATTCAAATAGTTATTCAAAATATAATAAGGGTTCATAACTCCGTAGGGGGTATAATAATATCCCGGAGTGTTGAACGGATCATTCTGGTCTTCCAGTCCTATTATGCTGATATCTCTTGGTGTCTGATATAAAGAGTTTAGCATGGACAAACCTTGTCCCGTAGTAGCAAAGTTATTCTTTTGATAAGCGTAATTCAGTGAAGAAGAGAATGTCAACGCTCCTGCCTTATGGCTGCCGCGTGCAGAAAAAGTATATTTATCGTAGCTGTCGGCATCTGTCGGGATCATACCATCATCGCTGATCTGAGAGAATGATACATAATAATCACTTTTATCTGTAGCTCCATTGAATGAAAGGCTGTTGCTATATCTGAATCCCGCATCAAAAAAGTCTTTGATGTTATCAGGCATTGCCACATAAGGTTTCAGTTTCTGAGAGTTGTTGTACACATTACCCCACAACTGCATGGAACCATCGAAACGAGGTCCCCAGGAACCGTTCTCCAATTCTGTATGGTTGCCGTTCCATCCCATACCAAATTCATTTTGAAATTCCGGCAGACGCAGAACAGTTGACCACTGAACTCCACCGTTATACTCGATTCCAACTCCTTTTTCTTTCCGGCCGCTTTTGGTAGTAATCATGACTACACCGTTGGCAGCACGGCTACCATACAAAGCAGTGGCCGCAGCACCTTTCAAAATAGTCATGTTTGCCACATCATCCGGATTGATAGCGTTGGCACCGTTTCCAAAATCATATCCGCTATTCAAGCCATCTGTAGAGTATACGGTAGAGTTATTCAAAGGTACTCCATCCACGACATATAGTGGTTGGTTGGTACCGGAGAGTGAGCTAACTCCACGGATAATGACCGAATTAGAGGCTCCGGGGTCAGATGAAGTGCTGGAAATCTGTACACCTGCAATCTTACCTGCCAAGCTTGACATCACATCAGATGTACGGCTTTCCGCAATTTTTTCTCCACCCACTGAAGTTGCAGCATAACCTAATGCTTTTTCAGATCTTTTAATACCCATTGCTGTAACAACAACTTCATCGATCTGTTGAGCATCCGACCTAAGTACTACCTTTAAATTAGGCTTAATCGCTACTTCTTGAGTTTGCATACCGATGTACGAAATTTGCAAAGTCTTTGCAGAACTAATTCTTTATATAAAGTGTTGATTATTATAATAATGAGAAATATAAACCTAATCGTCATATATGTTATTGTATCCATATATAAACGTGATAATCAATTATTTATCAGCATTATAACTACCCTTTTCTTTAACGAATGATACCCTGTTTCTATCCATTTCAATCATTTAGTTCATTCATTATAAGAAAGTTATGTCTTTATTTTATTTATATGAGGTATTATTATTGGATACTATTTTTATATTTCCCGAATATTTCTCACCACCAATCATAATGAATGATTACTTTTGGGGCGTGATAGTAGAAAAAGATCAAATCTGAAGAAAAGCATATTTAGTTATGGTATAATTCAAAATATGCAGAACCTGCTTGGGAGAATGACAAAAATCGGCAGGATTTTAAAACAGCAGATCTACGGATGAAATACATCTGTCCGTTTTTTGTTTCCTTGTGCTATATGATTACTTATATCAGCTTGCACCTTTGAATATAAAAGAAATATTTAGTTTCGATATGATATATTTCCCTGTGACAGGAAAGTCTATCAGTTAGAACAGAATTAGAAATTAAAACTACTTTTGGCTCTTCCTTT
>OGLI01001718.1_pt1 | contig 12805 bp, 11 predicted proteins | sample 1572661 | NCBI WGS metagenome assembly OGLI01 (sample SAMEA2581901, study PRJEB24529) | metagenome | biome: Human gut stool | place: China | collected 2011 | reverse complement strand
TTCTCCTTTTCAACGGATTGCATGAGAGAAATGTAATATTGCCTCGAGCACGCCGCCGCCGACCGCAATGGCCTTGTCCGAGGCCGTCGTGCAGTTGTCCGGAATGCCGCGCGGGTCAACGTCGCCGCATTTCATGCCCTTGAACACGACCGCGCCCTCCTGCATCAGACCGCGCAGACAGCCGTCGATCCTGCACAGCATCGGCTTTCCGTCAACGACCGCCGCGACGTCGCCTTTTTTGACCTGTGCGCCGATTTCGAGCTTCGGCTCGAACACGCCTGCCGCCGGAGCGCGGAGCACACGCTCCGCCGCATAACCTGCGATCACCCCGGGCACGCCCGTGTTGGGCAGCGGCGAGCCTTCATACAGCACGCGGCCGAGCGTGTGGCCGCGCATGGTCTCGATGACCGCGTGGCAGTCCTCCCCCGCCGTGAAGCCGGGGCCGACGCCCACGACGATCGGCGCGTCGTCGATCTTCGTGCCGAGATTGCGCTTGGCAAGAATCGCGTCCACGAGCGCGTCCGGCGCGAGCTCCCCGCGGCAGGCGCACTCAGGGTCGGCCAAAACAGGCAGCGAACCCTCGCGCAGCAGCTTCTTCGCCTCCGCGGCATTCTCCGCGCGCACGGCGCGCAGGCCCTCGACCGTTGTCTCTCCGTGGACGATGGCATTGGAAAACGCCACCGTGCGGCGGATGGCCGTCGGGCGGGCGAGGTCGGTCATCACCACGTCGATCCCGCAGCGCCACAATCTCATGGCCGCGCCGCTCGCGATGTCTCCTGCGCCGCGAATCAATGCAAGCATACATATACCCCCTGATGCAGACTGCCCGCGATGACCGGGCAGGAAAATTCATTTGCCATGGCCTGCGCCGCTTCATAATCGGCGGCAGACTCCACCTTGTTGATATAAACGCGGTCGCCGTAACCCTCGGCGTTGACGACGCGCGCGGCAAGCTGCGGCGTGACGACCGTATCCTCATCCACGCCCGCGAGCTGCGCGTAGAGCGCGCTGCGGTGGCAGGTCTCGCGGATGGTTTTGCCGACGCCGTCGATGCCGATGACCATGATGACACGCTGCGCCTCCTCCGGGATCACCGGCTCATGGGAAGCGTGCGCCTTGAGCGGCAGGCGCTTGGCACCGTCCGCCTCGACAAGCACAAAATCCGCAAGCTGCGCCAGCGTGCCCATTGAGAGCCACGGCGCGCAGAGCTTGCCGCTCTCCGCCTGCGAGGCAACACAGACGATGCCCGACCGCTCCAATGCCGCCGAAACGGCGGCCTCGTCCGCATCCAGCAGCGTTTCATACTGCTTCGGACGGCAGATGTGCGTTGTGGTCGTGATAATGACCTTACCCTTTTTCGAAAGCTCCCCGGCGAGCGTTTCCATCAGCGTCGTCTTTCCGCCGCCGCCGATGATAGCCGTCACGCCGCGGCCGACGTGCAAAAGCGGTGCGATCTGCATATACGCACCCTCAGTGCCGCTGTCCGGCGAGGCGCGCGCGGTGCTCGATCATCTCCGCCGCGATGCTGATGGCGATCTCCTCCGGCGTCTCAGCCAGAATCGGAAGGCCGATGGGCGCGTGGACGCGCGTGATGTCCTCTTCGGTATAGCCGTCACACTTGAGGCGCTCACGCGTCTTGGCGACCTTCGTGCGGCTGCCGATGCAGCCGATATAGGTCGCATCGCTCCCCAGCACCTGGGAGAGGATTTCATAGTCCGCCTGATGGCCCGGCGTCATCACGACGGCATAGTCGTTCGCCGTGAGCGCCACCTTGCCGAAAATATCGGAAAAGCTGCCGAAGATGACCTCGCTCGCCATGGGATAGTTTTCTTTCTTCGCAAGCTCCTCGCGGTTGTCGTACATCACCACGCGGAAGCCCACCGTCGCCAGCACCGGCACGAGCGCGCGGCCCACATGGCCGCCGCCGAAGATATACACGCTGCCCGCGTGGCACAGCGGCTCGACATAAATGCCGTTCTTCCACACGGCCTTGGCAGAAAAATAGTCCGCCTTGTCCTGCGGGATCTCCTCGCGCCTGACGACGTGGAACTCGTTCACGCCGTCGCCGTCAAGAGACAGCAGCAGCCAGAGGTCGACGTCTTTATCGAGCATTTCGCGCCAGCGCTTGAGCACCGCGATATCCGCCGCCTGCTCGGGCGCGAAAAACTGGAAGTAGACCGTCACCGCGCCGCCGCAGATCATGCCCGTGCTGGCCACTTCACTCGGGTGCAGGTTGTAGGATTTGAGCTCGTTGCTGCCACCGTTTTTGAGCGCGTCCTGCGCGCGCTGGATGCTCAGCCGCTCCACTGCGCCGCCGCCAATCGTGCCGAGCACGCGGCCATCTTCAAAGACGGCCATCTTCGCGCCCGCGCCGCGCGGCACAGAGCCCGAAGACGCCAGAATGCTGCTCAGCACCACACGCTCGCCGCGCGAAAGGGCCGCGAGCATTTCATCAAGAATCGCTTTCATACTTTCATGCTCCTTTGCAGAGAATCACGCTGCTATTATGCACTGCATTATAGCAAAGCGCCGCGGCAAACGCAAGCCGCGGCGCACAAAAGTCGCATTGATCGTTATTTTCCATTAAATCAGGGGCGCGCATATCTGGCGCGGCTCACTTGCTGCGCTCGATGCGCTTGAGCTCGCCGAAATACTTGTCGTGCGTCTCCTGATAGGCGCGGTTGAAGACCGGGTCTTTGCCCTGGTGCAGCGCCTGAATATAGTCGTGGTGATTGTTCATGATGTGCTCGTCGAACATCGAGAGCGTGAAAACGCCGACATTCGAGCACTGGTCGGCGATGCGCTCCACATTGACGAGGATATCGAGAAACGTGAGGCCCGCGTACACCGTGCACTGCCCGTCGCGCACGCGGCGGATGTGATTGGCGCGCAGCGTGGCGACAAGGTCGTCCACGACCTCCTCGACCGGCTCGATGTGGCGCGCGGCCTCGTAGTCCGTGGCGGCAAAGGCCTTGTAGGTGTAATCTAAAATCTCGCCGAGCACCTCGCGCAGCACCATGAGCTCCTGATGTGCCGTGGGCGACAGGCTCGCGCTGCGGTCAAGGAACTCCTGCGCATTTTCCGTCAGGTTCACGGCGTGGTCGCCGATACGCTCAAACTCGCCGAAGCACTGGATATAGTAGTTGAGCATGTCGCTTCCGTGTCCGCTCGGCATGTGCGGCGACAGGCGGATGAGGTAGTTGTCCACATGGTCGGCGAGCTTGTCGATGTGCTCCTCGTTCTCGTTGATGACCTTGATCGTGTGGGCATCGTACTGCTCGAGCACGCCCATCGCGCTCATCACGCCTGTGCGCGCAAGGCGCGCCATGGTGGTGATGGCCTCACCCGCGCCCGAGAGCGCGATGGCGGGAGAGGTGAAGAACTTTTCATCGAGCAGCGAAAGCTCGTGGTCGACATTTTCACCGAGGCGCACATCGTCCTTGACGAGCTTGCGCGAGAGCTTTTCAAACTGGCCGCACACCGGCAGCAGCACGATGGCCGAAGCAAGACGGAACACCGTGTGCACATTCGCGATGCCGCCGGAGGAAAGCGCCTCGTCCCACAGGGCATCGAGCACACCGAACGAGTGCAGCAGCATCAGCCCCACGATCACGAGGATCGAACCGGCGATGTTGAAGAGGATATGGATCACGCCCGTGCGCTTGGCATCGGCCTTCGAGCCGATGGAGCAGACGATGGCCGTCGTCACACAGTCGCCGATGTTGACGCCGATGATGATGGCGTAAACGGACGAGAACGTCAGCGCGCCGGTCGTGGCAATGGCCTGCAAAATACCAATGGTCGCCGACGAACTCTGCAGCAGGAACGCAACGCCCGCGCCGAGCAGGAATCCGAGCACCGGCTTACCGGAGAGCTGGTAGAACATGTTGGCAAACGTCTCAGATTCCGACAGCGGGCTCACCGCCGCGGTCATGCTGAGAAGGCCGGTGAAGAGGATGCCGAAGCCCATCGTGATCGAGCCGATGGTATCGGACTGGCGGGTCTTGACCGCCATTAGAAAGAGGATGCCGATAATCGCCGCAAGGGGCGCGAGCGTCGAGGGCTTGAAGAAATTGAGCAGCGATGTCTCCGATGCGTTCACGTCGAGAAGGCGAATGATCTGGCCCGTGATCGTCGTACCGACATTCGCGCCCAGAATGACGCCGATCGACTGGTGCAGCGACATCACGCCTGCGCCGACAAGGCCCGACGTCAGCACGATCGTCGCCGTAGAGCTCTGGATGACCGCCGTGACCACAAGGCCCAGCAGAAAGCCGACGAGCGGATTGTTCGTCACCTTTTCCATCGCGCGCTTGAAGGCATCGGACGAACCTTTTTTCAGTCCGTCGCCCATCAGGCGCATGCCGTACAGGAACAGCGCCAGACCGCCAAAGAGGGTGATCAAGTTGAAAATCGTCATAAGCGTTTCAAACCTCTTCTTCTGTATTATGCCGCCGCGCGGCGCAGGTTTCGGGCTGTAAAATACCCAACTCACACCAAATACTATTTTATCAGGTGAGGGCAAAATTGCAATCCTTTTCCCAAGATTTGTTACAAACAGCAAAAATGATTTATCCCTTGCATTTTTGTGTGCGCGTGGTACAATATTTATAGACAAAAAAAGGAGGCTTTCAACCATGTTGAACGCAGGCAACCCCATCGGCGTGATGGACAGCGGCATCGGCGGTCTCACCGTCGTGCGCGAATTACAGCGAATTCTCCCCGGCGAAGATATCATCTATTTTGGCGACAGTGCCAACTGCCCCTACGGCAACAAGACCTCTGACCAGATCTTCGAGCTGAGCAGCCACATGCTCCAGTTCCTCGGCGACAACGGTGTCAAGTGCACTGCCATCGCCTGCAACACCATCTCCACCATGGCCGACCGCCTGCGCCCCTGCTTCGACTACAAGATCGTCAGCATCGTGGAAGAAGCTGCCAAATACGTCCTGCGCGAGCATCTCAAGAGCGTCGGCCTCATCGCGACGGAGTTCACTGTTGCCTCCGGCAAGTACGCCGAGCTCATCCATGAGGGTGATCCCGAGTGCAAGGTCGTCGGCAAGGGCTCTCCCCTGCTCGCGGCACTCGTTGACCGCGGCGACTTCAACCAGCACGACATTAACACCGAAATCCGTACGCAGGTCGACAACATTCTCGCGCGCGAAAAGGTCGAAAACCTGATCCTCGGCTGCACGCACTATCCCATCGTGGAAGAGAACTTCCACGAGTGCTATCCCGAAATGCACCTCATCAACCCCGCGCTCGAGCAGGCAAACGCCGTCAAGGCATACCTCACCGAGCAGAACGCGCTCAACCCGCAGAAAAAGGGCAAGTTCGTCATCTGCACGAGCGGCGACCCGCAGGTATATGTCAACGTCGGCAAGCGCCTCGGTCTCTTCGAGGCGAGTGAGCTGAAGGTCGTCCACATCTAAGTTAGTCCAAATTGAAATGAAAAGCGGAAAGTCGCAGGGCTTTCCGCTTTTTTGTGCTGTCTGATGGACTTTCTGCATACCATATGGCGAGGTGGTCTGTTTTGAATACATTTGAGGCCGCGATTTTGCGCGATTTCGGCGAGCGGGAGGACTTTGAGCGCGTGCTCACACATGCGCTGCGCCGCGGCTGCGGCGGTCGCGTCCTGCTCTCGCTGATGGCGGACGGCTCACTCCGGCTCACCGGCACGAAGGACCCCGACATCTCGTTCGGCGCGGTGCTGCTCGACCTGACCGCGCCGGTGGTGCCGTGCAGCGAGGAGTCCCTCGCCCTGCGTGTGCAGGTGATCGACTGGCGGCGCTGCGCGAGATGCTATGACGAAGCGCTCGCGCAGCGATCTCGCCATCCCCTGCCGTAGCTGCCGCCATCGCGCAAAAACATCCCGCCGCAAATTGCGGCGGGATGTTTTTGTCCTTTATTTCAGACAATCCAAAATTGCCTGCACAGTCTCATCGACTGTGCCGTTGTTGTCGACGATGTGGTCGGCAAATCTTTCATAGCAGGCCTTGCGCCTGTCGTACATCGCCGCAAGGTCGCCCGCCGAAAGAGGCCTCCCCTCGCGCGGCAGCTGGTCGATATCACGCTTCAACCAGAAAATGATGCCGTTCTGGTGCAGAAGATCGTAGTTTTCCTCTCTCGTCACGCAGCCGCCGCCCGTAGCGATGACCGCTCCCGAGCGCTTGCCGAGCGCGGCAATGGCCTCGCTCTCGAGCTCTCGGAATTCCGCCTCGCCGTGCTTTTCGATGAGCTGGGCACAGCTCATACCGTTTTTCTCTTCGATCTCGGCGTCGCTGTCAAGCGCGATGCGGTCAAGCTTCTCAGCAAGGCGCGCGGCAACGGTGCTCTTGCCGCTGCCGGGCATGCCGACGAGCACGATGTTCTGCATCTCAAGGCTCAGCTTTTTCCAGATGCGCTCGGTCTCGCTGTCTGGGATGTCGCGGTTTTCAAAGACCTCCGCCGTGCGCTTAGCCTGCGCGACGAGCATGTAGAGCCCGCTCATATAAGGAATGCCGAGCTTTTCCGCCTGCAAGACAAACGCTGTACGCGCGGGGTTGTAGACGATATCGAGCACACCCTCGAGCTTCGGGAAGAGCGACAGGTCGACGGGCGACACGCCGCAGTTCGGGTACATGCCGACGGGCGTGGTGTTCACGATGACCTCCGCGTCCGCGTGACGATCCAGATTGTTGTAGTTGTCCTCCCCCTTGCGGGAGATAATGGTCACGCTGCGCGCGCCCATCTCCTCGAGCACGGCACAGACCGTCGAGGAGGCGCCGCCGGAGCCGAGCACGAGCGTCTTTTTGCCATCGATCTGAATGCCGCTCGCCCTGACCATACCGGCAAAGCCGTAGGCATCGGCGTTGTCGCCGTACAGCGTGCCGTCCTCGCGCCTGACCAGCACGTTCACACTCTGGAGTTTTTGCGCAATGGGTGAAAGCTCTGCGCAGTACGGGATGACGGCCTTTTTATAGGGAATGGTGACGTTCATGCCGTCAAAGCCGCCGCCCGTCAGAAATTCGCTGAGCTTTTCGGGCGCGACCTCATAGAGCCGGTATTCATAGTCCGCCAGCTCCGCGTGGATAGCGGGCGAATAGCTGTGGCCGAGCTTTTCACCGAGTAATCCGCAGCGCTTCATTCAAACCACCTCACTGTAAGAGCCAAGATACGTGAACTCCTCGCACAGCTCGGGCAGCTCGCCCATGAGCTGGGTGAACTGCGGGGCATAGACCGAGGTTTCAAGGTCGAAGTAAAACATGAACTCGAAGTTGCGGTCCGGCATCGGGCGGCTCTCGAGCTTGTTCATGTTGACGCCGAGCGCGTTGAAACGCGAGAGCACCTTGTAGAGCGAACCGGGGTGGTGCGGCAGCACCATCATCAGGCTCGTGCGGTCTGCACCGGGGTAAATTTCGAGGTTTTTCGCAATGCAGATGAAGCGCGTGAAGTTATTGCCCTGATCCTGCACAGAGGCGGCGAGGCAGTCAAGGCCGTAGAGCTCTCTGCATGCGCGGGACGACAGCGCCGCCACATCGTCGCGGCCGGACTCGGCCACCATGCGCGCCGCCACCGCGGTATTTTCGCAGCGGATGACCTTCACATTGGGAAGCCCCTGTAAAAAGTGTGCGCACTGGCTGATGGCCTGTTCATGTGAGTAGATCTCACGGATGTTTTCGAGCTTCGCACCGGGATTGGCGAGAAGATTATGGTCAACCTTGATGCGCACCGAGCGCACGATGCGGAAGTTGTGCTGCGTCATCAAGTCGTAGACCGCGTTCACGCTGCCCGCCGTGCTGTTTTCCAGCGGCAGCACGCCGTAGCGGCAGAGGCCCTTTTCAATGGCGGAGAACACCGCCTCGAAGGAACTGAAAAAGAACGTGCTCGGGCGCTTGAACAGCCGCTCGCACGCCTGCTCGGAATACGCGCCCTCCACGCCCTGACAGGCGACGGCGGCGTCCTCGGAAAAGAGCTGCGGCGTCTTTTCGATGGCCTCGGCAATTTTCGCGGGCAGATCACCCTTCGTGCCGAGCAGACAGCTCTGGCGGCTGCGGCTCAGCTCGAAAATGAGGGAGTAGAGCGAGGAGACGTATTCGCGCAGGTCGTCCGGCGTTTTGTCCAGAATCTCGCGCATTTTCTCCTTCTCGCGGCGCGCATCGAGCACGCGCAGGCCGTTGGCCTTTTTATATTCCGCGATCTTTTCGGCGGTCTCCATGCGCTGGGCAAAGAGCGCGATGAGCTGATCGTCGATGCTGTCGATCTCTTTTCGATAGTCGTTTAAGTCCATGTTCCCTTACCTCATTTCCCTTTTGCGCGATAGATACGCATCATAGACCGCGATGGCGGCTGCCGCCTCCACACAGGGCACGGCGCGCGGCACGATGCACGGGTCGTGGCGGCCCGTGACGGCCATCTTCTCCGGCACCATCGTCTGCAAATTGACGCTCTGCTGCTCGCGCGCAATGGATGGCGTCGGCTTGAACGCCGCGCGGAACACGATGGGCATGCCGTTCGAGATACCGCCAAGAATGCCGCCGCAATGGTTCGTCTCAGTGATGATCTTGCCGTTTTCGACCGTAAAGGCGTCGTTATCCTCGCTGCCGCGAAGGCTCGCCACGCCAAAGCCCGCGCCGAACTCAACGCCCTTGACCGCCGGAATGCCGAAAACCGCCGAGGCGATGCGATTTTCCATGCCGCCGAACATCGGATCGCCAAGGCCCGCGGGCGCACCGAAAATTGCGCATTCGATGACGCCGCCGACGCTGTCACCAGCCTCGCGCGCCGCCGCGATGGCTTCGCGCATCTCCTCGCCGCGCGCATCGCTGACGACGGGGAACTCCTTGCCAGCAAGCGAGTCTGTCAGCTCACCTTCGTCAGTAATGCCCGCAATGGAGGCGATGCGGCTCACGACCGTAATTCCTTCGCGCGCGAGAATTTGCAGGCAGATGCCGCCCGCGATGCACAACGGTGCGGTCAAGCGGCCCGAAAAGTGTCCGCCGCCCGCGCGGTCCTGATAGCCGCCGTATTTGACCTCGGCGGTGTAGTCCGCGTGACCGGGGCGCGGCGTGACAGCAAGATTCGCGTAATCCTGCGAGCGGGTGTTCGTATTGCGGATGATGGCCGTGAGCGGCGCGCCGCAGGTATAGCCGTTCACAAGGCCGGAGAGGATCTCCGGCGCGTCGGCCTCCTTGCGCGGCGTCGACCAGACGTTTTTGCCCGGCGCGCGGCGATTCAGAAAGCGCTGGAGCTCGTCCAGATCAACTTTCTCGCCCGCGGGGATGCCCTCGACCGTCACGCCGATGGCAGGGGAATGCGACTGGCCGAAGATGGTCAAATGCAGATTTTCGCCGTAGGTGCTGCTCATAAGCCTTCTCCTTTCAAGCTGCTAAAATCCTCCCAAAAGCGGGGATAGGACTTTGCCACGCAGCCGTCGTTGTCGACTGTGATCTCGCCCGTCGCGGCGCAGGCCGCCGTGGCGGCAGACATCGCGAGGCGATGGTCGTTCTGCGTTTCGACCGCGCCGCCGTGCAGCGCGGGAACGCCCGTGATGACAAGGCCGTCTTCTTTCTCTTCGACTTGTCCGCCGAGCGCGCGCAGGAGATTCGCCGTGCTCTTGAGGCGGTCAGACTCCTTGAGCCGCAGCCGGTAGGCGTTTTCGACTCGCGTCTCCCCCTCTGCGACCGACGCAACGACACTCAGCACGGGGATGAGGTCGGGGATGGGCGCGGCATCGATCATCACGCCATGCAGCGCACCGCGCTTGACCGTCACGGCGTCGCCGTGCTCCGTGACTTCCGCGCCGAACCGGCGCAAAACGTCCAGCACGCCGCGGTCGCCCTGCGAGGACTGCAAATTCAGCCCCTCGACGGTCACGCCCTCTTTCGACAGCGCACCCATGCAGAGGAAGAACGCCGTGTTCGACCAGTCGCCCTCGACGACCGTGCGCTTCGGCAGATGACATCTCTGCTGACCGGGAATCGCCCACATCGCCCCCATTTTGGGGATGGTCAGCTTGGAAAGCTGAAGTGCATCCTCCGTCATGGCGACGTAAGCCGCGGATTCCAGCGGGCCGGACACCATAAGAAGACTGTCTCTGATCAGCAGCGGCAGCGCCATGAGAAGGCCCGAAATATATTGAGAGGACACATTGCCTGCGATCGTATAGTTTCCCCCGATCAGCTGTCCACTGCAATACAGCAGGTCGCCGTCCTCGCGGAGCGTCATGCCATGCTCTTTTAAAACGCTATCCAGCGGGGCGAGCGGGCGCTGGGGCAGCCGCCCCTCGCGGTGGAATACCGCCTGTGCGCCGAGCGCGCCGACGATGGGCAGCAGGAAGCGCAGCGTCGACCCGCTCTCGCCGCAGTAGAGGTCGCAGCGCCCCTCGGGCACTTTTTTGATTGGAGAGACGAGAAAGCCCGTCTCCATTTCTTCAATTTTCGCGCCGAGCGCGCTCAGGCACTTCGCCGTGGCCGCGATATCGGCGGAAATGCCGTCGCAGACGACCTCGGTCTTCTCCTCGCCGAGCGCCGCGCAGATCAGCAGCCGGTGCGCCTGCGATTTGGATGCCGGGATGCGCACACGTCCCGTGCGCGCGCCGGGTATGATGGTTCTTTTCATCGGATGCCACCGTCCTGCATCCAGTCGCGCAGGGCTTCGACGGGGATCGTCTCCATGCGCACCTGACCGATCTTTTCCGGCACGATGAGGTGCATCTTGCCGCCGGAAATCTTCTTGTCGACGAGCTCGGCCTCATAGAGCTTGCCGAGTTCGTAGCCCGTCTCGGTCGGCAGACCATAGCGGTGCAGAATGTCGAGCAGGCGCGCCAGCGTCTCTTCGCCGCAAATGCCGCGCTTGACTGCCGCGCGCGTGACCGTCGCCATGCCGATGGCGACCGCCTCGCCGTGCAGAAGAGAAAAATCGCTGCACTGCTCCACCGCGTGACCAAACGTGTGGCCCAAGTTCAGCGTGCGGCGGCGGCCGAGGTCGTACTCGTCCGCGCCGACGATGTCGCGCTTCATCTGCACGCAGACCTCGATGACGTGCTCGTACTGCTCACGCACGGGCGTTTTGTAGAGTTCTTCAAAGAACGCTGCATTGCCGAGCATCGAATACTTGATGATCTCGGCGCAGCCGCAGCGGTACTGCTCCTCGGGCAGCGTTTCGAGCGTGTTGGGATCACAGATCACGATGCAGGGCTGATAGAAGCTGCCCGCCTGATTCTTGCCCGTGGGCAGGTCGACGGCGGTCTTGCCGCCGACGGACGAATCGACCGCGGCCAGCAGCGTCGTCGGGATCTGGGCAAAGCCCATGCCGCGCTGATACGTCGCCGCGGCAAAGCCCGCGAGGTCGCCCACCACGCCGCCGCCGAGCGCAACGACCACGTCGCTGCGGCTGAAGCGGTGCTCACCGAGGAAGTGCAGCACATCGGCGTAGGTCGAGAGGTTCTTGCTCCCCTCGCCCGCGGGGAATGTGAAAGAGTGCACACGGTAGCCCGCCTTTTCAAGGGCCTTGACCGTGCGCTCGCCGTAGAGCGCGTAGACCGTGTCGTCCGACACGATGGCGGCCATGCCGGGGGCGCTGACCTCCCGGAGAAGCTCGCCCGCGCGGTCGAGTAAGCCGCGCTCGACCAGCACGTCGTATTCGCGCGAGGCCTTGATATGGATGCTTCGCATCAGCCGTCCACCTCTTCCTTTCTCTTCTTGCCCTCGTCCAGAAGTCGGATAAGGGTCTCTTCGTCGTCATTTTCCATGGCGGTCTTGTATTCGCTCAGGTGCTCGATGTAGCAGTCGATCTCCTTGAGCAGGAATTCCTTGTTTTCCATGAAGAGCTCCGCCCACATGTGCGGCGCGAGCCAGGCAACGCGCGTCATATCCTTGTAGCTGCCGGCGGAAAAGCCCTTGTGCTTTTTCGCCGTGGGGCTCTTGATGTAGGCGTTGGACGCCACATGCGCCAGCTGCGAGGTGAAGGCGATCATCTCGTCGTGCTGCTCGGCGGTTGTGACGGAGTAGCTCCCAAAGCCCGCGGGCGAGAGCAGGTCTTTCACATGGCTGAGTAATTCAATGTCGTCAAAGCGCGGCGGCACGAGCACCATCGGCGCGCCCACGAAGAGGTTCGCCTTGGCGTACTTGAAGCCCGAGAACTGCGTGCCCGCCATTGGGTGACCGCCAAGGTACGTAATGCCGTACTGCTCGGCGATTGGGAAGCACGCCGCGCATACCTTGCGCTTGGTGCCGCAGCAGTCGATGACGACCGTGTGCTTGTCGATCTTTGCCGCGTGATTTTTGAGCCATTCGACCGCCGCCGCGGGTCGGACGGCCAGCAGGATGACATCGCACTCTGCCATCGTCTCGTCCGTCAGCGCCTCGTCCACCGCGCCGCTGATGACGGCGAACGACAAGACATCGCGGTCGATGTCGTGGGCGAGCACACGCTCGCCCGCCTCGTGGTATGCCTTGGCGAGCGAGCCGCCGATCAGGCCGAGGCCGACGATGCCGGCGGTCATTCTGCCACCGCCTCTCTCACGCGGCGCACAGCCTTGGCGAGGTCATCGTACTGCTCGGGGCGCAGGGATTGCGCGCCGTCGCACAGCGCATGAATGGGGTCGTTGTGCACCTCGATGATGAGGCCGTCAGAGCCGCAGGCGGCAGCAGCCAGTGCCATCGGGCGCACGAGGCGCGCAATGCCGGTCGCGTGGCTGGGGTCGACGATGACCGGCAGGTGCGTGAGCTCCTTGAGCATCGGCACAGCCGCAAGGTCGAGTGTGTTTCTCGTGTAGTCGTCGTAGGTGCGAATGCCGCGCTCGCAGAGGATGACCTGCTCGTTG
>OGLI01001717.1_pt1 | contig 12813 bp, 15 predicted proteins | sample 1572661 | NCBI WGS metagenome assembly OGLI01 (sample SAMEA2581901, study PRJEB24529) | metagenome | biome: Human gut stool | place: China | collected 2011 | reverse complement strand
CTTGTAGGTGCGGCCGACGATCTTCTTGTACAGAGGATGGGCGACGCGGTCCTCGATGGCGACGACCACGGTCTTGTCCATCTTATCGGAAACGACCTTGCCTACTCGCGTTTTGCGTAATGCTCTTTCGCTCATAATATTCGTTTCCCTCCTTTATGCCTTCTCCGCGAGCTGCTTCTCACGGATTACGGTGTTGACTCGAGCAATGTCGTGCTTGACTTCATTGATCTTGTTGGTGTTGTCGAGCTGATTGGTAGCGAGCTGCAGACGGAGGTTGAAGAGGTCCTTCTTCAGCTCACCGAGCTTTGCAGACAGCTCCTCAGCCGTCAGTTCTCTGATCTCAGATGCCTTCATCATGCTTCACCGCCATTCTTCTGCTCACGGGCAACGAACTTGGTCTTGCAGGGCAGCTTGTGGCTTGCCAGACGCAGTGCCTCACGAGCAACTTCCTCGGAAACGCCTGCGATCTCGAACAGGACACGGCCTGGTTTTACAACTGCTACCCAGTACTCTAAAGATCCTTTACCGGAACCCATACGGGTCTCAGCTGGCTTTGCAGTAACTGGCTTATCTGGGAAAATTTTGATCCAAACTTTACCACCACGTTTGATGTAACGAGTCATAGCAACACGGGCTGCCTCGATCTGGTTGGATCTGATCCAGCATGGATCTAAAGCGACAAGACCATATTCACCATTTGTAATTTTATTTCCTCTAAGCGCTTTACCAGCCATGGAGCCACGGAACTGTTTACGACGCTTTACTCTTTTTGGCATTAACATTATTTATCGCTCCCTTCCTTATTGCCTTTCGTTGGAAGAACTTCGCCTTTGTAGATCCAAACTTTAACGCCAAGTTTGCCGTAAGTTGTATCTGCTTCAGCAAATCCATAGTCAATATCTGCTCTCAATGTCTGCAGTGGAATAGTACCTTCGCTGTAGAACTCTGTACGAGCCATATCAGCTCCGCCAAGACGGCCGGATACGGAAGTCTTGATACCCTTTGCTCCTGCTTTCATAGAACGTCCCATTGTAGATTTCATAGCACGTCTGAAGGAAACACGGTTTTCAAGCTGCAGAGCGATGTTCTCAGCTACCAGCTGTGCGTCTCTGTCCGGTCTCTTAACTTCTTTGATATCGATAATCAGCTTCTTAGAAGTGAGTTTCTGAGCTTCTGCTTTTACTTTTTCGATTTCAGAGCCGCCTTTACCGATAACAACACCCGGTTTAGCAGTGTAAATGATAACTTTTACTCTGTCGGAAGCTCTCTCGATTTCGATTTTTGCAACTCCTGCGCTGTACAGTTTTTTCTTGAGGTATGTTCTGATCTTATGATCTTCTACCAGATAATCAGCGAAGTCAGCTTCAGCATACCATTTAGAATTCCAGTCTTTAATAACACCGACTCTCAGGCCGTGTGGATTAACTTTCTGTCCCATGCTTTACCTCCCTATTTCTCATTAAGCACGATGGTGATGTGGCTCATTCTCTTTTCGATTCTGTAAGCTCTGCCCTGTGCTCTTGGTCTGATTCTCTTCATTGTAGGTCCTTTATTTGCGTAACATTCCTCAACATAAAGGTTTTCAACACTCATACCGTTGTTGTTTTCAGCGTTTGCAATTGCTGATTTTAATAATTTTGCAATCAGCTCAGATGCATATCTTGGATTGTAAGTTACAATACCAAGTGCTGTCTGAACATCTTTGCCTCTAATAGCATCCAATACGAAGCATGCTTTCTGAACAGAGACTCTGGCGTAAGATAACTTAGCTGACGGTCTTGTGTCCTTCTGAGCATTTCTTTCTCTCTTTATCTGGGATCTATGTCCTTTAGCCATAGATATAACCTCCTTTTCGACTGATTATCCGATTCTAGCGAACGCCAGATTTTTTCTCGTCCTTACCATGTCCTCTGTAGGTTCTGGTTGCTACGAACTCTCCGAGTTTGTGTCCAACCATATCCTCTGTAACATATACAGGAACATGTTTTCTTCCGTCATGAACAGCAATTGTATGTCCTACGAACTGTGGAAAGATTGTAGAACGGCGTGACCAGGTTTTGATAACCTGTTTGCTGCCTGCTGCGTTCATGGCATCTACCTTTTTCAGTAAGCTTGCATCAGCAAATGGTCCTTTTTTCAGTGAACGTGCCATGGATTCAACCTCCTATATCCTATTTATTATTCAGCGCTTTTCCGTCTCTTCTTCTTACGATCAGCTTGTTAGACTGTTTGTTTTTCTTTCTTGTCTTCAAGCCAAGTGCAGGTTTGCCCCAAGGTGTGCATGGACCTGGACGACCGATACCGGTCTTACCTTCTCCACCTCCGTGTGGATGGTCATTCGGGTTCATTACGGAACCACGAACAGTAGGTCTGATACCCATGTGACGTTTTCTTCCGGCTTTACCGATGTTGATCAGGTTGTGTTCTCCGTTTCCAACTACACCGATGGTTGCGCGGCAGTTGATCGGAACCATTCTCATTTCACCTGAAGGCAGACGCAGTGTTGCGTATTTTCCTTCTTTAGCCATAACCTGTGCGCCGTTTCCTGCGGAACGAACCAGCTGTCCGCCTTTTCCAGGATACAGTTCGATGTTGTGTACCATAGTACCAACCGGGATAGCAGACAGAGGCAGGCAGTTACCTGGTCTTACTTCTGCTTCAGCACCACTCATAACTTTCATGCCGACTTTCAGTCCGGCCGGTGCCAGGATGTATGCTTTTTCACCGTCTGCGTAGCAGATCAGTGCGATATTAGCTGTTCTGTTCGGATCGTATTCGATACCGATAACTTTTGCTGCGATTCCGTCTTTCTTTCTCTTGAAATCTACCAGTCTGTATTTTCTTCTATTTCCGCCTCCGCGGTGTCTTACTGTGATCTTACCCTGATTGTTACGTCCGGAGTTTTTGCTCAGAGATACTACCAAGCTTTTCTCAGGAGTCGTTTTTGTAATTTCAGAGAAATCAGATCCAGTCATCTGTCTTCTGGAAGGTGTATATGGGTTATATGTTTTAATTCCCATTGTTGTTTCTCCTTTCAACTATTTATTGTCACGCTTAGCCTGCGTATATCGTTTGATTAAGTCAGATCTTAGAGTCCCTGGAAGATTTCGATATCTTTGCTGTCCTCTGTCAGAGCAACGATTGCCTTTTTGCTCTTAGCTGTTTTTCCGACTGTCATACCACGTCTTCTCTTCTTGCCGTCGATGTTCATGGTATTTACGCTTTTTACTTTTGTTCCTTCGAACATTTTTTCTACAGCTTCTTTAATCTGAGTTTTTGTTGCTTCCGGATGAACAAAAAAGGTGTATTTTTTGTCGCCCATAGCGTTCATGCTTTTTTCTGTGATAACCGGCTTTAAGATCACATCATAGTACTGTACATTTGCCATTATGCGTACACCTCCTCGATTGTTTCTACAGCTGCTTTTGTAACTACAACAGTGTTGTGTTTCAGCAGATCAAATACGTTGATGGTATTTGTCAGAGCTGTCTCAACACCTTCGATATTTCTTGCAGACAGAACTACGTTCTGGTCGTTGTCATTCAGGATAACCAGTGCCTTGTCAGCTTTCAGGTTTGCCAGAACATTTTTCATAGCTTTTGTCTTGATCTCGTCAAATTTCAGTTCATCAACAACGATGAATTTGTTTTCCTGAACTTTAGAAGTCAGAACAGATTTCAGAGCTGCTCTTTTTTCTTTTTTGTTCAGTCTGATTGTGTAATCACGTGGCACCGGAGCGAATACCATTCCGCCGCCTGTCCACTGCGGAGCTCTTGTTGAACCCTGTCTTGCATGACCGGTTCCTTTCTGTCTCCAAGGTTTTCTTCCGCCACCGGATACTTCAGAACGGGTTTTTGCTTTCTGTGTACCCTGACGTTTGTTTGCAAGCTGACTTACAACTGCCAGATGCACAAGGTGCTCATTTACTTTCGCACCGAAAATGGCATCGTTGAGCTCCATAGTGCCAACTTCATTGCCTTCCATATTAAAAACAGATACGTTTGCCATCTGTGTGTTCCTCCTTTCGAAAATGCTTACTTACCAGATTTTACAGTCTCTTTAATTGTCACTAAAGATTTTTTAGGTCCTGGTACTGCACCTTTAACCAAGAGAAGATTGTTCTCAACGTCAACTTTTACGATTTCCAGGTTCTGGATGGTGATTCTCTTATTTCCCATCTGTCCAGGCATTCCTTTTCCTTTGAATACACGGCTCGGATCGGAGCAGGCACCGTTTGAACCCTGATGACGATGGAATTTAGAACCATGAGCCATCGGTCCTCTGTGCTGACCATGTCTCTTGATCGCACCCTGGAATCCCTTACCTTTGGAAATTGCAGTAGCATCAATCTTATCACCAGCTGCAAAGATGTCAGCTTTGATCTCGTCTGCTACTTTGTAATCCTCAGCATTCTCAAATTTGAACTCTCTTACGAATCTCTTGCAGGATACACCAGCTTTGCTGAACTGACCTTTCATTGGTTTGTTTACAAGACTTTCTCTCTTGTCGCCAAAACCAACCTGTACTGCACTGTAACCGTCGTTTTCTACTGTTTTGATCTGTGTTACTACACAAGGACCTGCCTGCAGAACGGTTACCGGAGTAAGCACTCCGTCTTCATTGAAGATTTGAGTCATTCCGACTTTTGTTGCTAAAATCGCTTTCTTCATTGATTTACCTCCTGTTTTTCTACAGCGGATTACACTGTGTTGTGCAATCATCCTAGTCAAACAATCGATATAAGTGGAACTTGCGTTACTTCTATATCAACCCTTTAGGATAATTTACGGAACAAATTCATTATTTGTTTTTCATTTTGATATCGATGTAAACACCAGCCGGCATTTCCAGTCTGGAGAGTGCATCAACTGTTTTCTGAGTCGGTGCTACGATATCAATCAGTCTTTTATGAGTTCTCTGCTCAAACTGTTCTCTGGAATCTTTGTATTTGTGTACGGCTCTCAGAATTGTCACTACTTCTTTCTTTGTTGGCAGTGGCACCGGTCCGCTCACCCTAGATCCGTTCTTTTTTACAGTTTCGATGATTTTTTTTGCAGATGCATCAACCAGCTGATGGTCATATGCTTTTAATGTGATTCTCATTACTTGACTTGTTGCCATAATAAAAAAGTCGCCTCCTTTTCGCACTTTGTTTCAGTACGACAAGCGGTGACTGTACACTATGCCGTGTGTGTCTCAAATCTCACACGGTGTTTCCGGCTTACCCGGACGTTCTCTATATTGTACAGTGACTTGTCGCCAGTTTTATAACTTGACATTCGCTCCACGGAAAACCTGCGATTTGAGTCCGCAGCAACCTCACGCTTCAACGCTATCAATGTCACAACACTGGCTATTATAATAAAAAGCTCTTGTAAATGCAAGAGCTTTTTTACTGTTTTTGTTGTTTTTTTTTAAGTACAATCCGTGTTTTCATTCATAATCTTTACATCATCTGCTGAAGCAGTGCCTTGCTCTGTTCAAATGTATAGATATTCTGATAAATGTCCTCCGCCTGATCCTGATCAAAAAGTTCTTTCAGGTTCTGCTCATACTGTTCTTCTGACACATCCTCACCATTCCAGTAATAACGGTAAATCAGTTCACCGTTTTCATCCGTTTGCTGATCTTCTGTTTCCCCATAACTGCCTTTGGCAACTGTAGTGAACTTTCCGTTTTCAATCTTATAAATCTCGTCATAATATCCACCCATATGTCCACCGGTTGTATGCAGCAGATTGCTGCCAGGGATTGTATAGGCCGCTCCATGTGACAGGTAAACCTTGTCCGTCGTGCTGCCATCCGTTGTAAATACTTCTCCGCCTGCATAACCATATCCATAATCCAGCCAGAGCTCCGGCTGCCCGTCGTCGTTGATATCCAGAAACCGTACTTCTGTCATGTCTGTTGGTACATCCTGCGAAAAGATTTCATTTAAATAGGAAGAAGTCCATCCATTTTCTGCCCGCGTCGGAAGAATCGGTGCAGCCCCGTAGATTCTTTCTGTCTTTGACGGATCCACATGAAACTTCTCCTGCTCAATACTTTCTTCTTTGGGATAAATGATAAGCGGTGTTGAATTTCCATCCTCATCATAATCATAATCCAGCACAAATTCCCCCGTCTCATCATTGTAGTTATCTGCAATTGTCAGGGAACCCGGCATCGTTGTTTTGATATTACCATCCGCATCATACAGATACAGAAACGTATATTCATTGCCCGTATAGGAATCCTGTTCTCCATTTCCATTGTCATAATAATCAACGGAATGAAGCGTAGTGCTGCATAATAAACCGTTATCATAATAAGCATAACTGTCGTAGTAGATCAGTTTGCCATCCGCATCATAATAATTGATTCGTGAAATCTGCTGATCCGTCTGCTGCGGCTGTATTTCCGATTGCTGCAACTGAGATTCTGTTTCTGCTGCTGTCTCAGCCGAAGATTCGGATTCTGATGCTTTACTTTCTGTGCTTTTTGTGTTTTCTGTACTATCTGGTGCTTTTGTTTCTTCAGAAATTGTGGTTGATTCCTGCGGATCGGATGATGTTATGCCCGTTTCCTGTGCGGAGGAAGCACCACAGCCAGAAAGAAGCAGCACTCCTGCTGTTACAGCTAACATCTGATATAACTTTCTGTTTTTCATAAGCATTTCCATTTCCTTTACACCTATTTCACTTTTACAGTGCAAACTGCTTTCTTCTTGCCGGAAATCACCGTAATCTTTACTTTTCCTTTTTTCTTTGCTTTGATCTTTCCTGTTTTGCTAACTGTCGCAATTTTCTTATTGGAAGTCTTGTAAGTAATCTTATCCTGGCTGTCTGCCGGAGTTAACGTAACTTTCAATCTGAAACTTTTGCCTTTTTTCAAAGTCAGTTTCCTGCGGTTCAGTTTGATTTTTCGCGTGGCTTTCTGGCTTGTCTGCGGATTCTGATCCGGATTTGTCTCTGAAGAATCTGTCGGCGAAGAATTTGTCTTTGGTATCCCCTCATAAACTATTTTTCCGCATACACTGCAAGTTTTGGCTTTCAGTCCCTTTCTTTCGTTTGTCGGCTCTTTGACAATTTTATATGCTCCATAACGGTGTCCTGTTGCATTTACCTTCTTTGTATCTGTATTTCCGCAGATCGTGCAGGTAAATGTTTTTTCGCCTCGCTCTGTACAGGTCGGTTCTGTTGTGATCACTCCTCCATCCCAGTTATGGTTCTTTGTTTTTGCAATCGTCTTACCGGAGGAAATTTTCACTCCGCAATCCGCACAATAAGTATCTCCACTATATCCTGCTTCCTTGCAGGTAGGATTCTTCTGATTGCGGATTTCCATATGCTGATGGTCCGTTGTGCTCACTTTTTCCGTTTTTGTATTGCCGCAGATACTGCAGGTAAATGTTTTTTCGCCTTCTTCTGTGCAGGTTGCTTTTGTTGTGACTTTTCCGGCATCCCAGCTATGATTTTCTGTTTTTGCAATCGTCTGACCGGATAGGATTTTCTTTCCACAATCTTTGCACCAGGTATCTCCACTGTAGCCTGTTTCCTTACAGGTAGCTTCTTTTTTATTGCGGATTTCCGTATGCTGATGACCTGTTGCACTTACTTTTTCTGTTTTTTCATCACCGCAGATACTACAGGTGAATTTTTTTTCGCCTTCTTCTGTGCAGGTTGCTTCTGTTATGATCTCTCCCTGATCCCAATGATGTTCACACCTATACACATTTATCGTTGGCATATCTGCTGCTGTCAGTCCGTACAAAGATGCCGTCAATGTCGTGCTTCCTTCTGCTACTCCTGTAATTTTTCCATTGCTATAGGTGGCAATGGAAGGATCATTTACTGAAATAGCCGGCAGATCTGTCACGATCGTATCGCTTCCAAAAACAGTAAGCTTAGCCGTAAGCTTTACTTCTGTTGATTCTCCGGTTCGGAGGCTATAGGAAGTTTTGTCAAACGCTACTTTAAGACCCGTAACCTTGCTTTTCGGCACCGAAAGGCTCATGATCTGCTCACTGTCATTTGCTGTTGTTTCCGTGGTATTAACAGAAGTTCTGTATGCAAATTCTTCTACCCAGTAATGACAGCCATCCAGGTAAACATGCCCAATTCCAACACAATTAAACTTAGGATTCAGCATATTCCTTCGATGTCCCTGTCCGTTATACGGCTCGCCATCTTCACGCCATGCCGCATTTACTGCTTCTGCTGTACGATATCCCATTGCAATGTTCTCTCCGGCTGCACGATAAGTGATACCTTCTTCCTCATAAATACTGAAAAAGCTTTCACCGTTTGGTCTTCCATGATCGAACAATAATGCAAGTTCTGCTGCACGCTTCGTTGCAATTCTCTCCAGATCATAATCGTAAGCAAGCTCGTTCAGGTTATCATATCTGGTTTTTGTTTCATTATCTGCATTCCAACACCATGCATCGAAGCTGTCTGTTCTCATCTCATTGATCATGTCAAAGATCTTTCGACCTTCTGTCTGACCATATTTTACCGAGATATTGACCGGAATGATTTCTGCTGCATTTACCTTCTTTGGAATCACCATAAGAAAACTCATGCAAAAGAAAAATAACAGTAACTTTGCGGTTGCTTTTTTCATAAACTTCACCTGTCCTTCCTATAAATAATGTTGTTGAAAAAAATAGCCTTTTCTCCACGTTACCGAGAAAAAGCTATTTTGTCAACTGTTTTTATTTTATTCATTATGTACGCTCTGTCGTTGTACTCTCCGATCATAGCCAAGTGTTATTCATACCAGTTTCCAGTCGGTCCCTTTCCAGGATAAATAATGTACATTGCTGATTCATTCAGGGAGCTGAAATATACCTCCTGCGGAAGATGTATTTCCTGATCATCTACAAGATAGATATCGTATTTTCTTTGTTTAAAACTCACTGTATCTGTTTGCCAGCCATTTCTGTATCAGGGCTACAACTTTCTGATCTGCTGATTTTGCATATTTTTTCACCATCTCTTCACTGTCTAGTATCCCAAAACTATACCTGTTCAAAAAAAGCAACCAAAACAAAGTTCTTGTTTTGATTGCTTTTTTGCATACTTCATTCTGCTACATTTACTTAATCATAAATATTTTCTCCAGTTTTAAAGCCTCCACGTCCATATCCAAGCTCTAATCTCTGCACAACTCCTGTTTTTGTATTTTTGAAATATGCATATAATCCTGTTCCCGTTCCTTTAATAGATAACGTTACTTTTGAATTATTCTTCACCTTTTTTACACCATCGAATATATTGAATACTTCTATTTTCTTTAATTTCCATCCCTTTTTCGGTTTTATGGTTATCTTTCCGGTAACGTTTTTTGTTCGCTTATTATGGTTGTAATGTCCTGATTTATTAAAACATTTAGCGTAATTCGTCTTTCCAATTTTCAATAACTTACACGGATTTTTGTATTTCCTTACCGTAATTTTCTGCGTCAGAGTTTTTCCGGCATACTGAAATGAAATTTTTGTCGTTCCTTCTCCGACCAGTTTTATTTCTAAATGTGGATAGCTGGCGTCTTCACTTGCTCTAACTTCTATTACTTTTGAATTCGAATTCTTTAAACCTGTTATTTTTGCATTTGTAACAGGATTACGAACCCAGACACTACCAAACCCTACTTGACCTTTGTATAAATTATAAGTTACACTCTTGTCTATAGACGGGCTGGCAGCCTGTACTTTCACTGATCCACTATTTGCCAATCCAAACATAAATGCCACTATTGTTAACGTCATCATGAATTTTTTGATTTTCTTCATTTCTTTCGCTCTCCTTTTTCCTTGTTATTGCTTATTTTTCACGGTTCCCATTTTTTTCAGAAACACTTGATGTATTCATTTTACTTTTTTTCTGATACTCATCTCAAGTGCACCCATTTAGGGCTGTCCTCTGCTTTCTTTCACACTATAATCCTTCTTTCTGTAGTGTTTACAGTATATCAGATTCATTAAGAAATGTCTCTTGAAGTGTCTTAAATTACGATACCATTATAATACATGATGTTCATAGTTCCATTTCCAATATTAGCCAGCATATTGCTTGTAGACACTGTGTAAGACATTGCAATATCGCAAGGTATGAGCCGGTGCAGTAGTGGTCGAAGCAAGAATCCCCTTGCTTTAGCTGTGGGGAATGTCAAAAATGGTCATCTTTACTTTCTCAATATCAATCGGTTTTGCAATATGTGCATTCATTCCGGCATCTATGCACTCCCTGATATCGTCCTGAAATGCATTCGCTGTCATCGCAATGATTGGTATCTCTTTTGTATCTTTACGGTTCAATGTCCTTATCTGTCTGGCTGCTTCTAATCCATCCATTACCGGCATCATAATATCCATAAAAATAAAATCAAAACTGCCTGGAACTGATTTGGAAACAATATCCACAGCCTCCTTGCCGTTTCCTGCCGTAGTCACAACCATCTTTTCATCTTCCAGCAGCATTTTTGCAATTTCCAGATTTAGCTCATTATCCTCAACTAATAATACATTCTTACCTGACAGATCAGGCTTTTCCACTTTTTTCTGCTGTTCTTTCTCCGCATTATGATCAATCTCAAGTGGTATCGTGACAGTAAACTTTGTACCTACATTTTCTTTACTTTCCAGTCTGATGGTTCCGTTCATCATGTCCACAATATCTTTTACAATAGAAAGTCCAAGTCCGGCACCACTATATCCATTCGTTGTTTCTTTTCCTTCCCTGGCATAGGATTCAAATGCATGTTTCTGAAATTCTTCGCTCATACCAAGTCCCGTATCAGAACATACAAATTCAAAAACCGCCGTCTTGTCATCACTTGAAATCTCATTGAAATACAGGATTACTTTACCACCGCTTCGGTTATATTTAACGGCATTTCCGGCAAGATTCATAAGAAGGCGGTTTAGATATTCCTCACTGCCAATAACATATCTGTGATGAAAAGTACTCATGGAAGCTCCGCCTTCAAAGCTGATACCATACTCCTTTGCATTTGTCTCAATAATCGAAATCTGCTTTACGAGCATTGCAACCAGATCAAATGGCTTGTTTACCAACTGTAATGTTCCGGATTCTACTTTTCCGATATCCAGAACATTATTTAGAAGGGACTGCAGATAGTCCATCGACGCCATTACCTTTTCTTTACATTCATACAATTTTTCTTTATTGCCATAATAACGCTCTGATATATTGATCATCCCAATAATTCCATTTAAAGGTGTCCGGATATCGTGGCTCATGTGTCTCAAAAAGTCTGTCTTTGCACTATTCGCCTTTTCTGCCTGCTGCTGTGCCTCTTTTGCCTTTTTCTCTGCAATTCTGGCTTTTTGGAGTAATCCAAGTATCAGTATCAGCACGATCAAAAAAACAGATACAACAAGCACCGTAAAGCCCAAGAAATTGTCCCTTATAAACTCCTTTACCGTAACTTTCTTCAGATTACTGTCATACATATACACAGCATTGGAGAATTTTGAAGCAGACATTGTTTTTATTGTCTTATTCAGGACAGACAGCAGCATGCTGTTTCCACGTCTGACTGCAAATGACACCATACCGCACTTTTCCAGAAAAACACTGTGCAGTTTATTATCATCGGAATATTGTTCCAACTTGCCTGAGTCCATAATCATGCAGTCTGCTTTTCCATTATAAACAGCCTTTTTTGCATCCTTCCAGGCAGTTTTGTGCAAGTTGGATGTAATCCGTGATCAGACCGCTCACTTTTCCGGTTTCTGTATCAAGAGTACTGACCCCTCCATCGTTTATCAAATAACCGATTTTGATTGCTCCATGCTCTGACAGCCATTTCTGTTCTTCTCCCGTCAGAAAATATACCCTGTCAACTGATAGAAACTGCTTATGCAGTTCATCTGCATAATAAGGATCATCATCTGTGATCCTTCTCATAGCATTATCCAGCTCTGTCTTTAAATCAGAATGACTCTGGCCAATCGCAAAATATATTTTTGAACTTCCGAGATTCGTTAAGGCCACCATTCCGTACCCACCCAGACGGGAATCCTCTAACGATACAAAAGCGTCAATTTCTCCGTCTGCAATTTTCTTCAAAGCATCTTCATTATTTGAAACATTGACATGCTGTGTATGCAGATCATATTTCTTTTCCCACTCGTTCAATATCATTTCCGACAGGTAACCCATAAGCACCCCAATCTTTTTCCCATTGAAAGATGCAGTGTCAGAGGATGAGAGGTCTGTATGATCGGGTTTTACGTAGACATAATATCTTTCGTCTCCCATTGGAATAGCGGAAAAAAGCATAGTCTCTGCCCGTCCCTCCGTATAAGAGACTCCTTCTATCATATCCAGCTCATCATTTTTTAATTTGTCGAAACAATTTTCCCATGTACAATCTACATATTCATAGTTCCACCCTGTATAACCTGCGATTTTCTGCAGATATTCATAGCCATATCCGCTTCTTTTTCCATTTCCATTTATCTTATCATACGTATCATCCGGCACACCAATCCTGACAACTCTCTCTTTCTGATTTTCTGCTGCAAAAGCATAAACCGGACAGATTGAAAAAAGGATGCAACTGCACAATATTATAATGATACCCCTTTGCAATACTGATTTATTCATTTTTATCCCTTTACGTGGCATTGTAATTACTCTAATTTTGCATTTTTCTATTTTACAGTGTCAAAATATCCAATGATTCCAATGTATCCATCCTTCTTTAAAGGCGACCACAATGTATGCAATTTCATTCTATACATACCTTATAATCGTTTTTATAACTTCATCAATCACAATCGGCTTTGACAAATGTGCGTTCATT
>OGLI01001716.1_pt1 | contig 12814 bp, 12 predicted proteins | sample 1572661 | NCBI WGS metagenome assembly OGLI01 (sample SAMEA2581901, study PRJEB24529) | metagenome | biome: Human gut stool | place: China | collected 2011 | reverse complement strand
AAAGTAAAAAAGCTCAATTGTTATGTCACATCAATGGACCATGGAAGATTTTGAATCTATTTATTCCCGTTTCAAGTCGAGCGGACTGTCAGTTATGGATTTTTGTTCGAATGAATGTATTCGTCCCAAACGTTTCTACGAGTGGCGTTCCAAGCTGTTGCGCAAAGGCGGCTTTATCCCGGTAAAGGTAAACAGTAAGGGCCAGGTCAGTCTTCCCCATAAGGAGAAATCCCTGCTGTCTGCCCCTCCGGTCAGCCCGTCGCCAATTCCCCAGCCGCTATGTGAGATCTCCTATCCCAATGGCGTCACAGTCCGCTTGAACAGCCCTTTGTCACCGGAGGTATTGCAAACCCTGATATTTTTGAATTCAAACCGTTAGCCTATGTTTTCTTTGAATGAATCCAACAGATATTATCTTTACCCGTATCCGACAGACATGCGTAAGAGTTTTTATACGCTTAGCGGCATCGTGACCAACCAGATGGGAAAGAATGTACGGGACGGTGACGCTTTCATTTTTATCAATGCGAATTGTACCTGTATGAAAATCCTCCATATGGAATATGGTGGTCTGGTGATATACCATATGAGGCTGGAACATGGGCACTTCCATCTGCCGGTCATAAATACGGAGGAAGGTCGGATTAAAGCGATTGAAACCTTCTGGAATGACCTTGTGATGATGGTTCAAGGAATGGACGGCAGCAAGGTCAGGCGTTATAAAAGGAGTGGTTTCCATGGGTTGTAGTTGTAACAAATTATAACATATACAATGCCGTATTCCGGCTGTTTTTTAGTATCTTAGCATCATATTTAAACGATTATGCCAACCGATAAGGAATTACTGATAAAGGATCTCATGCACAAATGCGACTGTCTGTATAGAGAAAACAGCCGGTTGAAGGAGATGGTGTCCACGCAGCCCCTTAAAGCTGCGGACAAAGAGGTGTATGAGGCTTTATTGTCTGACAAGGATGCCATAATCGCCCAAAAGGAAGCAAAAATCAACAGTCTGGAGCAACGTGTATCCTATCTTGAACGGCAGTTGTACGGTAAGAAGGCGGAAAAGTTCATAAAGCCTGACGCCCAGGACCGCTGGCTGGATTTTGAAGGCTTTGACATGCTTCCCCAGGAGGCTGAAGCCGCAGAAGAAGCAGAAAAGGAGTTGAAGGCTACCAGAGAAGCGATCATCGCCCGTAAAAAAGCGGGGAAGCAGCATCCTGCGAGAAAATCCCTTCCGGAGAATCTTGAGCGTGAGGTGGTCCATATATATCCCGAAGGGTATAATCCGGAAGAGTGGACGCTCCTTCCCGGAGAGGAAGTGACCGAGATCCTTATGCACGAGCCCGAGAAGTTCTATATCCGCAGGATAGTGCGCCATACAGCCAAACGGAAGGGTACAAACGAGTTCAAGACCGGCCCGCTTCCCGTCATGCCAATAGCAAAGAGCTATGCCTCTGCCTCATTGCTGGCAGACATGATGATAGGGAAATATGTGGATCACATACCGTTCCACAGGCAACTGGAACAGTTCAAACGTGTGGGGGTACATCTCCCCGCGTCAACGGTCAACGACTGGTTCAAGGATGTGGCGGATTTGCTAAGGCCCCTTTACTTCCGATTATGGGAGCTGGTGATGCAGACTGACTACATACAGTCGGATGAAACGACAATCCCCGTGATGAATGACGAGAGACACAAGACGGTCAAAGGTTATATCTGGCTTGTGCGCAGTGTCATGACCGGACGTCAGTTCTTTTACTATGACAAGGGTTCCCGAAGTGGAAAGGTGGTGCTGAAACTCTTCGGCAAGTTCCGGGGAGCCATACAGACGGACGGATACGAAAGGTACGAGATGCTGGACGCCAAGAAAGGTATTATCCTTCTTGGCTGTTGGGCCCATGCACGCAGACATTTTTGGGAGGCAAGAAAGAATGACATGCAGCGTGCCGACTATGCGCTCGCACAGATACAGTTGCTTTATGACGTGGAGCGTAAGGCTGACGATGAACGCCTGACTTACGAACAGAGGGCTGAACTTAGGGCACGTCTTGCATATCCCATACTTGTGCGCTTCGAGAAATGGCTGGTCAATGAATATCCCAAAGTAATGAAAGACAGTCCGATCGGAAAAGCCATAAAATATACATACGGAAGGTTCGACAAACTCTCCAGGTACCATCTGGACGGTCGTTACAGACCGGATAATAACGAGATAGAAAATAAAGTGCGGCCTGTCGCGTGCGGCAGACGTAATTACCTGTTCTGTGGCAATAATGATGCCGCTGAAGATGCGGCGGTGCTCTACTCGTTCTTCGGCTGCTGCAAGGCTGCCGGGGCTGACTTCCGCACGTGGCTGATCTACTTCCTTGAACATATACATGATTATGACGATGACTACTCGATGGATCTGGCCGAATTGTTACCTGACAATCTGTTATCCAAGGGCAAGATATTATCCGTTACGTCACCGGAATCTCCCAAGAAAGACTCCTGATACCTTCGTAAATCTCGCCTAAACACGGGAAAACTACCGTTTTATGCCAATCAAGACGGGAAAATAGGGAATAAAGTGCCGTTTTTATCTTCATTATCCCCGATAAATAGGGAAAATAAGGGAAAGAATACCCTTTTATACCAATTATGGCGGGAAAGTAGGGATAAAAATATCGCTTTATCACATTTGTCACAGGAAAATAAGGGGCAAAGGGGAAAAACTTCCTTTTATCCGCTCCATTAGTAGGGATAATATCAATTACTATAGAACCCGCACATCTTTGGGTTGAATTGATGTAACAATAAATCATAGAACGATAAAATGAATAAACGACATTATGAACATACGTTACCCAATATACGAGGGAGTTTATCGAATACTTACCCTGAAACAGGAGGTGGAAATCATTGTGAAATACCTGGGAGAGCCTTAGCGGAAAAGAGAGCTGCGAAAGAAAAGCAGCACAAAAACGCACTAAAGTGTTTCCGGAAAACTCTTCCGTCTTTCAGGAAAAGACTATTATGTTTGGGAAAAAGACCTTGATGTTTTTCGAGAACATCAAGGTCTTTTTTCAGGGTGAATGCTATCGGGCAGACACACGGGTCTGCCCTGAACCCCACACATACACCATAGAAATCCCCCCACTCAAACCAACAAAAAAACGGTGCAGCGGAAGCTTTCACAGGTGCCCTCCCGGTGGTTGCGGTTATTTCCAATACGATTCACAATCAACAGACTGATTATCAACATAATGACATCTAACTTTGGGACCACTGGGACCAGGGCCCACCTTTATGAGTTTCCGGACCAGGATTTACAGAGTTTATGATACATACCATCCTCTTTTTCAATGATTTGCATCTCAAGCAAACGGACAAGGTATCTTTTAAGCGAACTGGAAGGTATTCCATGTTCCACGGCCCCCTCCTTCAACTGCGTATAAGTGAAGCTTTCGGGAAGCTTTGCCAGTACCGAACGTATGCGATAAAACTTCTTCATCGGCTTGGGTTCCTTGCCCGACTCCACGGCAGACACGGTGGTAGACAACAGCAAGCTGTGCTCCAACAACACTTTCACCATATCCATTGCCGTATGAAAATCCTCATCCGTACACCGGCACTGCTGCACATTCCACATCGGCTCACACTTGCGCAACGCCGTCAGCACCATGGCTATGCGGGCCGCTATCAACCCGTGACGAAACACAATCGCCCCATGCGAATCATCATCTTCACTCACCACTTCCTGAAGAACGTTGCTGAAACGCTGCGTATGCTCCTCCCACTGCCCGGGAGTGAAACACACCTCGGTGGGCGAACCGGACAAAAAGACAAACATACGAAGCACCTCTTCACTCAATTTCCTGAACAGCTTCACATGGTCGGTGCTACCCTCCACGGGAGCTGCCGAAATCCATTTCCACCGTCCCTCACCGATATAAAAAGCCATACGACTGTACATACCGTTCTCCAACGACGAAATGAAACGGTGAAGCTGAGAAGGAGTGCCCGTAAGACACAATGCCAGATGAGGAACATGCGCCACCACCATGCGCTTATCCGTCTTATAATAAGACGATGCCTCCTCGTGGTGAAAAGCGGCACGAAGCACATCATCATGCTTTCCGCAGTCCTGCTTCATGGCATTGGTAAGCATATCCAGCTCCGAAGCATTAATCACCACCCCTTGCGCACCGGCCTCCTCAAGCGCAATAATCAACTGACTCTTCGAGATATTGGGCGAAATCTTGAGCATGCGCTTCACCGGAGGCTCGGGACGCTTGTCGATGTCGGGCACACGCTTCTCCTGAATGGCCAAACGCTCTTCCAGCGCCCATGCCAACTGCTTCTTGTCATACTCCGACTGCACCGTCTTGTTCTTGTCTTCCAGATAGCGCTGAACGGCATCGGGCAGAATAGAGCCGAGCGTCACAATCCCCTTGCCGCGCCCCGCACCGGCAAGGCTCATCGCATAAAAATGAGGAGTGTAGCACATGTCGGCATAATTCATCCACACACCGGGAAGACAAGCACTCAGATTGGCAAGCATCCCCAGCAGCAGACGGTCTTTTTCACGGCTGCTTCGAGCTGCTTCCAAGCCACGGACAAGAAGGTCGGGAAGAGCGTCGTACACCGACTTCGGAAAGCGGGGAGCGTTCTTATGGAGCTTGTCCGCTTCAAGCTTCTCATTCTCAGCCTTTTCAGCCTCTCCCACGGGACCGGGAAAGCATAAAGATGGTCCCTGGTCCTTGTGGTCCCAACCATTAGCATTATTACGCTGATAATCAGACAATTTGGTTTTATCCACATAACGATATCCGGCATCCATTTTCGGGATGATATCTTCGGGCGGACACCCGGCATCGCTCAGACGCTCCACAGCCAACGCTTCCAGTTGTCTCAACTCACTATCGGACAGTCCTTTATATCGGGCTATACGACCCAATTTGAGCAAGAAATCATTCTTTGCTCCGGGAATGAAAGCGTTGTGGGCCAGAAAGTCATTAAAAAAGGTGCGCAGGATGCCCGACGGGGGTTCCGAGACAGACTCCGAAGCAGATTCCGAAGCGGTTCCTGTCGTGCTGTCCGGTGCGGCAGGTCTCACCTTCAGCTCCTCCATGATCTGCGTCGCTTTATCGGGATGCTCCTTGAGGAATTCCCGCCAAGGGAAAAGCTCGAAAGCGGGCTTGCAGAAGGCTTCCTCGTCATACGACGCATAACACGGACGAGTGGGATTCTTGCAACTCATGTCACACGGAAAATCAATCACGCGGCCGATATGCCACGCCACCACCGCATAAGCCTGCACATACTCTTCGACTGTTGCAGCCTCGATACGCACCACCACTTTCAGACCATCGTACGATACACTTCGCCAACCTGCCCCGACCCACGGCACCGCCTTCAGCTTCTGCAGGAACTCCTGTGTACGTCCCTGCGTATGGTCGACATCAAACATGGCATTCCCACTCCACGTGCGGCGGTTCTTCAATGCATGGCTTCCCTCGCAATACCCCGCCACCACCAGGCCAGGCAGTTTGTTCTTCAACTCTTTGGCTTTACTCTTATCGCCCTCAGCCATTAGGCGGTGATACATCTCGACCGTCGATTTCCATCGTCCGTTGCAGATGTAATTTACAAACTCTTCCAGTGACATTTCAATGCAACGCTGTTCGCGCACGTTAAAATAGAAAGAGCACAAATCATTAAAATCCATGTTAAAATGGGGTTTTAATTTAAGATAGGGAAAAAACGTTGCCCTTCGCCTGCAATTCAAAATTGCAATGTGCGAAAGTACGACATCTAAAACTGACGAAATATTACACTTTACGCCAAATCACCCACCGTTTACCTACTGTTTATCAGCATCCTAACAAACAGCCGGCAGAACTAAAGTGTACAATTGGCATTCTTCTTTTTATTTATTCTTTTTAACAGTAAGGACAATATTCCAAGGGAACCTTTCCAAATTGTTCCCAATCTGTATTCTTTTAAATCCATGATGCTTCGTTTTTATACCCCAACGGTATAAGAAGCCCCAGAAGGACAGCCATACAGACTCACGGAGACGCTTACATACATCCTCCGTTATCACTCCTCCCCTTCCTTCTTTTAGGTCAATCGATCTTCTTCCTGCCTCTTTTTCTTTTGCCGGTCAATCTTCCCCTTTCTTCTTCTTTTCTTGTTGATTGGAGAATATTTTATAGCCCCTCCTACACATCCGCTTCAGTTCCGCCAGCTGTCGGAACGATACATTCTCAATGTCTCGCTCCAGCTCCTCCAACTCTTTTTCCACACTTCTCACCTTGTTCCATCTGTCCTGATTTGTTTCCAAATCTTCTTTTTATTCATATTCTTAAAATATTTAAAAATTAAAAAGGAGCAAAAATATAAAAATCCGCAATTACAATGTTAAATATTTGAGTTTTTATGAACAAAATATTGTAATTCGTAAATTAATGTCTAATTTTGCAGAGAATAACAAGGAGGGATCGGCAGTGAGATTACACTGACGACCGCGTAGCGCACCTTATCCCCTCCTTTCCACTCCCCCCTTGACTGATATAGAATGAAAAAATGGTATGTAGCCTACGTGCTTTCCCGTCACGAGAAAAAGACTGCCGAGCGTCTCACGAAAATGGGAATCGAGAACTTCCTGCCCGTGCAGGAGGAGATTCGCCAATGGGCACACCGTCGTCAGAAGGTGACACGCGTGGTGATTCCGATGATGATTTTTGTGCACGCCACACCGCAGGAACGTGCGGAAGTGCTGACACTCTCGTCGGTGAGCCGCTACATGGTGCTGAGGGGCGAACATACACCTGCCGTGATTCCCGACCTGCAGATGGAGCGTTTCAAGTTTATGCTGGACTATAGCGAAGAGGCGGTGGAAATGTGCAGCACACCACTGGCTCCCGGTGAAATGGTGAGGGTAATCAAAGGCCCTCTGGCGGGAATGGAAGGAGAGCTGGTGAACGTGGACGGACGCAGCAAGGTGGTAGTGCGACTGGAAATGCTGGGATATGCCGGAGTGGATATGCCGGTGGGGTTTGTGGAAGCGGTGAAATAAAAAAAGAATTTATCAGAGCAATAAAGCTATTCTCCTTCCCCTGTAAAAAGAGAAAATAGACTGCTTACAGGTACGGCATCAAACCCTTGGGTATTTTCGCCACATTTGCCTGAAACCAACAAGACAAGGCAAGTAATTCAGACATTCTCGTCACTTTTCAAGAGTCTGATTTCTTCACATTGGGAGAATAAAAGAAAAGCTGAAGCAACTTATTTACTTCAAACTTAGCATCACCAATCTCAGAAACCCTTTTCGGAAGTCTCTTGCTGCCTTCCCTATCATAAGCCGGATAAATCGTCAAGTCCGGCAAGCAAAACAGACTCTAAAAAATATTCAGATACATTTTATTTTCCTTTTCAGAGAGGCACCTTTTGCAGACACTCTTCCTGAAAGGTATGTCGCATAAAAAATATACACATTAATACAAATCAACCATCTACATCTATCCCATATAAATTCTAATAACATATCACCAATGATAAAAACATTTCTAAACAAGATCTTAAACAGTAAAAACTCAAGAACCAAAGCGATCAAGCAGAACATAGCCGGTTCCCTGCTCGTAAAAGGAATCAGCATTGCCACATCCTTGATTCTCGTCCCTCTAACTTTAGGGTATGTATCTAGTGAAATATACGGAATATGGCTTACCATATCCTCCATTCTTTATTGGCTTACTTATATGGATGTGGGATTCACCTTAGGATTGAAAAACCGACTAGCAGAAGCTATTGCACAAAAGGATTTTGACAGAGGACGCAGTCTTGTCTCTACCACCTACTTTATAATGACAGTAATATTTGTTCCGCTAACCGTATTATTGCTGTTGATAAGTCCGCACATAGATTGGTGTGCATTTCTTAATGTAGACATTGCCTACCAAGCAGAAGTAACGAAAACGATACAGATACTTTTTGTATTTGTGGCCTTGCAGATGATTTCCAATGTTTTCATAGCTGTAGTCGCTGCATTCCAAAAAGTCGCACTGTCTTCTCTTTTCAATGTAATAGGGCAACTGTTTGCACTTATCATCATTTTCATCATGACCAGGTGTATTCCTCCTGCCCTTCCCAATCTGGCTATCGCCTACTCCATGATGCCCATACTAGTGGTTATCGTTGCTTCAGTCATCTTCTTCAAAGGCAAGTTCAGACAAGTGTCTCCAACCATAAAAAATATCAATATTAAGTATACCAAAGACTTGGGAGGACTAGGAGTCAAGTTCTTCATCATACAGATACAAATGATTGTACTTTATCAGGCAACCAACATTTTGATTTCGCACATAGACGGACCGAATGCCGTAACCCAGTACAACATTGCATACAAGGTATTGAACGTAATTGTAATGGTATACAGCATTTTCCTGTCTCCTCTATGGCCTGCATTTACCGATGCTTATACACAAAAAGACTTTGTCTGGATGAACAGCATCTACCGCAAAATGACATATGTATTTTACTTTTTATGTATCGCAGTAACCTGCACCGTGTTTGCATCTCCCATCCTATACAAAATCTGGATTGGAGACAAAGTAGACATCCCCTTTGTCTTGACTTGCTCTATCGCCCTATATACCATTATCCATTGTTGGGATTCACTGCAAGTCATGCTTATCAACGGGGTGGGAAGTGTAAAACTACAAACCTACGTAGTATTGATTGGACTCGTATTACATATTCCACTCTCACTGTTTTTAGGACATTTTGTAGGCATATTAGGAGTAATTCTATCTATGTGCATCATCAACCTGATATATTCAACATTCTTCACCATACAAATACGGAAAATACTCTCACAAAAAGCTACCGGGATCTGGATTAAATAAATTGAATCATGAAAAAAAACAAAATTACTTGGCTGAAAAAATGCAAAAAAGCATTAGTGTGGATATGGAACAGTTTTCCTCTTCCACAAGAACTAGGCTATTGCGGAAAAAACACCATTTTGCTTTATCCTTTACGAATCTATTCACCAGCTTCTGTCTACATCGAAGAGAATGTCAAGATAACCCATGGACTGACAATCATCAACTCCCCAACTGAAAAAGTCGTTATAAAAAAATATGCCGTCTTAGCTGCCAACTGTACCATCATTACCAACAATCACAGAAAAACGGTAAGCATACCGCAGTTCCTGCTTGGTGCTTCCCATATCAACGACAAATCAGCAGATGTCATCATAGAAGAAGACGCATGGATAGCAGCAGGAGTAACCATTATGGCAGGAGTACACATAGGAAGAGGAAGCATTATCGGAACAAACAGTCTTGTTACCAAAGATGTACCCCCCTATGCCGTTGTATCCGGCAGTCCGGCAAGTATAAAGAAGCGAGTTTTTTCCACTGCTCAAATCATCGAACATGAAAAACACTTATATAAAAAAGAAGAACGCATGTCTATCAAGCAATTGGAAGAACTGGAGCAAAAATACTTCCAAAACATCTCGGTATACGGTACAAGCAACGGAGTGGATGAAAACATAGAAAAACTGCAACAAATGAAATCCGCACTGCGCTACATTGAACCAGAATTGAATAATTAGCCCTTACTTATCATGTTAAAGTCCATTACGTTAGAAAAGATTTACCTCTTCTATGTCATCCTGTTTGCAGCACAAGCTACCCTATTCACCAGCGACATGGACTTCCGTTCGAATCCTGTCGGAGTGGGGTTGATGTTAGTGCTATGCACACGCCTGTTGATAAAGCATAAAATATCCTTACGAAACAAGAATCTGCTCATTCTATATGCCATCTTGGGTATATGGGCTGTACTGCATTATCTGACAGACATAGAGTTCAAACTCCTGTCCTATCTCATCTTGTACATTAATGTTACGGTAGGATATAGTCTGGTCAAAATATTCGGTAACAAGCTTTATGAGAAAACTACCCAATACATTACTTATCTTACAGGCATCAGCCTGGTGTTATGGGCAATCATGCACGTTACCGGTACAGGGTTCTTTGAATCCATCGGTTTTATGAAACCGACTTCAAGCACCAGTTCGTCCTCTCTACTTATCTTCAATGTCCCCAATATACATATTTATGAAGGAGCGGGAATAGGACCGTTCATGCGTAATTGTGGGTTTGCATGGGAGCCTGGATTATTTGCCTCGTTCGTATGTTTCGCTATCTATTTTAATTTGCTCATAAAAAAAAGAATAAAAGGAAACCGCAACTTCTATATTCTAACCCTGGGATTGTTCAGTACATTTTCCACTACCGGTTACTCTGCATTCCTGCTGATAATGGCAAACTACTTCATCGTACAGAATGCCAAGAAATCAACTCAGATACTATATATCATTGTAGGCATACCTACATTTCTGTATATCATGAACCTGCCTTTCATGGCAGACAAAATAAAAGAAGAAAATGAAAGCGAAAACTTTTTATACGACAACAACCAAATTGCCAGCGATATAGAATCAGAAGGTAAAGCGATTACAGTGCGACGCTGGGAAGGAATCATAATGGACTATCTCAACATACAAGACCGTCCGATTTTAGGATATGGTACCATAAATAATTCTTATGTCAATACACATATATCCCCCTATCTGATAACCAGCAACGGAATAATCGGTACATTCGCACGATTCGGCATTATATTGGGATTATTGATAAATATAGCTTTCATTCGCAATGTAAATTATATAGATAGATTGTTCAGACAGAAATACTGTGTATTCTACATTTTGTTTATGATACTTTCCGTCAGCTATACTTTTACCACACTTGCCCTGATGATTGCTCTATGCTGTAGCAATTTATGGATTAACAAACCACAAAAATATATCAAATGAATCATAACCCACTTTTTTCAATCGTTACAGTCTGCTACAATAGCGAAAAGACTATTGCCCGGACTATAGAATCTGTCCTCACACAAGAGTTTAAAGACTATGAGTATATTATTGTAGATGGCAATTCCAAAGACAAGACATTGGATATTATACGCAAATACGAGCCCAAATTTGAAGGTCGCATGAAAATAAAAAGCGAACCAGACAAAGGTATCTATGATGCTTTCAACAAAGGAATCCAACGGTCGAACGGCATCTATATATGGATAGTAAACAGTGATGACTACATTGAGCCACAGGCACTGAAAGAATTGGCGCAACTCATTGAATCGTTTCCTGAAGACAATTTACCCATTATCGCTTCGTCCATGCGCTTTATCAACCTAAATCAAAACACTTCAACCATCTACATATCCAATGAAAAAGCACCTCAAAAAGGTTACAAATCTTTAGATATGGGAATAATACATCCAGCTACATTAGTCCCCAAAAGCATTTACAAGCAAATCGGAAATTACGATGACAGATTCTCTATTATGGCAGATATTGACTGGTTCATACGAGCTTGTAAGACACATCAACCGATATATTCCTCTACTATAGTTTCAACCAATATGTGTTATGGAGGGATTTCAACTACCTCACAATTCAAAAAACTCTATAAAGAAAGAACGATGCTTTACAAAAAGCATACACGAAATTTAATAGAAGAAAAGCTTTATTTATCCAAATGGTGCATAAGGCACTTTAAAAATACTTTATACACAAAGATTAAAAGTTTGAAACATAAATAACAGAATAACATTGAACGGTATAGCATTTATTCTAAAAAAGCATAGATGCAGCCTATTTATTGCACTTTTGGTAACAAGTGCAATTGTTATCATTAAATTTACAGACTATAGAATCGGCTATTCCAGTAAGGCTGACTCTATCAACACTACAATAGAAAACTTAGCTTTTAGCTATTTAGTAGCTTATTTATTCTATCTCATAAATGATTTAATACCAGCTATTACACAAATTAAGATAACACGTAACTCGATTTCCAACCAGCTATATAACATACATAAAAACTTAAGACAAATTATAAACTCTATTGGGCCTTTTAATATTAACAACAATTGGTATACTTGAGAATCATTCAGCAAAGCATTTGAAAAAACTGATTTAACAATTCTCCGAAAAAACACAAAAGATATTTTACAAAAAGCATATGTAATATCTACTATCTTCATATCCTGATATTCTTACCAACGAAGAACTTAAGCTTATCAATAAAATTCTTATTTCATAAGAAATGAGCTACGCCCCATGAATTTTTCTATACCAGAAGAGTATCAAGAGTCCTATCCTAACAACCCAAAAGAAGTAGGAGAAAGCATCTTTAAGCTATACATTCAAAGCAAAAAATTCAACATGTAAAAACAAATTGCAATGATAAAGAAACTAATTCAATTCATTCAAAACCAAAAGCATTATCTCTCCTCAGACAGATATATTGCTTTTCTAAAGTCAAAAGGTATAAAAATCGGAAACAACTGCATTGCACTTTATCCAAGAAGCATATCAATTGATGTTTCCAGACCTACACTCTTAGAAATTGGGGATAACGTATTTCTTCATAAAGGCACAACAATTATGACTCATGATTTTGCCAGTTATGTCTTTGTCAACAAATACAACGAATTTATCCCCTCTCATGGAAAAGTAAAAATAGGGAATAATGTATGGTTTGGAATGAACTGTACCGTGCTAAAAGGAGTAACCATTGGAGATAACTGTATTATTGGTATAGGTTCTATAGTAACTAAGGATATTCCCGCCAATTCTGTAGCCATAGGAAATCCTGCAAAAGTAGTATGCAGTTTAGATGAATACTTGAGTTCAACTTATAAATGCAACTTTTTGGGTGCGGATAATAAGCAATAAAAA
>OGLI01001715.1_pt1 | contig 12828 bp, 8 predicted proteins | sample 1572661 | NCBI WGS metagenome assembly OGLI01 (sample SAMEA2581901, study PRJEB24529) | metagenome | biome: Human gut stool | place: China | collected 2011 | reverse complement strand
CGGTCTTTGTCTATCCCATCCCGAAAAATGAAATTTTCATCAAGAAAGATGGAACTCAGACTTTTGAATTCGATTATAATGATGAGGTCATCGTCGGTAACTCAGATCCTAAGCTGGAAGGTGTGATCGGCAGTTCATTCTATTGGAAAGGATTGTCGGCTTCGATAAATTTCCGTTACCGGGTAGGTGGACAGATTTTTCTGAGTGCTCTGTACAATAAAGTAGAGAATATTTCTGATCAGGACGTGTATTATAATCAGGACAAACGAGCCCTGTACGACCGTTGGCAGAAACCCGGGGATGTCGCTAAATTTAAAGCCATATCTCTGAATGAAACCACTCCGATGTCTTCCCGTTTTGTTGCCGATGAGAATACATTATCCTGTGAATCGGTTTCCATCGGGTATGAAACCCAGGCTCGCTGGCTGAGGCATTTCGGTGCTTCTTCCATGACTATACGCGGATATATGAACGATATTTTCCGGATTTCGACCGTAAAAAATGAACGTGGTCTGAGTTATCCTTTTGCCCGTTCGGTGTCCTTTTCATTAGGTGTGACGTTCTAAAATGTAATATTAACTGATTGAGATATGAAAACGAAAATAAAATATGGTTGGCTTTTATGCCTGTTGGTTTTCAGTGCCTGTAATTCCTGGATAGATATAACGCCCTCCGATCGTTTGAATGAAGATATGCTTTTCGAAGATAGACAGGGATTTGAAAAAGCGATTAACGGTGTATATGTGGGATTGGTCGATCGTTCACTTTATGGCCGGAATTTGAGTGCCGGGGTGATCGATTTGATGGCTCAGTATTATAAATACGGGAATGGGTCTGATTTTAATTCCATGCTCGGCGCTTATAAATATGAGGAGCAGAATGTCAAAGATGTATTTCAGGTTATCTGGGAAAAGGATTATGCGCTGATATTGAATTGTAATATCATTATCGAAAAATGTGATGAACGGCAAGACGTTTTACCCGGTGTATATTACGGTTTGTATAAAGGTGAAGCGTTGGCTTTAAGGGCGATGCTCCATTTGGATATGTTGCGTCTGTTCGGACCTGTTTACGATGAAACTTCTAAAACGGCCGAATGTATCCCCTACGTAACCAATACCGATGCTCAGATTTCTCCTTTACTGTCTGCTGAAGTTGTTTTGGAGTCGGTGATCGGAGATTTGAAAACTGCTCTGAATTTACTGAAAGAGTCCGATCCGGTTTTGACGGATGGGGTACGGAACGAGGGAAACAGTATCGGAGATAATGCATTGAATTACCGTCAGTTCCGGTTGAATTATTATGCTGTAAAAGCTTTGTTGGTCCGGGCTTATGCCTGGGGACACGATGAAAGTAATGCGTTGGTTACTGCCGAAGAGATTCTGCGTGAAGTACAGGTGGAAGGGGCGGAGATATTCCCTTTTGTAACCCATGCGGCAGCTACCGATGTTTCTAAACCTGACCGGGTATTTTCTTCGGAAGTGATGTTTTCGTTATATGATTCCTACCGGGGTACAGAGATTCAGGATAAGTTGTTCCTGCCGACCCTGGACCAGATATATACTTTCACGGGTAAACGTTTGGAATTGGGGAAAGACTATTCTTTTTACGCTTCTGAAAACGATTATCGTCGTAATATTTGGGCAAGTTATAGCAATGCCGGAAAACTGATCGACTATCATCGGAAATATGAAGATATAACAACGAGTGGGGCTGAGTTATTGAATAAGATGGTTCCTTTGATCCGGTTGAGTGAGATTTATTTGTTGGCTGCTGAATATACCGATGACTTTGTAACCGCCAAAGGGTATTTGGATCGGATACGGAATAGCCGGAATTGTCCTAGCTCGGTGGCAACCGAGCCGACCTTGATGGAGGAGATTACAAAAGAATGCCGGCGGGAATTTTTAGGGGAAGGACAAATGTTTTTCTTCTATAAACGGAGGGCTGAGCAACAGCTTCCGAACGGAAGATTCGAGACAGATAACGATAAACAGTGGATCGATATGTCGATGAGTAATTATGTGATCCCACTTCCTGATAGTGAAACCGATATGAGATTGAACTAAAATAATGAATTATGAGAAAATTATTATATATCTGGATATTGCTTCCCTTATGTATCGCTTGTGAGCGGGATTTAATGTCGTACGAGGGAGAAGAAGCTATTTATTTTGCTGTACAGAGTGGTCATTCCTATGCCTCGGAAAAGGATTGGCCCTATATGCCTTACACGCTGGCTGAATTCGGTAAAGTTCAGGAAGATACTATGGTCGTTAATATCAAAGTGATGATTACCGGTCCTGAAAAAGATTATCCGCGTCCTTTCAGAGTCGTAGTCAATCCGGATAGTACGACTGCCCGGGAAGGAATCGATTATAGGGCGCTTGTAGATGAATATACGGTAGAAGCGAATCGTTCCTATGCTTATATTCCGGTATTGTTTTACCGTCAGCCTGAAATGAAAAACGATACGGTAACCTTAGGACTGAAACTGGTCGCTAACGATCATTTTTCTTTGACTTTTAAGGAATTCGACAAAATGGAAGGTTTTACCAGCGGGAGTGTTGTGTTTGAACAATTCGACGCTACAATGCATAAAATCTTAGTAACGGATATTATGCCTAAGCCTTCACAGTGGTCGGATTGGGAATTCGGCACCTTTACTCCCGAAAAGTTGAACCGGATATGTCTGGAATTGGGCTATACCTATGCTGATTTTCAGAATCCCCAAAAAATAACTATGGTGGAACAAATGGTGATCTCAAGGAAATTCTCGGAGATATTGAATAAAGCTTATTACGATAAAAAACCAATTTTGGAAAACGATGGTCGGTTAATGTGGGTCAGTGGTTGTGTTTATGCGAACGGGGCATATCCCGAAACGAATGAATAGTAAGTTTGACCGTGATAAAAATGAATATGATGAAACAAATTTTATATATATTGCTGGGAATTATGCTTTTAAGTATAGTTTCCTGTTATGATGATGAAGGTAATTACGATTATCATGATATCAACGAGGTGACCTTTGGAGAGATCAATACCATGTACAATGTATTGTTGAATATTGATACGCTAAAAATTGATGTCGGAGATTTTGTAGAGATGAGTCAGGGAGACCTTACCGATACAGATCGTTTTGAATATTTGTGGGTGATTTTTTCTCCGTCTGATAGCCATGTGAAAGATACGATTTCTACGGATCGGGTACTCAGTTATCCGGTTACTTTGGCTCCCGGAACTTATAATTTGTATTTGAAAATCCGGGATAGAGTAACAGAGGTACAGTGGAAAAAGCAATTTACGGTGACTGTCGGGACTCCTTATTCCCGGGGAATTTTACTGATGGGAGAAGATGCAAATGGGAATGCAGATGCACAGATGATTTCTATGGCGGGTATAGATACACTGATTCTTAAGGATATTCTGAAAAACAGTGGATTACCTACTTTGCATGGTCCTGTTTCGTTCTTGCATACTGGTAAGCAAGGTGAAGATTACAGACAGATTTGGGTACTTACTGAATCGGGTTCTTATTATTTAGACCGGGAAACCTTACAGGGTTCCGAGTCCAATGTATTCGATAATTTTTTACTGGAGTCTTACAATGAACCTATGATTCCGGTTACAATCGTTCCGCAGCCGAGTGATATAGATGGAAAAGTTGAAAGTCAAAGAGCTGTTGTATGTAGTAACGGTAAGTTGTTTTACACCTCTTTATCTATCCTGGCATATGGTATGTATTCTTTTCCTTTGAACTGTTTGAAGACTGATATGACTAAATACATTCCTGCCAGTGAATATCTTTTTTATAGTATTCAATCTTTTAAAAAGTTTATTTGGTATTCCGGAGAGACCAATCGTTTTTATAAGACAGAGAGTTATTTATATCCTTATTCTGATACATTGGAACAGAAAAGTACGGATGTATTCCCTTGGGATCAAAAAGGTACAGGGCGTACATTGATATATGGGGAAAATACCTGGAATGAAGCGAAAGTGTGGGTATGCGACGGAAATTCATTCGCACTTATGGGGGATGGAACGAATGCGTATATCTACAAGTTTTATGTGAACAATATGGAGACTAAGAGTATGTATGAGATAACTTCTAATGTCGCTTCGGATATTTTGACGGCAGATTTCTATGCTTTCTCTTCGACCCGTTCGGTTTTGTTTTATGTAAAGAACAATGTTTTATATGCTTATAATTACGACAAGGGGAATGAACGGGTAGAAACCATCCCTTTGGAAACAACGGATCAGATTACGATGTTGAAATTCGATCTGACGATGGAACCGATGAAAGATGCCTTGTTTATCGCTACTTACAATACTGCCGAAGGAGGAACTTTACGGAAATATTATGTGGGCAATAATCCGGATAAGGTAGAGTTGAAAGCAGATCCGACGGCAGTTTGGAAAGGTTTGACCAAAGTGAAAAATATGAGTTGGAGGGCAGTTTTGTAAATGCGTCGGTGGGGGGCTTTTGAGGACATGAATTAAAATTCTGCCGTGTCGTTTCCGGTACCGATGGTGTATTGGAGGTTGGGATTTGAGGTTTGTGGATCGATAAACTGTCGGATACCGGAAACATAGTATAATGGTATAAATGAAAAATAGTATGAAAAAAATATTCCTTTTTATTGCATTTTTATGGATAAGCTTGGTTAGCTTTGCGCAGGATGGGGTGAATTTTGAACACCTGAGTTTTAGGGAAGCGTTGGACAAGGCGAAGAGTGAGCAGAAGTACGTGTTTATGGATTGTTATACTTCCTGGTGTGGGCCTTGTAAGAATATGACTCAAAATGTGTTTCCGCAGAAAAAAGCCGGAGATTATTTCAATCCGAAGTTTATCTGTGTGAAGTATGATATGGAAAAAGGAGAGGGGCCTGAATTGGGGAAACGGTTTGAGGTACGGGCTTATCCGACTTTTTTGGTGTTGGATGCAGAAGGCCGGTTGCTTCATAAAGTAATCGGTTCGTATAGTGTGGACGAGATCATCGAACGTATAGAAGAGAGTTTCGATGAAGAGAAAGCTTATGGTTCTTTGAAAGCGAAGTATGAAAGCGGTAACCGGGAACAGGTATTTATGGTGAAGTACCTGAAAATGCTGATTCGGTATTATGATCCGGCGATGGAGGCCGTTGCTGCCGAGTTGATAAATACGCTGAGTGATAAAGAGAAGGTGGAAGAGGCCTATTGGTTTGTCTTCAGCAATCCGAAACTGACTCCGGAAGGTTCGGCTAATGAAGCCTGGCTGTTGAAAAATCACAAGCGTTTCAATAAAACGGTCGGTAAGGAAAAGGTGGAACAGGAATTGGATAAACGGTATACCGAAAAGCTTTTGAAAGTCCTTTCGCAGAAAGAAAAAATATGGACTGAAAAACAGCTTGCCGCTTTGGGACGTGAGATTGCAGCTTTGAAGCTGAACACGAACGAGGAATTGCAAGCCTATGTAACGGTGGCGAAAACGGCTTTGAAGAAGGGGGTGGAAGAGTTGATTTCGGTTTGTGAAACTGAATTTCCGAAATTCAAGACCAAGGAAATTCCTTATATTCAGTTTTGCGACCGGATTGTAGCCGAGGCTTCGCCGGCCGATAGGGCGAGATACATTGCTTTGGGAGAAAAACTATATGCTCAGGCGAAAGACGAACCGGCAAAAAACACCTTCAAATTTGTTTTGGAATATTTGAAACATCATAATAAACAAAACTGAAATAATTTTTGATAGATGAATAGAAACTTACTTACAATGGCGTTATTGATATGCGGATTATCGGTAAACGGTCAGAAGAAAATCGATTATGTGGATCCGTTGATCGGCACGAACGGCATGGGACATACTTTCCCGGGGGCCTGCGTACCTCATGGTTTGGTACAGCTCAGTCCGGATACCGATACGATTCCGCATAATATAAACGGAACCTATCAACCGCGGGTATACGAGTATTGTGCCGGCTATCAGCACCGGGATAGTTCTATTGTAGGGTTTAGTCATACGCACTTTAACGGAACCGGGCATTCGGATTTAGGCGATATCCTGATTATGCCGGTAACCGGAGATATTAAATTTAACCCGGGAACGGCTGAAAACCCCGATAGCGGATATCGTTCCCGTTTTTCACATGCCACAGAAAAAGCCTGGCCGGGTTATTATTCCGTGATGCTCGAGGATTATGGGGTGAAGGCAGAATTGACAGCCACCGAACGGGTAGGGATACATAGATATACTTTCCCGAAAGGAGACGGACATATCCTCCTCGATCTGAAACATGGTATTTATAATTACGACGGAAAAGTGCTTTGGGCCAATCTGAGGGTAGAAAACGATACTTTGCTGACCGGTTACCGGATTACAAATGGTTGGGCCCGGGTGAACTACACCTATTTTGCGATTACTTTCTCAAAACCGATCCGGGGTTACGGATATAAAGAGATGAAACCGATGCTGTATAACGGAATGTGGCGGAAATTCGATATCTACCGCAATTTTCCCGAAATCGGAGGACGGAATGTCGTGGCTTATTTTGATTTCGACTTGTCGGACGGAACGCCTTTGGAGGTGAAAGTTGCACTTTCACCGGTGAGTGCCAGCGGTGCATTGAATAATCTGCGGATCGAGACTGCGGGTAAAAATTTCGGGCAGTTGTGTGCGCAGGCCGGACAGAAATGGGAAGATGCGTTGAGTGTGATCGATGTAAAGGGGGATTATGATCAGGTTTGTAATATTTATTCTTCCATGTATCACACCATGATCAATCCATCGGTGTATATGGATCATGACGGTTCTTACCGGGGATTGGATCAGGAGATCCATCAGGCGGATCAGTTCACGAATTATACGGTATTTTCTGTTTGGGACACCTATCGGGCTCTGCACCCTTTGTTCAATTTGTTCTATCCGTCACGTAGTAAAGATATCGTGGCATCGTTTCTGGCTCATTATCGGCAGAGTGTACATGGTTTGCTTCCTATCTGGTCGCATATGGCCAATGAAAACTGGTGTATGATCGGATATCATGGGGCTTCGGTCATAGCCGATGCTTACGTGAAAGGTATTCCGATGGATGAAAAACTGGCCCTGGAAGCTGTCGTGAGTACTTCTACCGTTCCATACCTCGAAGGATTGAAAGAGTATATGGAATTGGGGTATGTGCCGATGGAAAAGAGCGGTAGTTCGGCATCGGTCACCCTGGAGTATGGTTATGACGATTGGGCGATCTATCATATGGCGAAGAAAATGGGCGACCGGGAAGTGGCCGATACTTACCTGAAGCGGGCCGGAGCCTATAAACATCTGGTGGACGAGCGTTTGGGTTTTATCCGGCCGAAGAATGCTGCCGGACAGATGAAGGAAAAATTCGATGTGCTGGATACTCATGGCCAAGGGTTTATCGAAGGTAATTCCTGGAATTACTCTTTTTATGTACCTCAGGATGTGAATGGCCTGAAGGCTTTTATGGGAGGAGACAAACGCTTTATCGAGCGGTTGGATTCTTTGTTTACCATGGAATTGCCGGCAAAATACTACGAAAATACCGAGGATATTACCAAAGAAGGTTTGATGGGTAATTATGTGCATGGTAACGAACCCAGCCAGCATATTCCTTATCTGTATATGTGGACTTCTCAACCTTGGAAAACCCAATACCGCCTGCGGGAAATTATGGATCGGATGTATCGCAATAATATCGACGGGTTGTGTGGTAACGATGATTGCGGGCAGATGTCCGCCTGGTATATTTTTACGGCTATGGGATTCTATCCCGTATGTCCCGGATCCGACCAGTATGTACTGGGAGCTCCTTATCTGAAGGAAATGACCGTACATTTGGAAAATGGGAAAGATCTGGTGATCAAAGCTCCGAAAGTCAGTGCTAAAAACCGTTATGTCAAATCGGTGAAACTGAATGGACGGGAATACGATAAAGCTTATCTGACTCATCAGGATATTTGTAACGGTGGAGAGCTCTTTTTTGAAATGAGCAGTACGCCGAATAAGAAAAGAGTGTTCACCGAAGAACAAAAGCCCTATTCGATGACGAAATAGAAACGGATAAAATGTTTTATATGAAAAAAGTATTGCAATTTATGGTTACCGTCGGCGGATTGTTGGCTTTTGCGACGGTGAGTGCACAGCAACATCCTTTGATTTCTTATGTACGGCCGCTGGTGGGTACTTCGGGGTATGGAAATACCTATCCCGGGGCACAAATTCCTTTCGGAGGTATTCAGATCAGCCCGGATACGGATGCCGATTATTACGATGCGGCAGCCGGATATAAATACGATCATAAAACGCTGTTGGGTTTTAGCCTGACTCACCTAAGCGGAACCGGTATCCCCGATTTGGGCGATTTTTTGTTCATGCCCGGGACCGGAAAGATTCATTTCACACCGGGGACGCATGAAAATCCGGATACCGGTTATCGTTCCCGCTATAGCCATGAACAGGAATGGGCCAGTCCCGGCTATTATGGCGTAGACCTGCCGGATTATGGGGTAAAAGCAGAAATGACTTCAGGGATTAGAAGCGGAATCCTGCAGTTTACCTATCCCGAGTCGGACAGTTCTTTTATCCTGCTGGACATGAACCATACCTTGTGGCAGAGTTGTCCCTGGAGCAATCTTCGGGTGGAGAACGATTCGACCCTTGTCGGTTATAAATTGGTAAAAGGATGGGGACCGGAACGGCATGTTTATTTTACGGCTGTATTTTCTAAACCTTTCCGGGATTTTGGAATTATGCAGGATACTATTCCGGTGAAATACAATACTAACCGTTTCCGGAGTAGTCTCGAAGCCTGGGGAAAAGACCTGCGTTTCTGGATGCGTTTCCCGACCCGCCAGGGAGAAATGGTTACGGTGAAGACCGCTGTCTCGGCAGTGAGCAGTGATGGGGCGAAACTGAATATGCAGGAATTGGAAGGAAAAACTTTTGCAAGCCTGAAAGCTGAAGGCGAAAAACTGTGGGAAGGGCAGTTGTCGAAATTTAAGATCGAGGCTACGCCCGAACAGAGGGAGACTTTTTATACGTCGGTCTATCATGCTTTCCTGCATCCCTTTATCTTTCAGGATGCAGACGGGAAGTTTAGAGAGTTGGATAAAAATATCGGTCAGGCAGAGGGTTTTACCAATTATACCGTCTTTTCTTTGTGGGATACTTACCGGGCATTACATCCCTTATTCAATCTGGTGCAACGGGAAATTAATGCCGATATCGTCAACTCGATGCTGGCCCATTATGACAAGAGTGTCGAACATATGTTGCCGGTCTGGTCGTTTTATGGCAACGAAACCTGGTGTATGATCGGATATCATGCTGTATCGGTGATTGCCGATGCCATCATGAAAGATGTGAAGGGATTCGATTATGAACGGGCTTACGAGGCGATGAAGACTACGGCGACTAATCCCAACTATGATTGTCTGCCGGAATATACCGAGTTAGGTTGGGTCCCTTTCGATAAGGAGAAAGAATCGGTATCCAAGAGCCTCGAATATGCCTATGACGATTATTGTATTGCTCAGGTGGCTCAAAAGCTTGGAAAAACCGAAGATTATGAATTTTTCATGAAGCGGGCTTTATCTTATAAAAACCTGATCGATCCCGGGACGAAATATATGCGTGGCCGGGATAGTAAAGGCAACTGGCGCACTCCTTTCGCTCCGATCGCTTATCAAGGTCCGGGATCTGTCAATGGCTGGGGGGATATTACCGAAGGTTTCACCTTACAGTACACCTGGTATGTTCCTCATGATGTGCAGGGGTATATCAATGAAGCCGGAGAAGATTTGCTCCGGGAACGCCTCGATTCGATGTTCGTTACCCAGATGGCCGATAATATCCCCGGAGCACACGATATTCAGGGACGGGTAGGGGCTTACTGGCATGGTAATGAGCCTTGCCATCAGATCCTGTATTTCTATAATTACCTGAAACAACCCTGGAAATGCCAGGAGAAGGTGCGTTATATCATGGATACCTTTTATGGGAATAAGCCGGATGCACTCAGTGGAAATGACGATTGCGGACAGATGTCGGCCTGGTATATATTCAATACCATGGGATTCTATCCGACGGCTCCGTCCAGTAATGTGTATAACCTGGGGTCTCCCGGGCTTGCTGCGGTCGATATGAAGATGAGCAACGGTAAGCATCTTCGGATGACTACCGGGAATTGGTCGGCCAGAAATGTGTTTGTGAAAGAAGTATATCTGAATGGGAAGAAGTACGATAAGTCGTATATAACCTATAATGATATTAAGGATGGAGCGGATTTACACTTTGTGATGAGCAGCCGTCCGAATTATAAACGAGGTGTGGCCGAACGGGCGGTCCCTCCCTCTGTTTCAGAAAAACGATAAAAGGCAGAGGACGATGAAGATAGTATGGTTGCTTTGTCTGCTGTGCTTGGGAGGCAGTTTAAAGGCTCAGGTATTGTCGGATTCGGTCTCTTGCCGTTTATCGGGCAGAGTGGTCAGCGGAGAGGATGGGAAGCCTCTCCCTGGCGCTCATATTTTTTTAGGGATAAAGCGAATTTTGGTAGCTGTTACAGATTCGCTGGGAAAATTCGATGTCGGGAAATTACCGGCTGGCGAACAGTGGCTGAAAGTCTCTTTTGTCGGTTTCCGGCCGTTGGAACAAAAAGTTGTGTTGGAAGGACATACTGCTGTCGGGGACATTTCCCTGAAAGCACTTATTCTCGACGAAGTGGTGGTATCGGCACGGCCTCCGCTCACTGTGCAGAAAGGAGATACCTTACAGTTCAATGCGGCGGCTGTCCACTTGGCTGAAGATGCCGATCTGGAAAAACTGTTGAAGAAATTGCCGGGTTTCGAGATTGTAGACGGGAAAATTATGGCCCAGGGGCAGGAAGTGAAAAAAATCACCATCGATGGGATGGAATATGCGATCAATGATCCTGCTGCGGCTTTGAAGAATCTTCCGGCTAAACTCGTTGCCCGTATAAAAATGTACGATGATAAAAGTGAGGAGGCTAAATTCTCGGGTTATGACGATGGGAGTAAATCACGTACATTGAATATCGAAACCCGGAATCCCAACCAGATGAAGGTGTTCGGACGCGGCGAACTGGCTTGTGGGCTGGAAAAGGGGAAAGATAAATCCTATTCTGCTTCTGTATCGTTGAATTTATTCGACCGGAAACGAAAGATTACTTTTAGCGGAAATGCCGGCCGGATGGCCTTGAACGACTTGCCGGATGCCCGTTACCGGGATGAAGGGAACAAAAATAAGAACCATGGACTTTGGGGTAATTATTCGTCACAGATCAATAAGAAACTGCAGGTGAGCGGAAATTACCGTTGGAACGCGAACGTAAATAATTCTGCTTCCCTTTCCCGTCAGGAATATTTGCCTACCGGGAATTATGAAAGCCGCGTGTACGATAATGAGAGTCATTCGAACTCGGATAATCAAAGTCATGGAGTTAATTTTAGTCTGGATTACAAGATCAATGACAAGAACCGGATCCGGTTCAATCCCGATTTTACTATTTCCCGGGGAAATCAGGAGAGTTTGTCCTGGAATAGCAGTATGGAAAACGGGGATACCTTAAATCGAACAGAAACGAAAGCCATCAATAAAAACGATAGTAAACGGGCAGGAGGTAATTTCTCGTGGATGCATGCTTTTAAAAAGACAGGACGTACCTTGACATTTCAATTCAGTGGAGGGTATAATGAATCGAATTCCGGCGATTATCAGCATATACACGAGAAAATAACCTAGAGGGGAGATAGTTTGCGTTTTCAGAAAAACGATAATGAACGGATAAACTATTCAATGGGTACCGGATTGTCTTATTCCGAGCCTTTGACGAAGTTTGCGCGTATTAGCTTCAATTATCATTTCCTGACGAGTAAAGATCAGTCGGACCGGCATAGCCTGGCTTACCGGGATGCCGTATTCGAAGAGCTGATCGGGATAGATACGGCCTTAACGAATAAATCGATCAATAAACAAGTCAGTCAGAATTTCGGGGTAAATTATAATTATCATAAAGAGAAAGTTACGCTGAACGGGGGTGGTTCGTTGCGTCTGATGCAGATGGAAAACCGGAACAGGTTTATCGGAAAACCCGATTCTTTGGTCGGATCCAACTATCTCGATATTTCACCCCGGGCAGAGCTATCCTACCGGATGAGTGAAAAACGGAATGTCAGTGTCAACTACAATGGAAATACTTCTTCTCCGTCGGCCGTGCAATTGCAGGATGTATGCATGACATGATTAATATTTTTAATACGTCTGTAATCAAATCATTTGCCGAAAGCAGTTCCTCACCTTTGTCCAATTTCATAAGATTGCAAAGTACCTTTGAAATCGGGCCTGAAAAAGGCAGTTCCTCCATGGCCGTATCAAATGCGTCTTGATTTCCGTCTTCGGTTATCGCACCGCCCACTGCTGCAACCAGCAGCAGCGCGACTATTATCAATATCAGTTCACTACCACCTTTGAACTGGGACGTTTCTTTCCGAAAGCGGTGAAGTTGAGTGCCCCGATTTACTACTCTTATTCCCGTGAAAAAACTTCTCCCAAGTATAATCCGTTGGATAAGGATATGTTGCTGAAGGATGCACTTGATGCATTGGCTAACGACAGGGAACGGGATTCTTTACGGAACATCGCCAACGAGATAACGACGTACAAGAATTTCAGTCTGAGTAATATGCGTGTAGGGGTCACCAGTAAAAATCCGATGCCTTATGAGCCGGGTAACTTTACCATGAGCTATAGCCGTACGAAACGGCATAACCAGGGCAGCACCACTGTTTATGAAAATGAAACGGACTGGC
>OGLI01001713.1_pt1 | contig 12841 bp, 25 predicted proteins | sample 1572661 | NCBI WGS metagenome assembly OGLI01 (sample SAMEA2581901, study PRJEB24529) | metagenome | biome: Human gut stool | place: China | collected 2011 | reverse complement strand
TCTAATTTGTGGACTTTGTGCGGTGTTGCCCTAGATGACTATTCAGTTTCTGAGGGGCTGCTGCTGATCTCCGGCTGCTTCTTCATTAGAGGTCTATTCAGAAGAAAGGACGTATTCAGATGAATCTTGCAGATATAGGCAATTTACTTGGTTTCCCTACGGAATATCTCAGCTTTTCCTTTTTCATCGGGAAAATTATCAATTGGGGTGTCGGTACTCTTTTTCTGATCTGGGGCATTAACCATCTTATGTCCATGATCCGGAAAGTTGTGCTTATAGCTGCTGGAGTGAAAGGAGAGTAATCATGCCAACTTTAGAAGCTACTGCCGAAGTTACCGGAACTGAAATCATGCATTTCGGTGATTGGTTTATGGGTGGTTCGGCAACTTTCGGAACGCTTGCGGCTCAGGTAGGGTTAGCATTTATCAATTTGACTGTGCTGCTCTGGGTGGCTAAATGGATTTATTCTATCCTTATTGAGCTTAACAGGAAGAAAGGCGGTTTAAGATGATACATCTGGGTGTTTTTCTGTCTCGTCTCCGGAAGCTTCCCGCATTGATTTTCTGGCTTGTAAAGGACGTTTATTGGTACTTCAAGAACCATGAAGGCAAGCACTTCCATCAGTGGGGATTACATATCTATCTTGGAAAGTTCGGTGCTGGTAAAACGTGCAGCATGGTTCGCGACGCTTATTTCATCTGTAAACGCTATCCTGACGTTACGATCATAACAAATCTCAAGCTTGAGAATTTCCCTGAGGACACGAAGATACTTCCGCTTACGTGCATTCAGGATATTCTGAACGCTCCAGATGATACGGTCGTCCTGATCGACGAGATCGGAACGATTTTCAATAGCCGGGATTTTGCCAACGGAAAGACGAAGGACGGCGAGGGCGGTCTGCCGAAGATCCTTTTTCAGCACATATGCCAGTGCCGTCACCGACACCTTGTAATCTATGGAACGGTTCAGCGGTGGGGTTTCCTAGAAAAGCAGCTTAGGGAGATCACTAATGATGTTACGGTGTGTAGTGCTTTTCCATTTCATCCGTTCTCGCGTATGATCACTAATTGGGTCTATGACGCTGAGGAATACAATCTGTTCTATCAGTCGCCGATTAGACCGCTTGCGCCTCTGTCGGGCGAAGTCTGGATACAGTCTGATTTCTTCCGGAATCTTTACGATACTCAGGAAATGGTAAATACGCTGCTGACTATGGAATATATCAGCGATGAGGACATAGAACGCAACAGACAGTTTGAAGCTTTGGGACTGCCTGCACCTATGGACAAAAAAGGAGAAAAGAAGCTGCGCAATAATCTGCGCAACAGATAATTTGAAAGTTAACTTTCAAAAAAATGAGGAGCGATAATATAATGACTAGAGCGAGGTTTGATTACTTCCGGGTAACTTTGAAACCGGAGCATGAGCTGCCGAATGAACGCGATCAGTACGGCAAGACACCATTTGAACACTGCATGAGTACTCTCAAAAACACGCTTCTGCTTGGCGATCTTATAAAGAAGATGGTTGATTGTGGGCGCTGCCTTCATTATGATCGGCGTTTTTCATATGAGAATATCAGTTTAAAGGTTCCGACAGAGGAGCATTATTCAATTCAAGGCGTTTGCCTTGAATTTTCAGCTCAGGGTCTCGACTACTTTAATGGATATCTTGACGATCTGGGGATCTCTTTCAAGTGCTGGTGTGGAATGCTTCGGGCATTGTGCTTCAGGGGTTATCAGATCGCGGTCACTCGTTTTGATTACGCTATGGACGGAATAACCAAAAGCGTGGAAGAGACACAGATTTCTTTAAAGCGTGTGATCTGGGCTATCCGTGATGGCGAAATGTGCTGCAAGGCTCGTGTATGGTCTGATCAAGGCGACGATTTCCGCAGACTGTTTAGCTATAAGAAGAACAGGAAGCGCGTTAACGGTGATGAGCTTGAAGGTCTTACGGTTCAGCTTGGATCACGTCAAAGTGATACAATCTGTAGATTCTACGACAAGAAAACCGAACAGATTCAGAAAGGTAAGGAGCTTCCGGAGGGCTGTTCTGCCTGGACGCGCTGTGAATTTGAATTCAAGAACAGCAATGCAATGTGCGTGTTTAATGCTTTTATCGACAGTAAGGACGATGAACAATTCAGCGAGTACATGTGCGGCAGCGCTCTAAATTTCGTTCGCTTCGTCGAAAGAACCTCCGACAATGTGAGCCGATGTGCTACAAAACGTTGGTGGAAAGCTTTTCTGAACGACGCTACAAAGAAGGTTGAATTCCACAAAGTCAAGCTTGCAAAGTCGGCATTCGTCAGGTTCTCCCGAGGATTCCGGAAACAGTGGCTTTCCAGTATCTACACAGTTATTGATACCTGGGGTATGGAGTATTTTGCGGATTGGCTTGAGAAGTCCGTTAACGATGAGATCTCAAAGGGGCGCGTTATGGTTAAAGAGGAACTACAGCAGAACCTCCGGGACGGTAAGCGCTACTATGAGGAACAGACCGGATTTAAACGCTTTGATTATACTTCCGATCTCAGCTCTGAGGAACTGAGGGAGAACATAAGCCATCAGCATTTTGACTATTATCAACAGTATTATATGATCGTTCGGAAGCCGAAGCGGGTTGATCATCAAGGGGTGTTATGTAGTGACGTGTGATTATTGGGAATGTAGATACCGGGAGAACTGCCCGGCGAAGAGTCCGGTTTATCCTCGTCCGCCTTGTGCAGGCTGTCCGAAGTTTGACGGCTGCGAGGTGTGCGCGCATTATATAGAGTGCTGCGATCTTGTGGTTAAGTGGCTGCCGAACATGTTCCGGCGGCTCGTCCGGGAGATCCGGCACGGTGAGAACCTGGAGACGGTTCAACAGTACATCAGGCGGAACACTCACGGAGGTAAACGGGATTAATGGAGGTGATTTAAATGATGGATTATTATCACGACTGTTCAGACTGTAGATATGAATTTGATTGCAATGCAGATATTGAATGTGATGGAGATTGTGAAGCTTGCGAATATTCTTTTCAATGTGCATATTGTTACTATTGTACCAGACGTCTTGAAACTCAGTCAGATGTGTGATATAATGTAACGAGGGAAGAGTTACATAAAAATATAGCCTATTGCGTAAAAGAGAAACTGAATTCAATCCACTCCCTAAATCTGGCAGGAGGTGATTTTGTGAATAAAAAACCTCAAGTCCAGATAGACGAAGATCTGTTCCTTGATCTGCTTCGGTTCTTCGGGGACGACTGCTCAGACGTTCACCTGCAGGAGAGCATAAACGCAGCACTGTCCGATAAGGTCGATAAGCTGATAGCGCGCAAGCTGTTCAGCGAGTATAAACAGGCACCCACGCCAGAGCAGCGCGAGGAGGCAAGGCAGCGGTATCTTGATCACGCCCAGATCAGCCCCGCTTTCCGCTCATCTACTGAAACTTCCTTCTAATAGCAGCAAACACACGCGTGTTACGCGTGTGTCAAAATAATACCGATCTCCCGCGCTATCGGGCAGATCCTGCATAAAAAAAGCCCGACATAAAGCCGGGCTATTCGTGTTTGATAAAATTGCCCCCTCCGCCAGCGCTTCAGCGCGCGGAGGGGGCTTTTTTCGGATTCCTGGAGAATTTCCGAAAGCCCGCGTTGGTAATACGGGCTTTCCATTACAACTCCCTTTATCAGGTATATTTGTTGATTCTATACAATAGCTTTTTCTTTGCTTTCATGTCCATCGGATCATGTCTATTGGTCAGAATCTTTATTTCTATAGTCTTTTGATCGTCCTTCTCGCTTTCTGCGTACAGATAATTAGAATTTGATATGTATTTTGGATTTAGTGCCTCCGGTGTAAACTTGTCCTTTATTTCCTCATAAAATTCATGACCTGTGTCACTAGATAAATTTATTTCTATCTTGATTGTATTAACTATTATATTGGGGGTTTCCGTCGTTTCGTTCGTGAGCTTGTACCCTTTTATTAGTGCAAGTTCTTCCATCACAAAATGTTTTGTATAGTCTGCCGTGAAGTGTTCTTTTTTACGCATTTACTTTCTCCTCAACCAAATAACTTCTTCCGGTCTGGTGCTTCCTCAACATTTGTTAGTCCGGCAAGGTAATCTAGGCTTACTTGATAATACTGTGCAAAGAGTATTGCTGTATCAAGCGGCATTACTCTTTCCTCTTTTTCGTATCGTTCATAGCTTTTTTTGGAGATATAAGCTATTTTGGCACATTGTTCTTGCGTTAGTCCGTGGAATTCCCTTAATTCTTTTAATCTATTCATTATATCACCCAAACATATTATACATGTTTTTTATATCAACCTCTTGACAAAATAGACCGTATGGTCTATAATAACATTAGACCGTTTGGTCTACTCAATATACTTCACCCAGAACAGGGTAATTAAGAAAGGAAAAAAGTATGAACATTAAATTTACTTTCACCCCGGAAGAACGTCAATCTATTCTTGATGGTTTGGAAATTGTCCTTGATTCATTAGTTGACTATGAGAAATCATTCCTTGATTTCCGTGATGAATGCCCGGACGAATGTACTGACGAAGAAATTGACAGTATTGTTAATCGTGTTCGTGACCTTCAAAATTTAGTTTCTTCTATCATGGATGGGGTGGAGGAATGAAATTTCTTTTAGTATGTTCAATAAATGTTCATCTGATGAATGTTTAATGATAAAGTAGCCGGATAGGCTGAATCCCACCCAGAACAGGGTAATTAAGAAAGGAAAAAGAAACATGTTTAAACTGTACAAAAAAGCCGATATCCTTGAAAAAATCTCTGACAAAGTAAAGACGGTTGATGATTTGCTTAATCTTCCTCTTAGTGAATTTGACCGGGAATGCTGTGACTTCTGGTTTAATGATTATCTCGACAGCAAAGAGTATCTTGATCGGGGTTACTTTCACGTTTGTCCTTATAAAGAAATTTTCTATGAAGCGTTCTATCTTATGGAATGCCGTAAAGAATGCAAATTCCTCGTTCTTATCGAATTCGGCGAAAGTCTTTATTTTATATTCGATCCTGTAGGTTTTTCTACTCTTGAAAGCTTTCTTACAAATAAGCGTGAAGATCTGCTTCGCGAAGTTGCTGATCTAACCGCTTTTCTTCCGTTTCTCCGTCAAAACAATCCTGATTATCCTTTTTGATGGAGGTGTACATAAATGAAATTCAAGTATAACTGTGGCGATATCGTGGAACACGCAAAATATGGTTCAGGGATAGTAAAGCAGCATTGGTTATCTGCAAGTGGAGTCAACGAACTGTATGATGTTCTATTCATTAAGGGATTATGCACAGACGGCGTTAAACGTGTTCTTGGCTCTGAGCTGAATCTTGTAAGACATACGGAGCCGGAAAAGGGGGAACAGAAATGAAACCTTGTGGTACTCCCGTCCTCGATGATTTTGATATTGGGCTTATCATTGATGCTCTTGATGTATACCTTGAAAAGCTCGAAACAGAAAACAACCTTTGTGCTAGTCGTGATATCCGTCTTGTCGCTATCCTTAAACAGCAGCTTGAAGGTCTCGTAAGCTGCGAAGATGTTCAGATTGTTGAGAGGTGATAGATATGGGTTTTAATGTTTATATCTATAAATCTAATGATTTGGGAGTTTTTGAGCTTGAGGGATTATATACCGAGGTTACTTCTGTTGAAAGGTATGTCGAAGATTGTGTATTTTACTATCGTCTTCATATTGATTGTTATAATCCTTTCAATGAATTGATTCCCGCTGATAGAATGCTTAAGATTTCTTATTGCGATTTTGATTGCTAGTCTCCCTCTCTATGGCTCGTTTAGTGGTTGCGAGTGAAAATAAAACCACTGCCAGCACATTATGTGCTTTACGTAAATGCTCAAACTCGAAGAATAAAAAACGAGTGCTAAGACGTTGGTTTTTTTTGGTCGTTATTTTAAGCCAAAAGTTTAAAAACGACCTCCACGGCAATAACGCCGATTACATAAGCGCCCGGAACGGGGCAGAAAGGTTAAAAAATGGCTAAAGTAACATTAATCGGTGTCCGTAATCTTGATTTTACGGCAGACGACGGAAAAGCAATCCAGGGTGTAAAGATTTTTTTCGCTCATGATGATCCCAACGTTGAGGGACAGGTTACCGAAAATAAGTTCATTAGTTCCGCTTCATGCGATAAGATGGGTTTAACTTATGGTAGTCTCTGCTCCTGTATCGGCTCGATCTTGGATGTTGATGTAGATTTCAACGGCAAGATCATCGGTATATTTGAGGCGGGCGAGTGATGGGAGTTCTTCAGATTATAGTTGTTATCCTCGGCGTTCTTTGCCTGGGAATAGTGATCGTTTCTGAAATCGTAGGTCGAAAGAGGTGAGCTGATGACTGCTGAAGCCGGGTTCAATAGTCCGGAAGAAATGCAGCAGGCTTATAATCAGATGTGGGAGGATATAGCTTCTGGTATCGGTTACGTTCCTCAGTATTTTGAGGATTCAATCCAGTTTGCTTCAGAAAATCCGGTTGCTCTGCTTGTTGAAGGGCTTTTCCTCGTCCTGGTTGCTTCTTTTTTCCTTCGAAAGATCATTACAGTTTTCAGCGGTCGTAACCGTTGATATAGAAAGAGGTGATTTTGTGTTCTCTGTTATGCTGCTCTCTACTGTAGAGGCTGCGGGAAGTCAGATTACTCTTGAAGAAAGTGGGGTGTTAAAGACTATGGAAGCTATTTGGACGGCAATTTCAACCACTGTAACGAATTTTTTCACTAATGTGCTTACTCCGGTGATCAATTTCGCTACGACTAATCCGCTTACCCTGATTTTCCTCGGTATCGGCTTCATCGGCACTGGTATTCGGTATACGCGCCGTATTACTAATGCGTTCGGGCGCGGTCGCTGATCGTGGCTTACGTCGGGAGACGTTGAATAGCGGAGGCTTGATTAATATTCTGGTCTCCGCTTTTTTCGTAGGAGGTATTATATGAAGTTTAAAGATTTTTTAAAGCGTGTTTTTTTGTATTTTAAGCGTGATCCTAAAGAGTGTGTTGCTCTGATCTGTGCTGCCTGTATTATGGCTATCTCTTTTTTGACTGCTTCCTATCCTGCGTTCGCAGCAGCTACGAGCTGGGACGACGTAAGCGCGGATGCTATAGCATTAAAAAATGCTTATATAGATTACTTCAAGTCTCTTTCTTCCAGTGATTTCGGGGACGTTCTCGGCAGCGCTGTAGATATTCCTATTTCATGGCTCAAAACCATGTCTGATGGAGCGATTGCAATTTCTCCGGTTGATGATCTTTATTACTATCTTAAAGACGGTGTATTACAGTATGAGGATAACCGCGAACATCGTTCCGGAGGTGGCGGAGGACGTCGCAGGGGAGAAGCTACAGAAATAAAACCGGAGCTTCCTGTTAGTACAGTTAAGCAGATTAATGATTACTGGAGCGAATATTACAAACCGCATGAAAACGCTTCTCAATATATATGGAGCTATCAGAGTACTAATAGCAAATCTGCATATCCTTATACTTTAGATTCAGACGCGCCTCTATACATGAGTACTAATGGAAACTGGGGGCGTAAGGACTGGGATAGCGGAGTTTATTTGATGGTTTTCTACTGCGATGATAACAATACTCACGGGTATTATTATTCTTCGCGGTACTGTCATGTTTACAGCCAGAAGGACGCGGGAGCTACTACGGCAAATATAGTTTTTGACTTCTATGATGTTGCTTCCGGTCAGCTTGTTGACTCTGCTAAATATGGTTGGCTTGCTGCGAACTTTCCTTTTCTTGGATTGAACTTCGATGTTTCATGCAGCACTTCTACTGAATTTCTTAGACTTTTTAAGTATTCTACCTATGCGAATTACATGTCTAAAACCTATTCTGAATGGGGCTTGTTTCCTACAAAGATAGGAAATTTTATTGCTTCTGATTATTCAGACAGTAACGCTTATTTAACTTCTCTTTGCCGATCAGCTTCTTTTACTCCTTCTTCAAATACCAACGATGATTATGGTTTAATTATGAGTTCCGAGCCGTTTGAGCTTTACGGCAGTCAAACCAAAATCGACTATAACAAAATACCCGATAACTACACCATAACAATAAATGGTGATACTATATATGATTATGACATCACGAACCCCGATACTGGGGATCATGGGACGGTCAACTACTACATAACAAATAACTACACGCTGCCCGAGAACGGCAGCAAGGACGATACAAAAGGTGACTCCGGATCCGGAACGGTCAGCGGAAATGTTACGGTAGGCGGTAAGGTGGACGTATCCGGCAAGATCGAGATCGACACAAAACCCATAGATATAAATATCAATGTTAACGGCGGTGGCTCTGGCTCAGGTGACGTTTCTTCCAGTCCTGAGGGTGTCGAATTTGATCAGGACGTTTCTTTGAATAACTATTACGGTTGGATGCAGGAACAAACCACAGGCTTCAGCGGATTCATGAAAAATTTCTTTTTCTGGCTCCCTGAACCGATCGTTATTATGCTTTGTGCAGGCTTCGCGCTTGTGATTCTGGCGCGGTTTCTGGGAAGGTGATGATTATTATGGATTTAGCAGTTATAGCCGGCAATATATTCGGTTGGGGCAAGGCTGTTTTTGATTCTTTTACTGTTACGTTTGGTGATGTAACTATTAACGGTTGGCTGCTGCTTATCGGCGGAGCGGTTGTAATGCTTGTCGTGGATTTCCTCGGCAGGATATTTCAATAGGGGGTGTTTAAGTGGAAGGTGCTATTTTAGCTCTCCTGTCTGAGCTTCTCACTCAGGCAATCACACAATATGCAAAGTGGGAGATCAAGCGTAAGCTGAACAATGCCGGAAAATTTGTGTCTGAGTTCTATGCTCTCATAGACAACGACGGCGACGGAGTTGCAGAGCACGAGGAACTTGTTTTCTCGTTCGATGCTTCTGTGCCTCAGAGTTATAACGGTTATTCTCTTGTCAATAACGGCGATGAGATCGGCTTGGGATATCCGGAGTATGAAATAATCGACGCTGCTGAATTCGCTTCAAGGATCTCCAATCATAATGATGGGACTATTACGGCGACTGATGATTATTACATAGTTGATGATGATGTGTATTTACCTATTCCGGTCGATTACGATCTTGACGGTCGTAATGACTGGGGCAGGGTACTTGACGAAAATCATGACGGAATTCCCGACGCGTCCCCTTCAGGTCCGTTCTACCCTGTTGGCAGCGACGAGTTTAATAAGATAATTGAAACCACAAAGCAGCAGTCCGGGGATAAGAGCTTTATTATAGTATCCGCCGAGGGAACTGTTAGCGTGTACGATCCTAACGGCGATCTGACCGAGGAGGATTACGATAAGGCTTATTCTCTCTGGCTCAAGGATAACGCTGCCCTGGACAAGCCGTTTAAGAACTACTCAGTTACTGAAGCTCTGCTGCTTATCGTCGCGATCTTCGCCGGAGTCTCCTTAATCGGCAAGCTGTTCAAGAGGAGGGTTTATTGATGGACTTCGTAAAGTTCTTTCATAACTGGTTCTTCAATGATTATCAGGACGTTGTTACTTGGATCATGTACGGCGGTGCTGCCTGGACGGTCGTTATATTCGTGTTCAACGTGATATTTTCGATCATTCTTGATTTTGTGAAAGGAGATAAACGCTGATGGATTCTCTTTTTCCCCTGGTCAACCTTCGTTCTCTGTTCTTCTTTACTAGCGGGTTCATGGACTTTGCTTTTCTTCTTTTCCTGCTGAACTGGATAGTTCGTATAATTAAAAAAGGTGATAGGTAGGTATAATTATGTTACGTGCGATATTTGCAGCCTTGCGCGCTGCTCCTGTGTTCTGGTATTATATTTTCAAGGACTTCGGCAAGTATGTCAAGGAAAAAGGCTGGACGAGGTTCAATTACTGGGGGCTTCATCTGTTCATAGGTATGTTCGGCGGAGGTAAGACAATCTCTGCGGTCAGACGTGCTTATAATATCTGTAAGACCCACAAGGGTGTTACCGTCCTTACTAATCTTACTCTGTTCGGGTTCCCGGAGGATACAAAAATAATTAAGCTCGTGAACAGCTCGCAGATCCTTGAGCTTCCGGATAAATCTATAGTCCTGATCGACGAGATCGGCAGTATCTTCAACAGCCGGGACTTTGCAAGCAGTAAGAAATCTGTTCCAAAACCAGTTTACCAGCTTATTTTGCAGTGCCGTCACCGGAGGATCATGCTGCTTGGTACCGTCCAGAGGTGGAATCTCCTTGATAAGCAGCTGCGAGATATCGCTGATACTCTTACGGTTTGTCACAGTTATTTTGCGGATCCGTTCGCACGTTATACTACATGCGCCGAATATGACGCGCAGGAATACGATAAGTGGTTCAATAATCCGCTGCTGCCATTACGGCAGCTCATGTATTACAGCTATGTTCAGACTGACGAGCTGCGGAGTAAGTATGATACTATTGAGATGGTTGATTCCATGCTTGATAAGGAATACATATCAGATGAGTAGATCCTTGCTAACCGATCCGGAACCGGATTCGCTCCCGATCTTGTCGGCGATAAGAAAACGCAGCGCAGACTTGGCAGGGAGCGTTCGTTTTTACCCTGTACCCACTGTTAGCGGGTTTTGATCCAGCCGTAAGCCTTTTTCTTCTTGCCTTCCTTAAAGGTGATAACGGGCTTTTCAAGTTCGCCGTTATAGTAGTGTTCGTTGATGGCGTTAAACGCTGCCATCATTCCCGCCGAGAGTTCGGCGATAGTAGTGATAGATCTGATTCTAGGCATGTGATCACTCCTTTTCAAAATGTCCTTCTGTGGAGAAATCCCAGTCAATCGAGCCGTCCGGATAGCGTCCGAGACCATTAGCAACAAGAGTCCATCCGGTTTTTTATTTTTGAGGGCTGCTTTATACTCGCCGAATACCTTCAGGCAGATGTATTCCGCAGTGGAGTTCTTAAGTTTAAAAGTTTCGCATATACGAGGAGTAAATCTAGTTCTCATGTTAGTTCCTTTCCGTCCTCGCTCTGGGCGGGGGTCTTGACAAATTCTTGCGGTTGTGGTATAATCACCAGTAAAGAGGAACAGACCCGCAAGGCTTTATCTGTTCCCCTCGGTGGTTGCCGTTAGCGTTCTAGACCAACGTTGACGGCTTTTCTTATGTGGTTACGTTCTTAATTTTTTCAATCAGCTCTTCGATCTTCTCAATTTCAGTAGTATGCCGGGGGATTTGATCTTCGTCCAAAATTGGGACTTCATCAACGAGTTTTAATTTACACCTTCGAGTGCTTGCAGAATAATGATGTAATCTCTTACGGTTAAATTGTTCTTAGGCATATCCATGTTTCCAATCTCCTTGCGGTCTGATTTCGGGCTATCCGTTATTGGCGTTCCCTTTGGTGTGCCCTCTGGAGTTCATGCGCTCCATCGGGTCAAATTAAACCGGGCGTCCGGTGTCCGTCTTTATCCAGTTCGGATTTTATCATCCCTGCGATCCTACCAACTAGAAAAACTTTTTATTTTTGGTCGCCGTTTGACCTTCCTGCTCTCCTTTCTTTATCACCCCTGGTAAAAAGTCCTACCACCCCTTTTTACCAGGGGCGATAAAGAAGAGCAGGAACCTATAAAGGTGACCAAAAATAAAACGTCGCCCGCAGGCGACACCTTGCGCCGTTTTAAACAATGGCAAGGCGCGCAGCCCTCGACCCAGACATAAATCACAACCACACAAGACGATAAGCCCGGATCTCGTAAATCAAAGCGCCTATAAATCAGATCAAGCGTTCCCAGCGCCCTACTTATGTTAGGTTTGAGTTCATGACATAAGTAGGGCGCTGCGAAGCATTCCGCCGATCTGATCAGTGACCAACGGACAGCGCAAGCCCAGACCTGACAATGACAACTCTTCCCGACCGCCCCTTTGCGCGTCAGCGCTGGGGCGGTCGCGCCGTGTCATAAATCGGCGAAAAAAGCGCCATAAACAAAAAAGCCCCCCGCATGTAATACGGGGGAATACGGGGGCTACCATTACACAATACGCCCTCTGAAATGGCTCAGGGGGCTGTTTTAATGTCTGTTGGAATATTGTTACAATCTGCCCCTCTAAAATGGTAATATTCCAGTATATAACATATATTTTGAAAGTTAACTTTCAAAATAACAAATAATAAGAATACCCCGAATAATCGGGGTACTTCTTATATAGCCTGTTTATCATCAGCCGGGAAAGGATAATCTTCACGGAAATATTTATCAATCCATTTGATTACTTCATTTGTAGCAACTCGGGTGATCTCTGTGTTTTCCTCGATAGTGTCAAGCCGTTCATTGATAGGCTTTAATTTCTCGTCCATGAGCTGTGACAGCAGCTTGATATCTTCAGATGTCAGCATAGAAAAACTTCCTTTCTTGAAATGGTGATTATATTCTATCACAGTTCCGGGATTATGTCAAGTGTACTTGTTTATCTTGTAAAGAAGTTTTTTCTTGGCTTTCATGTCTATATGGTCATGCCTGTTTGTCATTATTCTGATCTCAATGGTTTTAAGATTTCCGTTTTCAGCTTCGGAGTAGAGATAGTTAGAATTCGTTATGTATTTACTGCTTAAAGCTTCTGGAGTAAATTTGTCTTTTATATCCTCATAAAAAGTATGTCCGGTATCACTTGCAAGGTTGATTTCAATTCAGTAGTATAATAAAAACACTACAGATGTGTAGTATTCAAAAATCTGAAAGTGTGAAAAGCATGGACACAATGATGAACGTAATATTTAATGGCTTTGCAGTATTAGGGCAACACCGCACAATTAACGCCCCATTGCCATAAAAAGAGTGACATATTGT
>OGLI01001711.1_pt1 | contig 12851 bp, 11 predicted proteins | sample 1572661 | NCBI WGS metagenome assembly OGLI01 (sample SAMEA2581901, study PRJEB24529) | metagenome | biome: Human gut stool | place: China | collected 2011 | reverse complement strand
CTGCCCATGGTCAAGTATCTGCAGGGCTTCGGCGTCCAGTTCCACTACGGCGTGCAGGTGACCAACGTAGAGTTCGACTGTGCCGACCCCAAGCACAAGCTGGCCAAGCGCATCGACATCATCGAGAACGGTGAAAAGGGCGGCATTGACCTGACGGAGAAGATCCGCGGTATGCTGGAAACCAACATTGCCGAGAATGTGGGCAACTACTGCTCCGGCGAGACCCAGGCAGACTGGAATATCGCTGGACTGAAAGAGAAGTACAAGGGCTGGCTCACCACCGACGAGGATTTCCAGAATGTGGATGAGCTGACCGTGGACGATGTGGTAAACACCTTGACCCAGCGGGGTCTGAAGCGGCTGGAAGAAAAGCGGGAGCTGATCGGCGACGAGATGTTCACCGAGTTCCAGCGCATGGTGCTGCTGCGCAATGTAGATGTGCTGTGGATGGACCACATTGACGCCATGGACGATCTGAAGCAGGGCATTCACCTGCGGGCTTACGCCCAGCGTGACCCGGTGGTGGAATTCCGTTTGCAGAGCTACGATATGTTTGACGAAATGACCGCCGCCATTCGGGAGAACACCGTGCGTATGCTGCTGACCCTGGTGCCCCGTCGCCGGGAAGATGTAGAGCGCAAGGCCGTGGCTAAAGTCACTGCCACCTCTGCCGGTGGGGACGATACCGCCACCCACACCACCGTGCGTAAGGGCAAGAAGGTAGGCCCCAACGATCCCTGCCCCTGCGGCAGCGGCAAGAAGTACAAAAAGTGCTGCGGCGCTCCGGGTAAAGAAAAGCCCACCCAGGAATAATACCTAAATCACAAACCGGTCGAGACCATCAGGTCCCGACCGTTTTTTTGTTGCTTTTATTGGTCTATAGAATCGTAGGGGCGGCAATTTTCGCCCGTTGATCTCTCTGCGGTTGCATTCATATACAGCCGATTACCTTATTCAAAGTTCTTTTTCGCAAAAATCAGCCGCAGCAGCACACGACTTACCGGTCCGGCTGCAAAACGCCGCTTTTCAGCGCTACATTATACACTTCCATTCCGTAGGCCATGGTTACGGACATCAAAATTCCAAACACCAAACCCTGTCCCTTTGTTTTTGGCATAAATCATTACCTCCTTTGCCAAAATCGGCAAACAAAAAAAAGCGCAAGTCCGATCCGGACTTACGCTTTTTTGCTACTCGATGGTGCTTGTTTTAGCAAATTCAATTGCCCTTGTCAAGAATGAACTTTGACAAAGAAAAAAGGAAACGCCTGCACCAAACGGAACAGGCGTTCTCTCTTATATGATATGTATAAACTTACTGCTTGGCACCGTTATCAAACATCTCCAGCGCCTTTACGCTGACGGCAAAGCAGCCGGCCAGACCCTCTTTGTTCATATTGTCATAGGTGTCCCGGCGGGTGTGGTAATAGTCCTCCAGCTTGTGGTTCAAGCCGGTAACGCCGGTGGCACGGAACCCGGCCTGGGCAAAGGCCGCAGAGTCGGTAGCGCCGCCCAGCGGGGGCACCCAGCCCTTCTTACAGGGCACATTGATGGCGGCAGCCGCCTCCATAAACAGGTCGGACACATCTTTATCTGCCTTCACGGTGCCGTTCAGATCCCGATAGTTGGTCATCAGGAACTTGGGATCGTGAATGGTGTCGTAAGAGAAAATGAAGGTGGGCACATCGTCAAACTCGCCCTTGTGCTGCTCGCACCATGCCTTAGCGCCCCGCAGACCGGCCTCCTCGGAGCCGGACAGGATCACGCCCACTTCCGTGTTCTCCAGGGTAATACCGGCGTCCTGCAACGCCTTCATCACAGCAATGCCCATATAGCAGCCGGACAGGTTATCGTTGGCGCCGTCTACAATGCGGTTCTTGTTCCACATCCAGTACAGTCCCACTAAGAACGGCACAAACAGCAACCCCCACATGGCCGCCTTAAACAGGCCGGAATGGGGATCAATGGCGGAGAAGGTCAGGCCGTTCTTTGCCATATACATAATGGACAGCACCAAATAGTACACAGCGCCTACGCCGCAGATGATGGCGTGGCCCTCAAAGCCAACGCCGCCCAGCTTGTAGTTCACCGGCCACTCCCAGGCCGCGTCCGGGTGACCGTTAAAGAAAATGCGGCGCTTCACTTCGCCGGTGCACTGCTTCACAGCCGTTACATTATGGCCGGTCTTTTCCGGAAAGCAGCCGTCAATCAGCTTTTTGTACAAACCAAACTGCATAAATACAATGAACAGACCCACAACAATCAGCACCGCAGACAACAGTGGGCAGAAGAAAAAGCAAGCAATGGCCGCCAACACAAAGGTGATGGTAAAGTAAATCCAACCAAAGAACGAGCCGGGGTTCTCCTTAAAGGACTCCACATCTGCCCGCTGGCAGCCGCAATCTTTCTTCAGCACCTGGGCCATGTATTCACAGGCCTGTTGCTCACCTTTAGAGCCGGGCTCGCGCTTTTCAAAATCCCGGCAAATGTGGGTGATCTCATCCACCATGTAGTCCGCATAGTGGTCTTTTTGATCGATAATGTGTTTCAAATCCATAAAAATACCCCTTTCCTATTAGCAAATCGGTCCACAGCGGCACGCCGCTACCCTCTCCCAAAGGCAGCCTATCCTGCACAGCAAAATTTATGCAGCGACAGGCATACAAAGACCAATTCGCTCTCGCACAATACGATACTTTAACTTTACCATAGGAGCGATGTCTATTTTTGTCTGTTTTGTTAATAAATTATTAACAAAATGTAAATACACGATTTACAGTTGCTTTTGTTCCGCCACGCCCTTGCGAATGACCCGATGAAGGGAGGTGAAATACAGCACCACTGCCAGCAGACAGGTGAGCACATCTGCCACCGGCTGGGTAACAATCACTCCATCATAGCCCCAAATGCTGCTCAGTGCCCAAATTACAAGACCGTAGATCACGCCCTGACCGCTGATGGACAGCACGAAGGCGCCCACCGCCTTGCCGGTGGCCTGGAAAACACAGGTGGTCACCAGGGTAAAGGCATAAAATGCGGTGCCCAGCAACAACCGCCGCAGCATGGCAACCCCCAGGTCGTACACGCTGCCGTCCTGCATAAACAGGCGAATCAGCAGCGGCGCAGCTGCAAAGACAATCACAGTTAGCACCAGACCCAGTCCAATCGTAAACTGGTAAGAGAAGCGCAGCACCTGGCGCAGCCGCCGATAATTCTGGGCGCCGTAATTGTAACCGACCAGCGGCTGCACGCCAAAAGCAAAGCCGATGAGCACCAGTACGGCGATCATACTCACCTTCAGCGCAATGCCCATGGCCGCCACCTTATCTGTACCGTAAGGTACCAAAAACCGGTTGGTGATCAGCACACAAAAGCTCTGGGCAATATTGGTAATGGAAGCCGGAATACCGATGGCAAACACCTGGCCCACCTCCTGCCAACTCACCCGCAGCAGCCGAATATCCACAGACAAATGACGGCTGCGCCGCAGCAGAAACCACACATAGTACAAATCCGTAAACACATAGCCGATCACCGTGGCAATGGCCGCACCGGCAGCTCCCAGCTTGCAGCCGAAAATCAGCACCGGGTCCAGTACAATATTCACCACCGCACCTAAAATGGAGCCGATCATGGACGCATTGGCAAATCCCTCCGTGCGCAGCTGATTGCAGGGAGTAAAGGACAAAATGATAAACGGCGCGCCGACGGCGATCCAGGTATAATAATCCCGGGCGTACTGCACCGTGTCTGCCTGGGCGCCCAGCACCGTCAGCAGCGGCGTGCGCAAAAGCAACAGCAGCGCCGTAATGCCCACGCCGGTAAATAACGCACCATAAAAGCAAAACACGCTCAGTCGCTTGCCGTCCTGGTCCCGCTTTTGGCCAAACAAGCGAGAGATAAAAGAACTGCCACCCAGGCCGAAAATATCGCCCACGGCGATCATCAGGGTAAACACTGGCGAACCCAGCGCCACACCTGCCACCAGGTGGGCATTGCCGGTTTTGGCGATAAAATAGGTGTCCACCATATTGTACACCAGCGACACCACCATACTCAGCACCACCGGCAGCGCCAGCTTAAAGAAAGCCTTACGCACCGGCATTTGCTCAAACAGGGCGTTCTTTTGCTCCATATCCGCGTCTCCTTTTATTTATTACTATATTATACATAACATCCGTTTGTCCGGGTATGGTAGCACACCGGGCAGCCAATGTCAACCCCGCTCCAACTGTACACGGAATTTTTCTGTATTTTGTATATTGAAAAGAGGACACCCTGGTCGTAAAATAGACGCATCTTAAAAGAAAAGGAGACTTTGTATGCAACAGTCTAAAAAAGTCAATGTCCGTTACATCACCTTTACCGCCGTGATGGCTGCACTGGTGTTTGTATTCACATTCACCTTCAAGATCCCCTGGGTACCGGCTACACCCACCTGGGCGATATGATGATCTTCCTGGCCGCCTGGCTGCTGGGCGGCAAAAAGGCAGCCCCCGCTGCCGGACTGGGCGCCTGCCTGGCTGATCTGGCTCTGGGCTATGCCGCCTGGATGGCTCCCACCTTTATCATCAAGTTCCTGACTGTGGCTATCTGCTGCCTGATCGCAGAAAAAGCCATGCACCGCAGCCTGCTGGGCTACGGCGTAGGTGCCGTTGCGGGCGGTGCGTTCCAGATCGGCGCATACACCCTGGCAAAGGTGCTGATGTATGACAAGACCTACGCACTGACCACCCTGCCGGAGCTGGCCATCCAGACCGCCGTAGGCATTGCGGTTGCCGGTGTACTGGTCGTGATTTTAACCAAGAGCGGCGCAGGCGCTAAATTGCAGCGTATGGCCGGCGGCGCAGGTAAGGAGGCCAAAGCGGCATGAAGAAGATAGATGCACATTCTCATATCGGTTCCTTTGGCGGCTGGGCCGGTGTGGCCTTTACCGCAGAGAAACTGCTGGAACAAATGGACGAGTACGAAATTGAAAAAACCTTTCTCACCGGCGCGTCCTTCCGGGACAACGACACGGTGGCCAAGGCGTTCCACAAATACCCGGACAAGATCGTGCCCTTTGTATGGGTCAATCCCCTGCTGGACAATGTACCGGAGAAGCTGCACCACTATGTGTGCGACGAGGGCTTTATGGGCATTAAAATGCAGCCCCTGTTTGACAGCTTTGTGGCCGACGACCCGGTGGTGTATCCGGTAATGGACTTTGCCCGGGAGCACAAGATCCCGGTGTTTATTCACTGCGGGCACCCGCCTTATTCTCTGCCTTGGAGCATTGCCCTGCTGGCCGAGCAATACCCGGATGTACCGGTAACCATGATCCACATGGGTCACGGCCATGGGGTGTACATCGACGCCTCCATTAAGATGGCCAAACGCTATCCCAACCTGTATCTGGAAATGAGCGGTATGCCCATGGGCTGCAAGATTGCCGAGGCCTACAAAACCGTAGGCACCGATCGCATTATGTTCGGCATTGACTCCCCCTTCCATCACCCCTCGGTGGAGATCCAAAAGGTGCTGACCAGCGGCCTGACGGAGAAGGAGCAGGAGGATGTATTCTACAACAACGCCAAAAAACTGCTGAAGCTGTAAAATCATAGAAACGGCGGTGCTCATGGGAGCGCCGCTTTTCTTTTTCACCGCCTTTCCCTTGCATAAAACGGACTTTATGCTATAATATAAATGAGGTGTAATTTTATGGCAATGAAAGAAATTGATATTCGCGAAGTAAAAGAGAATCTGGTCCACCTGCTGGCTGACGAATGGGCGCTGGTCACCGCCGGGCGCGGCGATGCGCTGGGCACCATGACCGTCAGCTGGGGCGGTATCGGCGAGCTGTGGGGCAAGGATATGGCCACCATTTATATTCGACCCCAGCGCTATACAAAGAAGTTTTTGGACGAGAACAACTACTTTACCCTGAGTTTTTACCCGGAGCAGTACAAGGACGCCCTGCGCCTGTGCGGCAGCAAAAGCGGGCGGGAGATCAACAAGGTAGAGGCCACCGGCCTGACCCCCTGCTACTACGAAAAAGCCCCTTACTTTGAGGAGGCCAAGCTGGCGCTGGTGTGCCGCAAGGTGGCGGTCAGCGCGTTTGAGCCGTCCCAGTTCCTGGACGCCGGCATTATGCAGAACTATGCGCAAAACGATTTTCACGCCATTTATTACGGCGCGATCGAAAAGGTATTGATTTCAGAGTAGATCTGTGCTATACTGTAATGCACAAAAGGCAGAGCACTGCCCATAGTTTATAATGTAGCGTATGGGCCCTGTGCGACGGGATGCTACGAACCTTGTCAGGCGGGGAACCGAGCAGCAATAAGTGGATGTTTCTGTGCGCCGCAGACCAGTCTGTACGTTACATTATACCCTATGGCGGCTCTGCCTTTTTCATTATTCAGGAGGTCCCTATGTACCAGGTTTTATATCGTAAATACCGCCCGCGGGTCTTTGCCGATGTGTACGGCCAGGACCATGTGACCTCCACGCTGAAAAACGAGATCAAAGAGGGTCGCATTTCCCACGCCTATCTGTTTACCGGCTCCCGCGGCACCGGCAAGACCACCTGCGCCAAAATCTTGGCCAAGGCGGTGAACTGCCCCAACGCTGTGGACGGCGAGCCTTGCAACACATGCGAGATCTGTAAAGGGCTGGACAGCGGCACCATCTACGATGTGGTAGAGATCGACGCCGCCTCCAACAACGGCGTAGACAATATCCGCGACCTGCGGGAGGAGGTCAACTACACCCCCACCCGCGGCAAGTACCGGGTCTACATTATCGACGAGGTGCACATGCTCTCCACCGGGGCATTCAATGCCCTGCTCAAGACGTTGGAGGAGCCGCCTGCTCATGTGATCTTTATCTTAGCCACCACAGAGGTGCACAAGCTGCCTGCCACCATTCTCAGCCGGTGCCAGCGCTTTGACTTTAAGCGTATTCAACCGGAGACTATGGCGGTGCGCTTGCAGCAGGTGGCCGGACTGGAGGGCATGAAACTGGCGCCGGATGCTGCCACCCTGATCGCCCGCATTGCAGACGGTGCGCTGCGAGACGGCCTGTCCATTTTGGATCAATGCGCCGGGCGCAGCAAGCAGATCACTGCCCAGCTGGTCAGCGAAGTGGCCGGTTTGGCCGGGCGCGAGGCGCTCTATCGCCTGTCTGACGCCGTACTGGCCCGGGACAGCAGCGCCGCTGTGGAGGAGCTGGCGCAGCTCCATGAGAACAGCTACGATATGGCACCCCAAAGCGGAGTCGCTTGCCACATAACCGCCGTCCACGCCGGGAGCCACGATGCCGCGGTCGAACAGCATGGGAGCAGCTTCCTTGTCGAAGTTTGCGCCGGCCCAGACAGCGGCACGGATGCCGTAGCCCTTATCGGCCGGAGAGTAGGAGCAGGCAGTGGTGACGGAGGTACCCAGCGGGTCCAGCTGCTCCATCATGTAGGGGTTGCCGGGGAAGCCGCCGCAGGCCAGCAGAACGCCCTTGTTGGCGTTGTAGCGGATGAAGTGGTCATCCTCGGTGCTCTGGGCGATGACACCGGTGATGCGGCCAGTGGAGTCCTTCTCCAGCTTTGCCAGAGAGGTCTTGAAGTCAACATCGTAGCCCAGCTCACGGATGTAGTCCAGCAGCAGCTCGTTACGGGCTGCGCCGGAGCTGCGGTCATAGGTATACTCGATCTCGGGGTACATATAGTCGGTGTTGTGCTCGGCGTTCTCGGCAGGCCACTTAGCCTCATCGCCGTAGGTGTAGACCATCTTGACACCGTACTTGTCTTCCATGATGGAGCGGATGAACTCGATCATCTCCCCGGACTCGTTGATCCAGGTCTTGACAACGCGCTGGTCGCACTTGCCGGAAGCGTAGCGGGAGATCTCGCTCAGCAGCTTTGCACGGTCCATCTTGATGCCCTGTGCCTGTGCGCCGAAGCCGTCCACAGCGCCGACCCAGTGACGGGTATCCTGCACGTTGCCGTTCTGCTCGATGACGCGGAAGTTCAGGCCATGAGCAGCAGCGTAAGCAGCTGCGCCCATACCGCCGTTGCCAGCGCCGACGATGAGGATGTCGGTGTCCACAGTCTCGGTGATGGCAGCCTCGTCGATGTCAGGCTCCTTGCCCAGCCAATCGTTTTCGTCACCGGTGGGCAGCTGGACGGAGGTCACAGTAGCCTCGCCCTTGGCCTGAGCGTAACAGCTCTTGGCAGCCTTCATGACAGCGTCGGAAGTGATGGTGGAGCCGGAAACACCGTCGATCTCAGCAGAGCCTGCAGCCAGCAGCTGCTCCCGCAGCTGGTCGGCAGCAGCAGCGCCGTAAGAAGCGGTCTCGCCGGAGGTGTCCACCACAACGTCGGTCACGGCGCTGTCGGAGAAGGTCATGGTGACCTTGACGGTAGAAGAGATGCCCTCAGCAGTACCCTCATAGGTGCCGGGGATGTAGGTACCGGCTGCGCCGGAGGAAGCTGCAGTGGAAGAGCTGGCAGTGTTGCAGGCAGCCAGAGCACCGGCAGTCACACCAGACATGGCGGCTGCGGCAGCGATCTTCAGAAAACCTTTACGGGAGATCTTGTTCATTTTGCGTGGTTCCTTTCTTCTTGTCTTTTTCTTCTTCTCTATTCTTTCTCATAGCTCCGTGCGACGGCAGACCTTCTTGCACTGCCGCCCACATCGTTCGATAATAATTTAACACAAATTCAAGGGTCTGTCTTTTAAGAATCCTTAAACATCCTGGCCACTTCTTCGTTCAATTCCTGACATTCTCGTTAATTATTTGCTTAACAAGTCCAAAAAGAGCGCCGACCGCTTAAGTTTCCTTAAGAAGTCGGCGCTCTCATCAAAACGATTCTTAAACCTTGCCGCCGTCCGGCTGGAAGACATAGCCCTTGCCCCAGACATTTTTTAAGTAGACGGGCTTTGCCGGGTCGGGCTCTATCTTGCTGCGGAGATTGTGGATATGTACCTGCACCGTCCGCACATCGCCGAGGCTTTCCTTGCCCCATATCTTCTGGTAGAGCTCGTTGGCCGTGAAGAAGGTGTTCGGGTAGCGGACGAAGAGGGTGAGGATGCGATATTCCATGTCGGCCAGATGGACGCTGCGGCCATCCTTCTCCACGCTGTGGCTGTTGGCATCCAGCGTGAAGGCCGCGCAGTGGTAGCCGTTGACGCTGGGCTCTGCGCCGTCCATCTGCACCCGGCGGATGTTGGCCATGATGCGGGCCAGCAGGATCTTGTTATGATAAGGCTTTGCCAGAAAGTCGTCGCCGCCCATTTCCAGCGCGTGGACGATGGTATCGGTATCGTCCAGACAGGATGTGAAGATGATGGGGCAGTGGTGCCAGCTGCGCAGACGTTGGCAGAGGTCTACGCCGTTGGTGTCCGGGAGAAGGATGTCCATCAGGATGACATCGAACTTTTCCCGCGCATGGCTCAAAGCGTCGCCGCCCGTCTCTGCACAGACCACCTCAAAATTCTGCTGACTTTTCAGAAAATAGCATGTGGTGTCGCGGATCACGGGGTCATCTTCCACCAACAATACGCGGATCATCCTGTCAGCCCTCCCCTTTTTTCGTACGATTTGATATACTATAGTATACCTTATTTTTTGCACATCTACAAGGGGAGGCATCGCCATGAAGCAAAAATGGCCCATTCTGATTTTCTCCGCCCTGCTCACGGCCTTCATCGTACTGGCCGGTATCTGGGGCAACGCACAGTTCGAGCATCTGCACAGCGGTAGTGTGCTCACAGCCCAGCAGGCCGTCCAGGGTATCGCGCTGGACGGCTGGCGGCAGGAAGCCCCCGGCCAGTGGCACTTTACTTTCACGGTGGGGGAAGACATCCCGTCCCTCACCCTCTGCGTCACCAACACAGCGGTACCGCTGGCCCATGAGAACCTCACCAGCCTCGAGCGCTCGGGGGAGCTGTATGCACTGGACGTCACGCCCGGCGAGACGGTGGAGCTGGTGTTCACCTGCGGCCGCAGCCCCCAGACATGGCTGATGACTTCCGCCTTCGCCTCCCGGGCATTCCGCTTCCGTACCATGACTCAGCTCATCGCTCTGACGGCCTTTGTGACCATGGGGATGGTGCTGCTGGCGCTCTACCACTATAAGCACCTGCCGGAGCTGGGGTACTTCCTGCTCTACCTCGTCATCATGAGCGCCTGGGCGCTGATGGTCTTCTTCTTCCCGGCCATCCGGAACCGTCTGCTCCAGCGCATCCTCCGCTCCTTCTTCGCCTTCACGGTGCTGGCCTCGGCACTGCTGGCGGCAGGGCTGCTGGGGGTAAAACTGCCCCGCTCCGGGCGGGGGCTCCCTGCGCTTGCCGCCGGATGCGTCGTCTTCTTTGCACTGTCCACGAGCAGCTATCCCCCGCTGCGGGTCGGGATGCTGGTAGCGGGCATGTGCCTCTGCCTTTATTACTTAATGGCCGCCGTGAACGCAGACCATGAAGGTGCCGCTCTGATGCTCCTGCCCGGTGCTGTCACCACCGGCTTCCGGGTCTGGGCGCTGATGCCCGGGCTGGACAGCGCGCTTTTCGTGGAGTCTGTCCCCTTCTACCTGCTGCGCTGTTCCCGCCTCTACGACCTTCCCTTTGCCATCGGCTGCATGGTGTTCGTCTGCCGGAGGTTTGCTCTCCTCTTCGACCGCACCGAGCAGCTGGCCCGGGAGCTGGACGCCCGGGTGGCAGAGCGGACAAAAGAGCTGACCGCCGAGACCGAGGCCCGTAAGAGCATGATGCTCAACATCTTCCACGACCTGCGCAGCCCTCTCTTCGCCGTCAGCGGCGGGCTGGAAACACTGGGATCGGCCCCCGAGGCTCTTCCGGCCCTGCTTCCGGCTCTGCGTCAGCGCATTGAATTCCTGCGGCGGCTGACGGAAGACCTCTTCCTCGCGGCAAAGCTCGAGCAGAAGCAGATCCTGCTCAACGAAGACCGCGCCGCCCTCAACGAAGAAGCCGCCGCCGTCTGCACCGCCTGCCGGAGCGAGGCCGACAAAAAGGGCGTCGAACTCCATGTCAGCGCCGACACTCCTCTGCCCGTCTGGGGCGACAGCGTGCGGTTACAGCAAATTATCCAGAACCTTGTCACCAACGCCATCCACTATACTCCCGCCGGGGGCAGCATCCATGTGGACTGCCGCGCCGAGGACGAAACGGCCTGTGTCAGCGTACAGGACACCGGCTGCGGCATCGCACCGGAAGATCAGAGCGCTGTCTTTGACCGATACTTCCATACCACCGCCGACAAAAAGCACGACTCCACCGGCCTCGGCCTGACCATCGCACAGGAGCTGGCCCACCTCCACCACGGCGAGATCACATTGCAAAGTGAAGTCGGCAAGGGCAGCATGTTCACGCTGCGGCTCCCCTTACTTACAGACTGAGCGATCAAGGCCGCTGATAAGATCCATCGCTTTATAGCCAAAGAGGACATCACGCAAAAAATCGCATGATGTCCTCTTTCTTTGTTATTTCAGCAGCTCCGTCAGCTTTGCCAGACGATGCACAGCCTCGTCCAGCACGTCGGTGCCGCGGGCAAAATGCATCCGGATGAGGTGGTTGACCGGCTCTTTGAAGAAGCTCGAACCGGGGACAGCCGCCATCATGGCCTCGGTGCCGCCGCAGGTGACGCAGATTTCCGTGTTGGGATCCACCTCTTAGTCTCCCCTCGAGAGGGGAGCTGTCACCGAAGGTGACTGAGAGGTTCAGTCCTTAAAATACGCATTCTGCACAGCCAGCAGGACGCCTGCGCGGCTGGCGGCGAAGTTCAGGCCGCCCTGCAGGTAGCAGGTATACGGCTCACGCAGCGGGCCGTCGCAGGAAAGCTCGATGGTGCTGCCCTGGGTAAAGCTGCCGCTGGCCATGATAACTTCGTCGGTGTAGCCCGGTTCCGGAGAGGGTTCCGGGGCGGCATAGCTGTCCACGGGGCTTGCGGCCTGAACTCCCCGGCAGAAGCCGATGAGGGCGTCCGCCGTACCGGCATCAAAGCAGGTGACGATGTCGTTGTGGGCCTCGCAGTAGCGCGGGATGGGCTTTTTGCCCACCAGTTCCAGCAGGCACTGGGCGTAGATGGCCGTCTTGATGGCTTCGCAGACCACGCCGGGGGCGTAGTAGAAGCCCAGATACATATCGCGGGGCGTCTCGAGGGTGCAGCCCAGCTCCTTGCCGAGGCCGGGAGCGTTCAGACGGTAGGCGCAGAGCTCCACGAGGTCTTTCCGGCCTGCGATATAGCCGCCGGTGGGGGCGATGCCGCCGCCGGGGTTCTTGATGAGGCTGCCCACCACGAGGTCTGCACCGGCCTGGCAGGGTTCTTCCTTCTGGGTGAACTCGCCGTAGCAGTTGTCCACAAAGATGATGATGTCGGGGTTGGCGGCGCGGGCGGTGTCGGCCACCTTGCGGATGGTGTCGAGGTCGAAGGCGTTGCGCTGCAGGTAGCCGCGGCTGCGCTGGATGTGGCAGACCTTCGCGCCCGGGGCCTTCTGGGCGATGAGCTCATAGTCCGGGGTAAAGTCGGCCTTCAGCGGGGCCTCGTCGTACTTGATGCCGTAATCCATCAGGGTTCCGGTGCCTTTGCCCTTGCCATCCAGACCGATGACGCCTTCCAGCGTGTCATACGGGCGGCCCGTGGCAGCCAGCAGGGTATCGCCTGCCCGCAGCAGACCAAAGAGGGCCACGGCCAGCGTGTGGGTGCCGCTCTGGAACTGGCTGCGCACCAGTGCATCTTCGGCGCCCATCACCTCGGCAAAGATCTGCTCGAGCTTGGCGCGGCCGGTGTCCCACAGGCCGTAGCCGGTGGTACCCAGCATATCGGTGGAGGACATCTGGGTGTCCGCAAAGGCTTTCAGCATCTTGA
>OGLI01001710.1_pt1 | contig 12854 bp, 10 predicted proteins | sample 1572661 | NCBI WGS metagenome assembly OGLI01 (sample SAMEA2581901, study PRJEB24529) | metagenome | biome: Human gut stool | place: China | collected 2011 | reverse complement strand
GCCCCGTCATCCTGAAAAGGCTGACGGGGCTTTTTGCATCACTTTTCCACAAAATGCGGCTGAACGGTGCAAAGCTCAGCGGCGGCGGATCTTTCTGGTGGGCTTGCGGCGGTTCCAGTTGTTCAAAAGGACCCACGCAAAGTAGATGATGATTGAAATAATACTCAATGTTATTACAACTTTGAGGTACAGACTGCCTAAGAATTCCTGAAAACGCGCCACAGTGAACAGCAGCGGGTTCAGGCTGACATCCTGGCCGGCGATCAGGTCCACCACGCCAATGGTCTCACCGGCAAGCTTCAGCTCCACGGTACCCACCACATCGCCCTGCTTGATGGGCGCGGAGAGGTGCTCCGGAACATTGAAGGTCTTTTCCGTCAGCTCTGCCCCGCCCTGCCGCGGCAAAAGGGTCTGCATATCATCCGCCGGGTAGATCATTACCGTATCCGTCTGGGAGGAATACACAATAGGCAGCTCGGTGATGGGCTGGGTGGTATCCAGCGCCGCGGTTACGGTAAAGGTGGCGAACGCCCAATCCATCAGCTCGGTGGTTTCGGTCAGCGCCGGGCGCGGGTCTTCGTCCGTTTTGGGACTGTGCAGCACCACGCTGACATAGGTTTCGCCGTCCTGGGTGTGCCAGCCCGCAAAATTCTGCCAGTCATCCAGGCTGCCGGTTTTGCCGCCTTTGGTGTAAGAGCGGTAATAGTTGCTGCTGGGCGAAACCAGCTTATCACTGGTCAGGATGGTATAGGGCGAATCATGCTTGGTGGAGGCCGGCATCTGGTAGCTTTCCTCCCCTGCCGCCTGGGCAAAGGCATCATAGCCCATAGCCACCCGCACCAGCAGGTAGGCATCCCGCGCGGTGGTCACGTTGCCGGGATCCAGCCCGCAGGGGTCAGTAAAGATAGTGCCGGTGCAGCCGATGCGGGCAGCTTCATCGTTCATCATGGCCACAAAGTTATCAATGCTGCTGCCGCTCATATAGTCTGCCACGATATACGCTGCCTCGTTGGCGCTGGGCAGCAGCATGGCATACAGCAGGCTGCGCAGGGTATGGGTCTCGCCTTTCCAGATCTCCGCCGTGGAAGCATTTTTGCCGTACAGGTAATCATAGATATAGCCCGGCGCTGTAATGCTGATGGTATCCAGCTGGTCCTGGTAGCTTTCCAGCATCAGGATCATGGTCATCAACTTGGTCAGGCTGGCGGCGGCCATGGGGGTTTCGCTGTTTTTTTCATAAACAACCAGCCCCGTATCGGTGTTAGCCACATAGGCTGCCTCTGCGGTAACAGAAAATCCCGGTGTCAGGTTGGGGGCATCGGTGGTTTCCTCCGCTGCGGCGGGCAGGACCAGCAGCACCGCCAGCAGCGGCGAGTAGCCCGCGCGCAGCAATGCCTCCGGCGGCTGCGGCGCTGTATATGGAATTTGCCAGTTGCGGTATTTCATAAGTGCAATGTGCCTCGAATCCCAAAACGATACCTATAGAAATAATTTATTATTTTATCAAATTTTTTGGCGGGATGCAAGAGGGGCGTGTCGGGTATCGGCGGCGCCGCGTGGATTTGCCGAACAGATCGGATGATGTGCGCGCGCGGCGGGCGCCGGATTTCCTGCGCTTGACAGGTGTTGGCTGCGGTGGTACGATGTGACGGAGCGTGCCGGCGTGGCGAAACAGGCAGACGCAAGGGACTTAAAATCCCTCGGTGGCAACACCGTGCCGGTTCAAGTCCGGCCACCTGCATAAAATTGGAAATGCTTAGAATGTTGACAACAATATTCTAAGCATTTTTCTTACTACCGAAAAGAATTGTTTGTGTATTTGACGGAGGAAAAGCATGACCGAGTTACAGCAACAGTTATTTGCCCTGCAGGATGAAACGTATCGGGAGTTTCACAGTAAGCTTATGCCGGATATCAATAAGGAAGCAGTGATTGGAATCCGGATTCCGGTGTTAAGAAGGTTTGCCGGAGAGTTTGCAAAGAAGCCGGAAGCCAGAGAGTTTTTGCAACAGCTTCCACATCAGTATTATGAGGAAAACAATCTTCACATGATGCTGATTACTGCAGAGAAAGACTATGAGAAATGTCTGGCAGAAGTGGAAAGATTTGTTCCCTATATTGACAATTGGGCAACCTGTGATCTGCCGGCACCGAAATGCTTTGCAAAACATAAGCAGGAGCTGTTTCCCCGAATAAAGGAATGGATTGCTTCGGAAGAGACTTATACGATCCGCTATGGAATCGACCTGCTTATGGCGTTGTATCTGGATGCTGATTTTAGACCGGAATATCTGGAACTTGCGGCATCTGTAGCTTCGGAAGAATATTATGTGAAAATGGTGATTGCGTGGTACTTTGCCACGGCTCTTGCGAAGCAATGGGATGCAGCAATTCCTTATATCGAGCAGCGCAGGCTCCCTGACTGGGTACACCGCAAGACGATCCGGAAGGCCATTGAAAGCTACCGGATTACGAAGGAGCAGAAGGATTATTTAAGGACATTGAAGTGAGATTCAAATAAAAGTGATGTTGGAGATATGGAATTGATTAATGTGATAATACGGATTGAGAGTTTGAACAGAGGAGAACAGGAGGCTGGTTATGACACGTGAAGAGGTATTGGAGTATGGTCTATCCTTTCCGCTTACCTATCAGGAGGCGCCATTTCATGATCCGAACTGGCAGCTGGTCCGGGTGAAGGGTAGTAAAAAGGTTTTCTTATGGACATATGAAAGAGATGGCTGCCTGAATATCAATGTAAAGCTTGATCCACAGTGGAAGGATTTTTGGAGAAGTGCATATCCTGGAAGTGTTGTAGCTGGATATCATCAGAATAAGGAGCACTGGAATACACTGATTCTGGATGGAACCATTCCAGAGGAGGATGTGAAGCGCATGATTGCAGAAAGCTATGAACTTGTTACGGACAGTCCGACAAAGCGGATCTATGAAGCAGTCAAGAAGATTCCGAAGGGGCATGTGGCTACCTATGCACAGATTGCGGAGCTTGCAGGTGAGAAAAAGATGGCAAGGGCAGTGGGAAATGCCCTGCATAAGAATCCGGATCCGGAAAATATTCCCTGCTTCCGCGTGGTGAATTCGAAGGGAGAGCTATCCGGAGCATTTGCCTTTGGAGGAGAGGGTGAACAGGCAAGACGGCTTCGGGAAGATGGGGTTATCGTAGAAAATGGGAAAGTGGATCTTGATCAGTTTAGAATTCAGATTGATCCGGTTACTTTGGAAATAAAAACAGCTGATTCTTAATTATTACTTAATTTTTAGCATTCATGTATATATGTTCCGGGAAATAAGGTATAATAAACAACATCAAATATCGTGAACGCCTGAGAGTGGCGAATTGATTGTTAAATCCAAGCTTTTAAAGAGATAGCTTCTCATAGTTTCTTAAGTGGGAACATGTGATGGTATTTCTGTGAAAAGATGGCGATAATCTATGTGAACGGAAAATGAAAGGAAAGGCCGATAGGGATAGGAAATTGTTCGTATCATTCTTTTTTATTGCTTTTTTCGTGATTACATTAGGTTTATTTTACTTATTACCGGGAAAGTGGCGTGTGTCCTTTCTCTGTCTGATGAGTTGTTTTTGGTGCGCATATCTGGATATCCGGTCGTTGTTTATCTTAGTTGCAGGGATGTTGTATTGCTATCTGGGAGGAATCCTTCTGGAGTGGCATAGGGCTCTTAGGAAGGAGAGCTCTGTTAAAAATCAACCTGCAGATTCCAAAACCGATCAACCTGTGGAAAGCAGAAAATGGCTGTTGCTTCTGCTTGTGGGATTCTGTGTTTTATGGATCACCGTTTATAAGTTTGGGACTTATGTTTGTGCCCGTTTCGGTATCCAGGTGCCGGAATCCATTCTGACGCAGCTCGTGATGCCGATTGGATTTTCTTTTTATCTGTTTCAGATCATTTCTTATTTTGTGGATATTTATCGTGGAAATGCAAAGGCAGAACGGAACTTCTGGAATCTGGCACTGTGGCTTTCTTATTTTCCGAAGCTGGTCAGTGGACCAATTGAGCGGGAGCATGATTTTCTGCCACAATTACAAAATGTCCGTAAGGTAACATTCTGGAATACCGGACGGATTTCTGTTTCCCTGTCGTATGTCTTATACGGATATTTTTTGAAGATTGTGATTGCGGACCGCCTGATGCCGATGGTGGACCGGATCTTTGATAATCCGGGAGGATTTGACAGCTTTTTCCTGATTTTAGGCGCGGTTTTGTACACGTTCCAGATTTATTGTGACTTTGCAGGATATTCTTATATTGCAGTCGGACTGTCAGAATTGTTTGGAATTCATCTGACAATGAATTTCAAAGAGCCCTATACGGCACAGTCCATGACCGATTTCTGGCACAGATGGCATATCAGCTTAAGCTCCTGGCTGCGGGATTATTTATATATTCCGCTTGGAGGAAACCGAAAGGGAATTGTCCGTAAGGTCATGAACAATATGATCGTATTTCTGGTGTGCGGAATGTGGCATGGAGCGGGCTTAAACTATATTGCCTGGGGACTGATTCATGGCTTTTATACTTCGATGGAAGCGGTGAAAAAAGACCGGAATAAGAAAACAGGAAAGATGGTTCCCGGAAAGAAAGGAAAATGCGTTTTCTTCCTGCAGGCAGCGGGTGTGTTTTTGCTTGCGGCCTTTGCATGGATCTTTTTCCGGGCGGGAAGTGCCAGTGCTGCACTGCGGTATCTGTCCGGAATTATTCCTATGCATCTGCAGTTCGCGGATTGGAATGAAATGTTTCTCACTGTTTTTGAAAAAAATATTGAATTCTGGCTGGCATTCCTTGGAATTGTGATGGTTAGTGTCGGAGATTGGGTGTCATCCCGTAAGGGAGTTGTTTTTCCTGAGCTTCTTCAGCAAAAAAGCTCAGGAGTGCGTTATGTGTTTTTCGTTGTAATGATTCTGATTCTGTTTGTATTTGGAATTTATGGACCGGGATATGATACCGGACAGTTTATTTATATGCAGTTTTAGAAGACGATTTTGTCTGAAAATGGTATTGCATCGTGAAGTCTGGAAGATAGTGCGATGGATGATGGAAGGAATTGTAGAGGTGAAGGGTATCTGGTATCAGATATAAATGGGAAATAAAATGAGCAGTTTTATTAAAAAATTTAAAGATAAAAAAATAGTGATCCGGGTTCTGGCGATATTCGCACTGATTTTTGGGATTTCTGTGTTGTCAGATATTTTACAGATCAAGTCGGATCATGGTATTAATCAGAACCGTGGACTGTATTTTCAATCAGAAGACAGCATTGATGCAGTTTTTCTGGGAACCAGTCATATTCATTGTAATGTGAATACGGCCCTTTTGTGGGAAGAGTATGGTATTGCAGCATATGATTATAGTGGTGCGGAGCAGCCCTTATGGATGACCTATTATTATTTGAAGGAATTTTACAAGTATCAGGATCCGAAGGTTGTGGTGCTGGATCTGTATGCGCCTGCACGGTTTAAAGAGGATTATCAGTATACCTGGATTTCAGAAAATATTTATGGAATGAAATTTTCCCTGAATAAACTTGCCATGCTCTGTGCCAGTGTAGAGCCGCAATATTTTCTTAATTATTTTCCTTCTTTTGCAGTATATCATGGAAGGTATGATGAACTGGAGGCTGAGGACTTCACGCAGCTTTTCTGGAATGAGAATCAGCTGCAGAGCTTTAAGGGATATACTCCTTACTGGAAGCATATCAAAGCAGAAGAGGCAGCAGATCCTTCGGGGGTTCCGGGCGGCTTAACACCAAAGTCAGAAAAATATCTGCGGAAGATCATGAATTATATGCAGAAGAAGGATGCAAAGCTGATTCTGATTGTGGCACCTTATGCAGTTGCTCCTGAGGATGAGGAGACGTATCGGCAAATCCGTATGGTGGCAGATGAGTATGGTGTTGAGCTGATCGATTATAATCAGAAAATGGAATTAAATGTGGAAGAAGATCTGAACGATGCTTCCCACCTCAATTATTGGGGAAGCTGTAAATTTACAGAAATTCTGGGAGACGATCTGAAGCAGCGGGTAGAGCTTCCGGATCATCGTGGAGATGAGGCATACCAGTCCTTTGAGGAGCATGCAGAACGGATCAATGAAGAAGTAGAATATGTAACTATTCAGAGCCATGCAAATTATGACAATATGGACGTCGAATGCTCGCATTCGTAAGGACATTTGGCATAATTTATATGGCGAAGTAACCACATGAGCAAAAGGAAAGCTGCGTAGCAGCGATTTTGCGAATGTGGTTCTGAATAGTTCCTTATGATTTCGTAAATTAAAATTCGTAATCAATGCAGGCGCGGCTTTCGCGTAACGGAGTGATGAATGCGCCAAAGGCTTTGTGGGTGGGATGAATCTGATAAGCATTCAGGCCTTCGATATCATCAAAATCACAGATTAAAGCCAGTTCATAGTTGCTTTCGACAGCTTTTTCATCATTGATGGCAACGACAAGCTTCTTTAAAGTAGGAATCTCTGCTTCAAAAACGGAAAGGCGCTTCTTAGCTTCCTCGATGGTTTCCTGTTTCGTCTTTCCTTCGGCATTTTCTTTTAACTTGAACATTACAATGTGTTTAATCATAGGTGTATTTCCTTTCTTTTGTTGTTATATAGAAATTTATCGGGCAAGTACGAACAGCTTTTGACCCTGATAGCATTATTTTATAAGATAATAAATGCAAATTCAATACGGTTCTCTGAACTGTTACTAAATGTAACCGTGTAAACATACTTGCAAGGTTTCCGGTAACAGGCTATGATGTAAAAATAAGATGAGGTGACAGACATGGCAAAAACGGAAGAGGAAATTTGCAAAGAATGTAAGGGAAACTGCTGCAGGTCCATGGGATGCTCTCTTTCTCCGGAGGATATGATCCGTGGAATCCGGGCATGGAAGGAAATATCCGGAGCAGAGCGGATGCAGCACAGAAAGATAGAAGAAGCAAAGGCAGAGGAAATCATGTCAGAAAAAGAGCCTGATACGGAAGAGATCGAGAACTGGCTGATGAACAGCAATTGTGCGCTTGATTCCTTCGGGTATCCGGGAGGGAGTCTGCTTTATGTGAGGATGCGCCATAAGTGCTTTACCTTTATCGGGGTGGATGCCATGGGAGAATGCGAAGCATTAACCGACACGGGATGCCGGTTATCCTATGAAGACCGTCCCAAGGGAGGGCGGATGCTGATTGCACGTGAGGATCATCGCTGCATCCAGGAATATACCAGGGAGATGATGGTGGAGGACTGGATGCCTTATCAGGAACAGCTTAAGCAGATCTGGAAAAAGTGGTATGAGAGGTTTATGCAGGATGGGACATTTGACCACTGTGAGGAAGAATATATGAAGCTTCAGAGAACACGCCGGGAGCAGATGATGGCTTCCATGCAGGGTTGATAGAGGATAGAGGAAAATGTATGCTCAAGGTTTCACATATTAAGAAAAAGTATGGAAAACGAACCATATTGGATGATATCTCACTGGAAGCTGAGTGCGGACAGTGCCTTGCACTTGCCGGAAAAAATGGCTGCGGTAAGACAACACTGATGCAGATTCTGGCAGGAGCCATCCAGCCTGATGCTGGAGAAATTTCCTTTTTCGGAAAGAATCCGCTGCAGAAGCGCACATACTTCCGGAAGTATGTGGGATATGTACCGCAGGAGCCGCCACTTATTGAGGAGCTTACCGTGAAGGATAATCTGAAGCTATGGGGTGTCTGGCAGTCGGAGCACCGGGAATTGCTGCTTTCCTCCTTTGAACTGGAGGAACTGCTGAAAACAGAAGTCCGGAAACTGTCGGGAGGAATGAAGCGACGATTATCGATTGCCTGCGCACTGGCACAGTGGCCGCCGATTCTGCTGTTGGATGAGCCGACAACAGCACTTGATTTATATTATAAGGATAACATTCAGCAATGGCTGATGCAGTATCGGAGCATGAATGGAATTGTGCTGCTGACTTCGCATGATGAAAACGAAATTCTTTCCTGTGACCGCTGTCTGATTATGAAGCAGGGGAAGCTCACAGAGCTCACGGGAGAAGATTTGACCATAGAGGAAATCAGAAAAGAAATCATAACACCGGATAAGTAAGGGTGAAGGGAGAAGAAAAATGCCGAAATTTGATCCAATGACAGGAGAACTCATTACAGAGGAAACAGACGGAAAAGGAACTGCATCTATATCAGAAAACCAGACAGATATTGGGCAGACAACAGAACAAACCGGAAGACAGTTTGTGCCAAGGTTTGATCCGATGACGGGACAGCCAATTCATATAGAACAATCGCAGCCACAGACTCAATCACAGTTCCAACGGCAGCTCCAGTCTGAATCACAGTCCCAATCGCAGCCGCAGTTTCAGCCACAGCCCCAGTTTCAGCCGCGGCCTCAATCTCAGGAACCGAAGAAGTCACACAAGATGGCAATCATCGTTTCGATTATTGCTGGAGTAGTGGTATTGCTTGGAATTCTTGCTTTTGTATTAGCAGCAGTGCTGCTTTCCAATCCGAGAACAGCTGTGGAAAAAGCATGTGCAAAGACCTTTTCAGAGGGCGGATATTTATATGATACATGCAGGGGTTTTCAAGGATTTGAAAAAGATTACACGGTTACGTCCAACATCAAGATTGCGATGCAAAGTGAATATTCTGACGGCTCAATCATATTGTACACGCAGCTGGGAGTAGATGGAAAAGACAAACAGCTTGCCGGAACGATGGCATATAACAGCGCATGGATGAATATTCCTGAAATCGAATATAAGCTGCAGATTGATGCGAATGAGGTTCGTCTTCAGATCCCATCGGTAGACAGCCATGTGTTTACTTATAAGTATACAGAGGAAAAGCATGGATATCTGACAGAAATAGCCTCTGCGGAAGATCTTCAGGCGATTGATGATGTTCTGAAAATGATTTATTCCAGTGAATCATCGGGCGATATCAAAAATACAGAGTCTGCTGTGAAGCTGATGAACTGGTACCGTTCCCTGAAGGTGGAAAAATCAGATGCAGGGCAGTTTGAAGTGGATGGAAATATCCGGAAGTGCAAGGGATATGCGATTTTGGTGACACGGGAGGATATGAACCGGTTCAGGGAGATTTATCAGGAATATGTCGAGACCGCGATGACAGATCGGCTGCATGCGCTTGGAATGTCCGCAGAGGAATACACGGAGCAGATATTTGCAGATATTCAGGATATGGAGGATGCAACGATCCGGTTTTATGTGTATCAAAAGGAGCTGGCCTGTGTGGAGCTTGAAGCTGCAGGGGATATTTATCAGGTGATTTTCCATGGTGGGGACTATCGGACGCAGAACATGGAGATACTTGTGAACGGTGCTGTAGTATGTACGATCGAAGGAACGCTTGCAGGGGATGAGGAAAGCATTACAGTGGATTTTTCGGGAAACCATGTCGAGGTGACATACAACCGGAGTACAGAAGCTTATGACATTAAATCGGAAAATACTTATGAAAAGATTGAAATGAACGGAATCCTTTCCGTTGGAAGCAAGGAGATCAGACTGACTGTGGATCAGTTTGCCCTGGAGGGAGAGGCGGATTATACCCTAAGTGGGGATATTGCTGTAACTAAGGGGGCGGTCATTGACACAATGAAGGGGGAAGCCTTTGATATTGGAAATGCCAGTGAAGCGGAGTATGATGAGTTATTTGATGATCTGAATCAGTTGCTTTATGGATTATTGGGATACTAAAAGGAAACCGGATGAAAACGTGGATTGCTTTTTTCATAGTGGAATGTAAAAGAACATGGAAGACACTGTTAAAGTCCATAGGAAGCTTTTGCGCCTGCCTGCTTCTGACGGCGGTATTGGTAGCGGCATTCAGCGCGATCATGCAGAATGCACAGGTGTTTCAGAAGGTGAATATTGGCATTGCAATTCCGGAGGGAGAGAGTATCAGCCGTCTGGCAACACAGTATATTTCCTCTATGGACAGTGTCCGTTCGGTCTGTGATTTTTATTATCTGGATGAACAGGAGGCTGTGGAGCAGTTAAAGCAGGGAACCCTTCAGGCGGTAGTTGTGCTGCCTGAGGGCTTTTATCATGATGTGCAGGTAGGGATCAATCCGCCTGCACAGATTTATTTTCCGAAGGATGCTGTGCAGAATACACAGGTATTTGAAGAACTGGTAACGGCAGGAGTATCCTTTTTGCAGACCGCAGAAGCGGGTGTGTATGCGGCATTGGACACGGCTTCTTATTATGGCATCGAATTACAGGGGGCAGGACTCGGTGATACGATCGCTTATCTGTTTGTGAATCAGATGTTGAAAAGAGACAGCGTATATTCTGCCAGAATGCTCTCGTCCATGGGGAATCTATCGGTTGCGGAGTATTATTACGCAGCAGGTCTTGTGATTCTGCTTATGATGTGTGGGATCCAGTTTGGATTTTTATATGGAAAGCGGAACAGATCCGTGGAGGATAAACTGAAAATCTGTGGCGTAGGAAGTATCCGACAGTCCGTCGTTAAGATTCTGGTAATGACAGAGTTTTTGTATGTGACAGGACTCCTGTATTACTTTGCGGGAATTGGCATTGCTATTCGAACCGGGACTTATTTCGTGCTTTATCAAGGGAAAATATGGTATGTCCTGTTACTCTTATGCCTTGGAATAGCGATTTATTTTCAGGTGTTGTATGAGCTTTCAGGCAGCAGCTCACAGGCAGCAGTATTTGTTTTTGCAGTAAATGTAATTACAATCATTGGAGCCGGTGTACTGATTCCGGAGGCTTATCTGGGAAAAGAGGTTGCCGGAATCAGCCGTTTCCTGCCGATGAAGTACTGGAATGTATATGCGGCAGGAATGCTGGAAGGGGAGATATCGAAAGATTCGGTTGCCGGAACAGTATTTTTCCTGCTTATGGGAATGGCAGTCGGAGGGTTTCTTTCCTGGAGAAATGAAAAGAGCGGGCAGCAGTCACATAACGATATCCGATCTTGTATGCATGCCCATACAGGTATATGCAAAAACATAAAAAAAGTCCCAATGGGATTTGTTTATTATAAGCTTCAACTGAAATTATGGCTGAAACACAGAATCTGCTGGCTTCAAATACTGTTTCTGGTACTGCTTCTTCTGGTGATTGGAGGTATCCATATCCCGGATGCAAAAAACAGCAGAATCGGACTTACGGGCGTGACATCCGGTATTACGCAGACCATTGCAGACCGTCTGTTGCAAAAGAGTGATGTTTATCAATTTACCACTTATGAAGACACGGAAGAGCTGGAACAGGCGGTAGAGGCTGGAGAGCTGGAATGCGGATTTGTGTTTGCGGAGGATTTTGAAAAGCAGTATGAGAAAGGCTCGTTTGCAGACAGCATTACTTATGTCTATACTCCTTTTACAACGAAGGGGATGGCGGTACGAGAGACTATATATGGAACTGTTCTGGAGCTTTATGGAGAAAAGCTTTTGCAGCAGAATCAAGAAACAATTGTCGGACAGAGCTCCGAAGAAGCTTCGACAATGCTGGCAGAGAGGTATGAATATTATTTGAACAGTGATGCGATTTTCCATACAGAAGTGATTCATGTGGAAACGGATGCCGGAATGGGGAGTGACTTAAGAAGAGCAGAGCCCGGCTCCGACGGGCAGAAAGGAGACGCAGACCGGCTGGAAATCGGGAAACCGAACCACAATCAAAACCACAATCAAAATAGTAATCAAAATAGTAATCAAAACCACAATCAAAACAGTAATCAAAACCGCAATCATAACAGAATTGCAGGTCAGCCGGCTGATATGGAAAATTTGATTCGTGGTGTGATTTCCTGCATGATTTTTCTGACGGTTTATCTGTCGGGAGCGTCCTGTAAGGAAGAGAAAAATCAGCATTTCCTGTCAATATTGGAGAAGGGAAAACGCCACAGCTATGAGTGTGCCGGAATGCTGGCTGCGGTAACACCGATGATGCTTGTCGGGACAGGCTTATCCTGCTTAACCATATTGCAGTCGGAGATGCTGGATGCGGCGAGTGGAGCAGGATTTGTAACCGCAACGGAAATTGGAATGGTAATTGTGACAGAGATTTTGCAGATGCTTCTGCTCATTGTGGTATCCATTTTATTTACTGCGTGTACGATGTGTATATGGAAAAAAGATATGGGAATGTTATCGGCACTTCCTGTACTTATACTGCTGCAGATCATCATCTGCCCGGTAATTTTTGACATGGCAGTGTATGTACCGGCCGTGAAATATATCCGGTATCTCTGCCCTATTGCTTATTATCTTTAAGTGCTTCCTAAAGTTTTCACAAGCAAGCTCCATTATTTTATAAGAACTTGATTTTGGACTATTTTTTCAAGTTTTGTTGCATTATATCCAATTTCGCTATAAGAATTAGCAATGTCTTTGCCACAATGGTTGGATTTTGGACATATATGCTTCGTGCCGCATCCATATGTCCAATTTCGCTATAAGAATTAGCAATCTCTTTGCTGCAATGGTTGGATTTTGGACATATATGCTTCTTGTCGCATTCATATGTCCAATTTCACTATCATGTTTTCAGTTCTTTTCATTGCAGATAATGAATTTTGGACTATTTTCTTATGAATTGCTCCATTATGTCCATTTTGAAAAGTGCAGCTTGCAATTTTGAGAAAGATCCCTTATGATGAACTTAGACATGCGACTGACGGAAGCAGAGTGATCTGTGTAGGGGCACCTACAGGGAGCATGTGAATAAAGAAGAGCCGACCGTCTGGGCAAACACAGTATCGCATGTGTATGTCCAGATTTTTTATGTAGAGCACTTAGCGAAAGCAAGCCGAAGG
>OGLI01001706.1_pt1 | contig 12881 bp, 8 predicted proteins | sample 1572661 | NCBI WGS metagenome assembly OGLI01 (sample SAMEA2581901, study PRJEB24529) | metagenome | biome: Human gut stool | place: China | collected 2011 | reverse complement strand
GTACAGGTCAATATCGGTAACTTAAGCCAGGGTGAGGTGGTAGCGATCATCAACTATATGAACCAGATACTGGTAGAGCTGGTAAAGCTGGCAAACCTGATCGTGACCATGACCAAGGCGTTGGCCTGTGCAGAACGTGTAGCTTCCGTTTTCGATATTGGCGCAGATGCTGTATATGTGGGAGTACAGGATCAGAAACTGGCGGATAAGGTAGATAAGAGCGCACCTTTCTTAGACTTCAAACATGTATCCCTGACTTATCAGGGAGCCGGAGCACCTACTTTGCAGGATATGAACTTCACCGTAAACCGTGGCGATACCGTAGGTATCATCGGAGGTACCGGTTCCGGTAAGACCTCCCTGGTGAACCTGATCCCCGGTTTCTACCCGGCGACAGAAGGTGAGATCCTGTTGGAAGGCAGAGATATCCGGACCATGAGTGATGAGGAACTGCGCGGACGTATCGGCGTCGTACCGCAGAAGGCAGTCCTGTTCAAGGGAACGATCCGCAGCAACCTCCAGTGGGGCAAGCCAGACGCTACCGAAGGGGAGATGTGGAAAGCACTGGAACTGGCACAGGCATCGGAAGTGGTAGACGGTAAGCCCGGAAAGTTAGATGCAACTGTGGCACAGAACGGTAAGAACTTCTCCGGTGGACAGAGACAGCGTCTGACGATCGCAAGAGCCTTGGTCAGAAATCCCGAGATTCTGATCCTGGATGACAGTGCCTCCGCACTGGACTACGCAACGGATGCAAAACTCCGTGCAGCAATCCGGACTTTGGAAGATAAGACCACAACCTTTATCGTATCCCAGCGCGCCTCCACGATCCGCCATGCGGACAAGATCATCGTTCTAGATGATGGAGAGATCGCAGGTATGGGAACCCATGATGAGTTGTTAAAGGACTGCACCGTATATCAGGAGATTTATTATTCCCAGTACCCTGAACAGAGAGGAGGTGTTCGGTAATGCAGAAGAAAAATAACAAAGAGACGATGAAGCGGGTATTGAAATATATCCGGAAATATACACCGGCACTGGTACTCTCCCTACTGTTAGCAGGCCTGACCGTGTTACTGACCTTATATATCCCTATCCTCACCGGTAATGCGGTGGATCTGATCATCGGCAAGGGACAGGTAGATATGCCGGGTATTTTTTCTATTATGAAAAAAATTGCCATCGCAATGATCATCACAGCAGTCGGCCAGTGGGTCATGAACACCTGCAACAACTATATTACCTATCATGTGATCCGGGATATCCGTACGGATGCTTTTGCAAAGCTGGAGATCCTGCCCTTAAAATATCTGGATGCCCATGCTTACGGTGATATCGTGAGCCGTGTTATTGCGGACGTGGATACTTTCGCAGACGGTCTGCTGATGGGATTTACCCAGCTGTTCACCGGTGTACTGACGATCCTGTGTACGCTGGGCTTCATGTTGGTGACCAATGTGCCCATCACATTGGTAGTAGTATGTATCACTCCGGTATCCTTCCTGGTGGCAAAATTCATTGCAACCAAGACCTACTCCATGTTCAAGGAGCAGTCCGAGACCAGAGGCGAGCAGACTTCCCTGATTGAGGAAATGATCGACAACCAGAAGATTGTAAATACCTTTTCCAGAGGAGAAGCGGTGAAGAGCAAGTTTGGAGAGATCAACGGCAGATTGCAGAAATGCTCTCTGAAAGCTATCTTTTTCTCCTCCATTACGAACCCGGCGACCCGTTTCGTTAACAGTCTGGTATATGCCGGTGTCGGTGTGTTCGGTGCGCTCGTAGCGATCAAGGGCGGTATCAGCGTAGGCCGTCTGTCCTGCTTTTTAAGCTATGCGAACCAGTACACCAAGCCCTTCAACGAGATCTCCGGCGTGGTAACAGAATTGCAGAATGCTTTTGTCTGTGCCGGACGTATCTTCGAACTGATCGACGAGGAGCCTCAGGTGCCCGATGCTGCGGATGCAAGAGTATTAGAAGAGGCTCAGGGCAACGTAGATCTGAAGGATGTATATTTCCAGTATGTACCGGAGAAGAAGCTGATCCAGAACTTTAACCTGCAGGTAAAACCCGGGCAGAGAGTTGCCATCGTAGGCCCTACCGGATGCGGTAAGACCACCGTGATCAATTTGTTGATGCGTTTTTACGATGTGAACTCCGGCTCCATTAAGGTGGATGGTACCGACATCCGGGATATCACCAGAGGAAGTCTCCGTACCAATTACGGTATGGTGCTGCAGGAGACCTGGTTACGTTCCGGCACTATCCGTGACAACATCTGCATGGGTAAACCGGACGCTACCGAGGAAGAGATCATCGTAGCAGCCAAGGCATCCCATGCCCATAGCTTTATCAAGCGACTGCCCCAAGGGTATGACACCGTGATCACCGAAGACGGCGGCAGCCTGTCCCAGGGACAGAAACAGCTTCTGTGTATCACCAGAGTCATGCTGTGCCTGCCTCCCATGCTGATCCTCGATGAGGCAACCTCCTCCATCGATACCCGTACCGAGATCAAAATCCAGAACGCATTCGCCAAAATGATGGAAGGCCGCACCAGCTTCATCGTAGCCCACAGACTTTCCACCATCCAGAGCGCTGATGTCATCCTGGTAATGAAAGACGGAAACATCATCGAACAGGGCAACCATGAGACCCTGCTGGCAAAGGGCGGTTTCTACGCGAATCTGTACAACAGCCAGTTTGCCGTGTAACGAGACATGCAAAGGCAAGGAAACTACCACTCAATGGGGAGCTTGCTCACCAGGGAGTGGTAGTTTTTTTGACTTTATACGGCGACAGCCGTCATCCGCCGAAAGCCCGCCAGGGCTTTTGGCGGATGCAGGCATGGCTCGTTACACGTACCCCCGGCAGCGGCGCGCCCTTCGCCCTTTCCTTTTTCTTTTTAAAAAAAGACAGATAATATATAGAAAAATGTCGAAAATTGTAAAAATACACCAACACAGTAAAAATATTGAAAATAAACTAAAATATTTAAAGAAATGTGTTGACAAATATACATCCCTGTAGTATATTAAACTTAACAAAAGAGAAACGGAACAACCCAACAAAGAAGGTTGGGAGAGAAGTACAAAAGAATCTATAGAAAGAGAGGTACAGTCCACCTAACAAGTAAAGTCCTACCACAGTCTTCCATGATGTACAACTGAATAGAACTACCAAAGAGAACCAATTTACATAGAGAACATCAAGTACACAGAAGAAAAAGTAATGAACAACAGAAGATAAGAATTATCTCACATTACAGTACATACGTACAAAAGAAAAGTGGAAAGAGAACAAAAGACAAAATGGAAGATCAAATTTAAGAAAGAGAGGGCAAGCCATTGGAGCCTGTAGTCTGAGAGGGCGTACTGATTGAAGGAATGATCGGTACGCTCTCTTAATGTTATATAACTATTCAGAGCCAGGTAAAAAATCAGGATGGTCGTCAAATGTTTGCATTTGTAAGTCCATATTGGATTTTTTATTTTGCGAATGAGGTTCTGAATAGTTGTACAATTTTCCAGTGGAAAAACCTACCGATATCATGTACAATAGAAGAATAGTACAGATAGAGGAGTTATGAAAATGGACACAAACGAACAGAATCAGCAGGACAAAAGAGAACTCAGACATAAGAGAAGACAGAGAAATCAGATCATTGCATATACGGTTGTAGGTATTATGATCCTGTTGCTGGCGGTGGGAATTGCTTTTGCTGTAAGTAAGATTACCAGCATGAGTCGTAATCAGGAAGAACAGCAGAACAAGGTGGATGAGATCCTTTCGGATGAGGAGACAATCCAGGCGCCGACGGAAAGCCAGGAGACAGTGGTGGAACTCACGGATGAGCAGAAGCTGGATACCATTATCAATGAGGCAATCATCCAGAACATGCCTCTGGAAGATAAGGTAGCCGGATTATTCATTACGACGCCGGAATCGATCACCGGTGTGTCTGCGGCAGTACAGGCGGGAGACGGTACCAAGGATGCGTTATCCCAATACCCGGTAGGTGGAATCGTATACGCTGCGAAAAACATCCAGTCTGCAGATCAGCTGAAGCAGATGATCGATAATACCAAATTATATACCAGCTATCCCCTGTTTATTGCCATTGACGGAGAGGGAAGCGATACAGATGCGGTAGCTGCGGCAGGCCTTGGCACTAAAGTGGACACACCCCAGAGCATCGGGGCTACCGGAGATACCAACAATGCGTACCTAGCGGGAACCACGGTGGGAACTTATCTGGCAGAGCTGGGCTTTAATCTTGATTTCGCACCTTCTGCAGATCTCAGTGTAGTGGATGGAAATGCGGCAGGCAGCAGTTCTTACGGATCGGAAGCGGACAATGTGGCATCCTTTGTAGGATATATGCAGGCAGGATTACAGGAGCAGAAGGTGACCGCATGTATCGGACAGTTCCCTGGTATCGGCAGCAGTACCCAGAGCACGAAGGACGGCATGGCATCTACAGACAGAAGTGCGGAAGATTTCAGAGCCAATGAATTTGTGGTTTTCCAGACTTGTATCGACAATGGCATGACCAAAATGATCCGCATCAGCAATATGGCGTCATCTTCCCTGACCGGAGACAATACCCCCTGCACGTTCTCCAGCGCGGTGGTAACGGATATTTTAAGAAATGAACTGAATTTCCGCGGTGTGATCGTGTCCGGAGCCATGAATGAGGCTGCAATCTCCAATTACTATGGAGCAGATGAAGCTGCGGTACTGGCACTTCGCGCAGGCTGTGATATGATCTATGCACCGGAGAATTTTGAGACGGCATACAACGGAGTATTGGAGGCTGTACAGAACGGCACCATTTCCGAGGAACGCATCAATGATTCCCTGCGGAGAATCTACCGTATCAAATATGCGGATAAACTGGAACAGTAAAGAAGATAGAAGACGATTGCATGTGAGTGCAGTCGTCTTTTTTCTTGTAAAAAATTGCCGTTCATGTTATCTTAGCAATAAGAGCAATATTTCTCTTACAAATTCTCATATCGTTGACTAGCGATCTATAGTCGTTTTCCCAGAGACGTGAATGGAAGAAAGAAACATGAAGTTAAAATGAAGGTGGTGAAAAGAGTGAAGTGTATAGCATAGGAAAAATAAATCAAAAAATATATAAATGTATAACAGAGGATATTATTACCGAAGAGGTTATTATCACAGAAAATCAGATTCAACATATTAAGGACAGACATCCAGAGGCATATAATAAAGTATTGAAAAATATACAGGAGGCAATAAGTACCCCAGATTATATTATTAGGGATAAGCATGCATATACGGGACTGATTATTAAAAGAATACAAACGGAAGAAGGATTTTTACAGATTGTATTAAGATTATGTACTTCGGGGGATGAACATGGATATAAAAATTCTGTGATTTCATGCTGGAAAATTAGTGAGAGAAGATTGCAGAATTACTTGCGAAATAAAGAAATTCTTTACAGTAGGGAATAAACAGGGTATAATCTATATACAATAAGAGAGGAACTATCCGAGGTGGTAAATTTCGTTGCAACCACGCACCCTATGGGTCAAAAGAGATGCAGGAGAGGCGACGCCTGCCGGATGGTTTCTTGCTTATGTTATTGAGTCACCATTTTGTGGTGGCTTTTTTAGTTTTAACCACATTCGTTATAGAACCAGCTGTCTACAATTTCATGCAGACACAAAAAGAGCGGCAACCCTGTAAAATCAAGGCTTCCGCTACAAATAAAAAGAGCGCGAGACGGCGCACGAGGTCCGGGGGACCTCGGACTGCGCGGACCGAAGCGGAGCGTAGACATCGAACTTTCGAGCCCTGGCAGGGCTCGAAAAAAAGAACGATACCGATTTGGTATCGTTCTTTTTTTCAAGCGCGAGACGGGGATCGAACCCGCGACCCCCTCCTTGGCAAGGAGGTGCTCCACCGCTGAGCCACTCGCGCATATCTTACGGACAAGTTATAATATACTATAGGGCTCCGGAAATGTCAATAAAAAAAGTGTGCATCTTTTTTGCAAATTGCATATACAATTAACGCAGCAGTATTCTACGCAGCCATCCGGTGAATTTCCGCTCTATCAGGATCCAGCACAGATAAGCCAGAACAATGCTTATTACAACGCTTACGATCAGTCCGACAACAGACAATACGGATAGGGTGGAAAAGTCAAATACCACACGGTCCAGAAACATAACCGGATAGTAGTGTACCAGATACAGGGAATAGCTGATATTTCCCAACTGCACAAAAAAGCGGGGCATGGAAAGCTGCAGGCCTGCGAGAAAAGCAAGGATTAACAATAGCAGAGCCGGGAGCCCCCACTGGGGAAGCCTGAGGAACCCAATCACATTGATCCGGGGCGTAAAGTAAGCAAGCAGACAAAAGATTACCGGGATACATACCGCGGATACGAGGCTTACTGTCCGCGAAACCGGATGAAGGGTATGCCTGCGATACAAATACCGCAGCAGATAGTAAGCCAGAATTCCGAAGAGAAATTCCAACATGACAGGATCTCCGTAAAAAATGAGGAAAGGAGAAAGTACATTACCTATAGGAGACTGCCAGGATGAGATCGCCGGAGCAAATATCTGTACCATTCCCACCAGAATCACCAGAAATGCGCTGCAGATCAGACCGCGGTATTTCATGCTGATGTGAAAGGCAATGAAAAACAGCAGATAGAACAGCATTTCACAGTTGATGGTCCAGCCGATCCGTACCAAAGGCTGGATCGCTCCGCTGCCGATATCAAAAGGAATAAACAGCAGACTTTTGACAAGATAGGAAAAATCGTGTCTGGTCTGTTGGAACATGGAAGGAAACAACAACAGCGACAGATAGGTTCCCAGTGTCATCAGGTAGTAAAGCGGAAGAATCCGGACCAGGCGTTTGCGGAAGAAATATTTGGTACTTTTTTCCGTGGTAAACATGATCATGAATCCGCTGATACAAAAAAAGATGTCCACACCGAAAGCTCCAAAGTTCAGAAAACGGACATGCTGAAATACCACAAAAAGAGCAGCCAGACCGCGTAAAGCCTGGATGCTGTCAAAATGCAGTTCATGAAACTCTTTATTAACTGTTATATTTTCCATAGAAATAACCATGCCTTTTTGTACTAGTTTACGAAATATAACTCCATTTTAACATTTTTGCGGGAGATTGGGAAACATTTTATTCAGGAAAAAAACTTGCGTACTGCGATATAAAATAATACAATAATAAGTGAATATAGATTATGCCCAACGGGCTGGGCATAGGAACCGGCGAACCGCAATTTGCGGAACTGGCAGAGAATAACAGGACGGTATGGATATAGATATGAGCGCAACGAGACAGCAGATGTTAGAGACAGCAGAACACCTGAATCAGCAGATGACAGACGGAATTCCTTTTACCTGGGAGACTCTGGAACAGGCACTTACCTCTGTGACAGAACAGGATGATAAGGGAATCCACGGATGGATCTGCTATTTTGCTGCCTTTTATCAACTGACAACAGGGAATCAGGAGGGCTGCCTGCATTATCTGGATGAGAGCGTCAGGTGTCTTCTGGGAACGGATCAGGAGCATCATGTAGCCAGAGTGTACAATATGATCGGTATTGTGGCACATATGCAGAACAACCTGTCGCTGGCCATGGAACAGTACGATAAAGCATTGGATTATACGGAAAAATACGATGATAAGATGGTGCACAGCATTGTACTGAGCAATATGTCGGATGCGTATTATCTCATAGGAGCTTATGAAAGAGCTGTGCAGTGCCATGCGGAATGTATCCGCGAATTTGAACAGGCGGATGACAACAGTACATACAGCAGGATTAATTTCCGGAAAATGCTGGCAGAGTACGGATGCTGCCTGCTGCATCTGCATATGGATGACGAGGCGGAAAAGGTACTGTGTAAACTGGAAGAGACCGGGCAGAGCAAGGAGGTCATACGTGAGACAAGGCTGGGTGTCAATGTATTTCTGGCTTATCTGGCGGAGCGAAACGGAGACAGGAAGAAGGCAGAAGAGCATGTACGTACAGCGGTAATGGCATTAGAGGATATGACACAGGTCTCTTCCGAATACGACAGTATTCAGAATCTGCTGCAATATGTGGAAAAGATAGGCAAGACGGAACAGATAGAGGAAGTATTGAACTGTCTGGAACCCAAAGCTGCCATTGAACAGAATAAAAGTCTGCTGTTGCAGCTTTTGTCTCTGCGGATGCGTTATTGCAGTTCCAGAATGACTCCGGAAGAATTCAAACAGAGCGCAGACACCTTCTTCCACTTGAAAGACAGCTGGGAGCTGACAGAAAACAGTCAGGTCATGTATATGATGGAGCTTAGAAAGCGATTACAGGCGGCAGAAGAGGAGCAGAAGGAACAGGAACGTAAGAGAAACCGGCTGTTGTATCAGGCAGACCATGACGAGCTGACAGGACTCTATAATAAGAGAAGCCTGAATCGTTATCTGGAGGATGTGTTTGAAGACTGTCTTCTGAATGAGAAGGAACTGGGCATTCTGTTCCTGGATATTGACCATTTCAAACAGTTGAATGATCGCTATGGACATGGAAGGGGAGATGAAGGAATCTGCGCGGTAGCGGATACTCTGAAAAAATGTTTTCCGGAGGACTATGTGGCGCGTTACGGCGGAGATGAATTCCTGGTGGTCATGACGGGACGTGACAGGGAGTATGCAGAGGAACATGCAAGACAGCTATGTATGGGCATCCGGGAATGTGAGATTCCCAATGAAGACTCTTCTGTGGAACCCTGGCTTACGATTTCCGTGGGTGGTGTCTGTGCTATTCCGAAGGAACCAAACCGAGTGTGGGATTTCCTGTCGGCTGCGGACAAAACACTTTATGACCAGAAAAATGAGCAAAAAGGAAAAGTACGCTTCTATGTGGGAGAAGGACAATACCTATAGCTCTGAAACCAAAATAAAGGAACACAACAATGGATAACAAGCAATATTCCACCCGCGAATTGTTTCGCAGGTTTGCACCTTATTTTAAAAAATACCGTTTTACCTTGTGGATGGATCTGTTCTGTGCAGCACTGACCACGGTCTGTGAACTGGTGTTGCCGTTAATTATGCGCTACATTACCAATGAAGGGCTGCGGGATCTTGCGTCCCTGTCGGTGAAGACCATACTTTCACTGGGAGTTCTGTATTTCGGACTTCGTATCGTGGATTGCATCGCCAGTTACTATATGTCCGATATGGGACACGTCATGGGCGCGAAGATCGAGACGGACATGCGCAGAGATGCATACAACCATTTGCAGAAGCTGTCCAATACTTATTATAACAATACCAAAGTCGGTCAGATCATGGGGCGGATCACCAATGATCTGTTTGATGTGACGGAATTCGCCCATCATTGCCCAGAAGAATTTTTCATCGCCGGAATCAAGACCGTAATCTCTTTTATCATTCTGGCAAATATCAATCTGCCGCTGACATTGATGATCTTTCTGTGCGTGCCGCTGATGTGCGGTGTGTGCATGATCCTGAATTTCCGGATGCGAAGTGCCTTTCGCAAGCAGCGTAACCAGATCGGAGAGCTGAACGCCCGGATCGAGGATAGTCTGCTGGGCCATAAGGTGGTCAAGGCATTTACCAATGAAGAGGTGGAAAATGTCAAGTTTGAGAAAGATAACGGCACTTTTCTGGATATTAAGAAGCTGACCTACCGTTACATGGCGGCATTCAATACCACAGTGAAGCTGTTTGACGGATTGATGTATCTGGTGGTATTGGTGGCAGGCGGTATTTTTATGGTAAACGGACGGATCGCCGCTGGTGACCTGGTGGCATATATGCTGTATGTATCCACCCTGATCGCAACAATCCGGCGTATCATCGAATTTGCCGAACAGTTCCAGCGGGGCATGACCGGTATCGAGCGCTTTTTACAGATCGTGGATGCGGATATCGAGATCTTCGATGAGCCAGATGCCATAGAACTGAAGGACCCGAAGGGAGAAATCTCTTTTGAAAAAGTAAGCTTTGAATATCCGGATGACCATAACAAGGTATTCACTGATCTGAACCTGCAGATCCACGCGGGAGAAAAGGTGGCCATCGTCGGTCCTTCCGGTGGTGGTAAGACAACGCTGTGCAATCTGATCCCGAGATTTTATGATGTCTCAGAAGGCAGGATCCTGTTGGACGGCCAGGACATTAAGCATTTTACGTTAAAGAGTCTGCGGGGCAATATCGGTATCGTACAGCAGGATGTGTATCTTTTCTCCGGTACGATCTATGAAAATATCGCTTATGGACGTCCCGGGGCTTCGAAAGAAGATGTGATCAATGCGGCAAAGCGTGCCGGGGCTCATGAATTCATCATGGGACTGAAGGACGGTTATGATACTTATGTGGGAGAACGGGGTGTAAAGCTGTCCGGCGGACAGAAACAGCGGATCAGTATTGCCAGAGTATTTCTGAAAAATCCGCCCATCATCATTCTGGATGAGGCCACTTCCGCACTGGACAATGAGAGTGAGTTCGCCGTGGCAAAATCTCTGGGAGAATTGTCGGAGGGGCGTACTACTCTGACTATCGCCCACAGACTTTCCAGTATCCGCAATTCCGACAGGATCCTGGTGCTGACGGATGACGGCATTGTGGAGGAAGGCAATCACGACCAGCTCATGGAACAAAAAGGGATCTATTATCAGTTCTATGAAACAGCCAATGCTTTGAAATAACATTACAAAAACGGAGGTAGAGCTATGAAACTTGTGTTTGTGGGGGCAGACCATGAAGTAACCGGAAGCTGTCATTATCTGGAGGTTGCCGGGAAACATATTTTAGTGGACTACGGTATGGAGCAGGGTGTCAATGTATTTGAAAATGTGCCGCTGCCGGTGGCGGAATCCATGATTGATTATGTATTCCTGACTCATGCTCATGTGGATCATTCGGGTCTTCTGCCGCTTCTGTATGCCAGAGGCTTCAGAGGACAGATCTATTCCACGGATGCTACAGCGGATCTGTGTAGCATTATGCTGCGTGACTGTGCACATATCCAGAGTGCCGAAGCGGAATGGAAGAATCGTAAGGCAAAACGTTCTGCGAATAATGCAGTGGTGGAGCCGCTGTATACCATGGAGGATGCAGATGGTGTGATCCGCCGGTTCGTTCCCTGTCATTACAATACGATCGTGGAAGTATGCGAGGGAGTAAAAATCCGTTTTACGGATATCGGACATCTGCTGGGCTCTGCCAGCATCGAAGTCTGGCTGACGGAGGACGGCAATACGAAAAAAATCGTATTTTCCGGCGATATCGGCAACAAGCACCAGCCGTTACTTAAGGATCCGACACCTACGAAGGAAGCGGATTATGTCGTGATGGAGTCTACCTACGGTGACAGACTGCATCCGAAGGATAAGCTGGATTATGTGGCAGAACTGACCAAGGTGCTGCAGGAGACCTTAGACCGGGGTGGTAACGTGGTGATCCCGTCTTTTGCTGTGGGCCGTACCCAGGAGATCCTGTATTTCCTGCGGAAGATCAAGGTAGGGCGCCTGGTAAAGGGTCATGAAGATTTCCCGGTGTATGTGGACAGTCCCATGGCGGTAGAGGCTACCGGCGTATTCCAGGAGAACAGGTGGGAATGCTTCGATGATGAGGCCATGGAATTCGTAAAAGAAGGCATTAATCCCATTGCTTTTTCGGGATTAAAGCTGTCCATCACCAGTGAGGAATCCAAAGCCATCAACTTCGACGAGACACCCAAGGTCATTATCTCCGCATCCGGTATGTGTGACGCAGGACGTATCCGGCATCATCTGAAGCATAATCTGTGGAGACCGGAGTGTACGATCCTGTTCGTCGGCTATCAGTCGGTGGGAACACTGGGCCGGGCACTGGTAGAGGGTGCTGATGAGGTGAAGCTGTTCGGTGAGACGGTTTCAGTGCGCGCCGAGATCCGGAAAATGACGGGACTGAGCGGTCATGCGGATAAGGAAGGCCTGATCGACTGGATCCGGGCCTTTGAAGAAAAACCGAAGAAGGTGTTCGTGGTACATGGAGAGGACAGCGTATGTACCGGATTTGCTGAGTGCCTGAAGATCGAGTACGGGCAGAGAGCCTACGCTCCTTACAGCGGTACGGAGTTCGATCTGGCAGGCAATAAGTTCACCTATGAGGCAGCACCTGTTGCCGTGCAGAAAAAGACGAAGCCTGCTACCGGAGTCTTCGAACGACTGCTTGCCTCTGCGAGACGCTTACTGGCACTGGTTACGAAGAGCGAGGGCGTCATGACCAACAAGGATATGGCGAAGTTCGCGGACCAGATCAATTCCCTATGTGACAAGTGGGAGATATAAGTGCATCCATAGGCACAAACAACCCTGAGTATGTAGGACGATAGTCCGGAATACGAAGGGGGGACGATTTCGAGAGTGCGAAGCACGGAGAAATCGTTTATATATTATATTGGAATCAGAATAAGGAGACAACATGAGTTTAGCGGATCATATTTTTATCGATATGTGCAATGACATTTTAACCAACGGTACCAGCACGGAGGGCGAGAAAGTGCGCCCCCACTGGCCGGATGGTACCCCTGCCTACACTATTAAGAAATTCGGAGTAGTGAACCGGTACGATCTGTCGAAGGAGTTCCCGATCCTGACCTTGCGCCGGACGGCATTAAAATCCGCCACAGATGAGATGCTGTGGATCTGGCAGCGCAAGTCCAACAACATTCATGATTTAAACAGCCACGTCTGGGATGAGTGGGCAGATGAAAACGGCTCGATCGGTAAGGCATACGGCTATCAGATGCAGGTGAAGCATCAGTATAAGGAAGGCATGATGGATCAGGTGGACCGCGTGATCTA
>OGLI01001702.1_pt1 | contig 12920 bp, 8 predicted proteins | sample 1572661 | NCBI WGS metagenome assembly OGLI01 (sample SAMEA2581901, study PRJEB24529) | metagenome | biome: Human gut stool | place: China | collected 2011 | reverse complement strand
CACGTGGTGTGGGAGGACGCCCGTGGAAATAATCCACGGGCTCCTACCCGATTCTCGGCACCTCGTGTTTTGTTCTGTTGACATCATGAAAACCAAACGTTTCAAAACATCTCTGACTGCCGTTCTGCTGGCTCTGGGGCTTTCATCCGCTGCGCCGATTCTCTCGGCTGAAGGCGGGGTCGCCGAGGCTCCTCAGACTGCGGAGCCCCGGGAATACGCTCTTGAGCGTCATACGCTTCACATGGGCACTCTCATCAACGCGAAACTCTTCGGTGCTACGCCGGAGGCTGTCAAGCATTACGCGATTGTCTTCGAGGACAAGGTGACGGACTATGACGATCTGATGTCAGTCCACAAGGATACCCCTCTCAATGAGGTCAATCGCCGCGCTGGCGAGCCCGTCGAAGTGCCCTGTGAAATCGCCGACATGACGAAGCAGGCGCTTGCCATTGCCGATGAGACGAACGGCGCCTTCGAGCCGATGATAGGCCCTGTCGTAAATCTCTGGAAGATCGGCTTCGGCGGCGAGCACGTGCCGTCCGATGAGGCCATTGCCGAGGCGGTCTCCAAGGTCGACCGCTCCAAGGTTCGCGTCTGGCGCGAGGGCGGGCGATGCATGATGCAGATCGCCAAGGGACAGAGCATCGACATGGGTGCCATTGCGAAGGGCTTCATCGGCCAGAGACTCTCCGACATTCTCAAGCACGCAGGCATGACGCGTGGGGTTCTCGATCTCGGCGGCAACATCGTTGCCGTGGGCGAGAAGTCGGATGGCCGCCCCTGGCGCATCGGCATCCAGCATCCCGCGGAGTCCCGCGGCGGTTATTTCGCCGTGGCTTCGGTGAAGGATGAAAGCGTGATCACGTCAGGCGCCTACGAACGCTACTTCGAGGAGGACGGCAAGCGCTACTCCCATATTCTGGATCCGAAGACGGGGCGGCCTGCGAAGACCGACATTTCGTCCGTGACGATCATTGATCGCGACGGCGCGCGAGCGGACGCGCTTTGCACGGCCCTTTTTGCAATGGGCTGGGATCGAGCGGAGGCCTTCCTGCGCACCCATTCCGAGCTGAAGGCACTGGTGATGCACGCTGACATGAAGCAGGCGGTGATGACGCCTGCGGCGGCTTCGTCCGTGACGTCCGCCGATCCCTCGGTTAAACTCACCGTTTTGAAGTAACCCTGCAGAGCATTGTTTTAGGTCATGACTGAGCCCCGTTTCGTTCATCTTCGTCTTCACTCCGAGTATTCCGTCACGGACGGGCTCGTGCGCATCGACCCCGCCATTCACAAGACTCTTGAAATGGGCGGGGTGGCGCTCGGCATTACGGACCTGATGAACGTCTTCGGCGGCCTGCGCTTTTACACGCATGCGCTCTCTGCTGGTCTCAAGCCCATCCTTGGCTGCGACGTCAAGATCAAGAACAACAAGTTCCCCGACAATCCCTACAGGATGACGTTCTACTGCATGAACCACACGGGGTACCACTCCCTGTGCGTTCTGCTCACCAAGGCGTTTCTGGAGGGACAGGATCCGTATCGCGGTCAGATCTGTGACGACTGGCTTGATGTGCCCGGTGCCACGGACGGCCTCATCGCGCTGACGGGCGGCCCCAAGGGACGCCTGTCGCAGCTCATTGACACGGGCAGCGAGCGTCAGGCGGGCGGCATTGTCGGACGCTGGAAGAAGCTCTTTCCGAACCGTCTCTACATCGAACTCCAGCGTGCCAACAGACCGAAGGACGAAAATCAGAATGCCTTCCTCGTGACGGTGGCCTCCAGATTTGACGTTCCGGTTGTGGCGACTCATCCCGTTCAGTTCCTCGAGCCGCAGGACTTCGAGGCGCACGAAGTGCGCTGCTGTATTGCGGGCGGCTTCACGATCACCGACCCCCGTCGCGACAAGAGCTATACGCGCGAGCAGTACCTGAAGAGCGAGGAGCAGATGTGCGAGCTCTTCAAGGACGTTCCGAGCGCGCTGGCCAATTCCGTCATCATCGCGAAGCGCTGCAATCTTGACGGGGTGCTTTCGAAACCGCAGCTGCCGCTCTTCCCGACGCCGGACGGCATGAGTCTGGACGACTACATGGACCATCTCTCCCGTGAGGGTCTGGAGAAGCGTCTGGCCTTCCTTTATGACGACGAGAAGGTGAGGGACGCCAAGCGCCCTGAATACGTGGAGCGCCTTGACTATGAGCTCGGCATCATCAAGAAGATGCAGTTTCCGGGCTACTTCCTCATCGTTCAGGACTTCATCAACTGGTCGAAGACCCACGGCGTGCCCGTGGGCCCGGGACGAGGTTCGGGCGCAGGTTCGCTTGTCGCCTATTCGCTCGGCATTACGGACCTTGATCCGCTCAAGTTCGACCTTCTGTTCGAACGCTTCCTGAATCCTGAGCGCGTGTCCATGCCTGACTTTGACGTGGACTTCTGCCAGTACAACCGCGACCGCACGATCGAATACGTGAAGGAGACGTACGGTGCGGACGCCGTGAGTCAGATCGCGACCTTCGGCACGCTGGGTGCCAAGGCCGTCGTGCGTGACGTTGCACGCGTGCTCAACGTCCCCTTCTCGAAGGCGGACCGTCTGGCCAAGCTCATTCCGATGCAGCCCGGCAAAAACGTCACGCTTGATGATGCCATCAAGGAGGTGCCCGAGTTCCGCGAGGCGATTGAGAGCGACGATGAGTACAAGGAACTCATGCGTGTGGCCAAGGGGCTTGAGGGCATCACCCGCAACCTCGGCATGCACGCGGGCGGCGTGCTGATCGCTCCGGGGGCGCTTACGGATTTCTGTCCGCTCTACAACTCCGATGGCGCTCCCGAAAATACGATCAGCCAGTTCGACAAGAAGGACGTGGAGAATGTCGGTCTCGTGAAGTTCGACTTCCTGGGGCTTACGACGCTCTCCATCCTTGCGAAGTGCAAGGAGTACATCGACAAGCTCTATCCCGAAAGGGAATTCGAGTTGGAGCGCATTCCCGTCACAGACGAGGAGACCTACCGCTGCTTCCAGAACGCCAATACGGCCGCCGTCTTCCAGTTTGAATCGGAAGGCATGCGTCAGCTGCTGCGTCAGGCGCGTCCCGACCGTCTCGAGGATCTGGTGGCCTTGAACGCACTTTATCGCCCTGGTCCGATGGACCTGATTCCGTCCTTCATCGCCCGAAAGTTCGGGCGGGAGAAGGTGGAGTACTTGGACGAGCGCATGGCGCCCGTGCTTTCCGAAACCTACGGCATCATGGTGTATCAGGAACAGGTGATGCGTGTGGCCCAGGTGGTGGGCGGTTATTCGCTGGGCGGCGCCGACCTTCTGCGCCGCGCCATGGGCAAGAAGAACGTCGAGGAAATGAAGCGCCAGCGTGCGGTCTTCGTGAAGGGCGCAGGCGAGCGCGGCGTGAAGGCGTCGGTTGCAACCGAAATCTTCAACCTGATGGAAAAATTCGCAGGTTACGGCTTCAACAAGTCGCATGCTGCGGCCTATTCCTATGTCGCCTATCAGACGGCCTACCTCAAGACGCACTTCACGTCCTGCTTCATGGCGGCCAACCTCTGCATGGTGATGGACCAGGGCGACAAGATGAAGGCGCTTCTGGATGATGCCCGTGCCAACGGCATCGAAATTCTGCCGCCCGACATCAACCTCTCCGACTGGTTCTTCACGGCGCCCGACGAAAAGCACATTCGCTTCGGTCTTGGCGGCGTCAAGGGACTGGGCAGGCAGCAGGTTGAGGACATGATGGCGACCCGCATCAAGGACGGCCCCTTCACCGACCTGTTCGACGTGACGGCGCGTGTTTCGGGCTTGAATTCCCGCAACCTCGAGGGACTCATTCGTGTGGGCGCCTTTGACTCGCTCAATCCTGACCGAGGCTTCCTGTTCGGAAACGTTTCGCAGGCCATGACGGCTGGTCAGGCTGTGGCGGCCAGCGAGGGGCAGGACAGCCTCTTTGCAGACGATGTGCAGGTCAAGCGCATCGTCAACTGGGTGGAGGCGCCGTCCTGGTCCGAACGCCGAAAGCTCAAGGAAGAGAAGGGGGCACTCGGCTTCTGGCTTTCCGGTCATCCGTACGAGCTCTATCAGCACGAGGTGGCGCACTATACGTCGCTGGCCCTCGGACAGATTCAGCCGAGCCGCGACAGCGTGAAGCTGGCGGGCGTGGTCACGAACGTTCGTGTCGTCCAGGGCAAGCGCGGTCGCATGGGGGTCGTTCAGCTCGACGACGGCACGGCAGTGCTGGAGGTGGTCTGCTTCTCCGAAGCTTGGGAGAGGCTCAAGAACAAGTTTGCGTCGGACGATGTCGTCTGCATCGAGGGGCGCGTTCGCTATGACGAGTTCAGCAAGCGCATGTCGGTCAATGTGGAGAACGCCATGTCGCTTGATGAATTCCGCTCCATGGCGGCGTCCTGCCTGCGTGTGGACATTGACGGTCGCGTCAAGCATGACGTCAGGCGCATCGAGAGCATTCTGAGGGGATCGGAACGCGCTACGGGCGTGACGGTGGCGCTTGACATCCGTACGAAGAAGGCGAGTGGCCGCATGTATCTGCCCTTTACGGTCGGCAATGTGGATGAACTGAGAACGGCACTTCGTAACAGCGGTGAAATTTCTGGAACCGAAATCGAATACTGATGTCTGATTAATATTGCGTGAGCCGCACTTATAAGCCCGGAGATGAAATTATGAAAATTGCGTTATTGAATACTTATCGAGTAATTCAAGGAAGAGGTGGGGCAGAGAAGGTTTTCTGTGAGTTGGCTAATGGGTTTGCTCAATGTGGACATGAAGTTTTAGCTTTGGCGTATGACGAAGCTGAAGGTCGCCCGTTTTATCCATTGGATAGTCGCGTTATCTTTATGAATACGTGGTCAGGGAGGAACGTGTTGTTATCCGTAGTTGAAAAAGTGAAGACTTTTTCGTTTAGCAAAGAAATCAGAAGGGATCGTAGACGGAAGTTGCAGCAGCGAAAATTATTTATAGATAGAACCGAAAAAGTAGTCCTAGCAATTAGAGAGTTTTCTCCTGATGTTATTTTGTCTTTTCAGATTTCTTCTAGTGGATATATAAAAGATGGTGTCGGAGATATTCCTGTTGTTACCATGTTGCATGGGCATCCTGATTTCTATGAAATAGAGGAAGAACAAAAGGACATACTCCGAAAGTCTCGAAGGGTTCAGGTCCTGCTGCCTCAGTATGAGGCTATATTTAAAGCGAAATTCTCCAAAGATCCTCCGGAAGTTGTCTGCATCCATAATTCAGTTCCTGTTTATAAGGAGTTATCAGATGGAATGGGTAAGAAAATTTTGCATATAGGAAGGATTGCTCCAGAGAAGAGGCAGCATTTACTAGTTGAGGCTTTTTCCCTACTTCAAAAAGACTTTCCTGATTGGACGCTCGAGTTGTGGGGAGAAAGGAGCGATCTTGAATATGATAGATTTGTTTGTGATGTTATTCGCAAATGCGGAATGAATCCTGAGGAAGCTCTTCAAAAGTACCTCAAAAGTACCCTGAACAATCGTTTGCACAGAAATTTAGCCTGTGTAATAGATAAAAGCTCTCGGGGCGCAAAATTAGAGAGGGCTTTTGAAGAGCTTCCCTGACTCTGTCTTGAAAGGTGTGTCTTCTAATGTTGAAAATATTCTTAAATCAGGATCTATTTTTGTATTTCCCTCTTCTGTAGAGGGATTTCCTTTAGCTCTTACTGAAGCAATGTCCATGGGGCTTTGCTGTGTAGGCTGTTGTGATTGCCTGAGTGTCAGTACTTTAGTGAAGGATGATTATTCTGGAATTCTGACGCAGCCAAACGGCAAAGATCTTGCTGAAGCAATAAAAAAAGCAATGACAACTCCCTCTATGAGGATCAACTTCGGAAGGAATGCATCTTCGGATATGAAAAAGTATTCAAAAGAAAGGGTTGTTGAAGAATGGATATCTTTATTCGAAGAGCTAGTGACGAGGAGACGCTAAATGGAAGTAACATCTATCATAAATTTTCACCGAGAAGATGATTATGCTGAGTGTGCATTGAAATCTCTTGAGGCTGCGTCTATATATGCAATTGAAAGAGGATGTGAGTGCAACATATTGATGATCCTGGACAGGCCTTCTGAGGTTGTCTTGGAGATAGCAAAGAGGTTTGAGGAAACGTCCCGTGTATCTTCAGCTCTTGTTATTGTGAATAATGGGTCATTGGGTTTATCTAGAAATGATGGAGTAGTCAGGGCTAGCGGTCGTTATGTGATGTTGTGTGATGGTGATGATTTATGTTCCGTTAATATGATTTTCGACTCTTGGATAGAAGTAAAGAGCTACCTTGAGGATAAGGGAAGGAGGGTTTGTTGTATTCCTGAATATATTTATGAATTTGGCAAATGGGTTTGCTTAAGAAAATTTTATTCTTCAAGGTTTTTCAATATCAGGGATTTCGCAGTCGTTCATCCTTTTTGCTCGCATTTGTTCATTGAGACTGAAATCTTGAGAAAAAATCTCTTTAGGGATCTGTCTCCGACAACAGGATTTGCTTTTGAAGATTGGGACTTAAATGTTCGTTTGATTTCAAGTGGAGTGGAGGTGGAGGTTGCAAAGGGGACGACTCTTTATTATAGAAAACATGATCAATCAATTATGGCCTCGTCTGGATATATAAGACTTCCTCCGAAAAATCCTGCAATGGTCCCTCAGGCTTTTTGGGATAATAATTATATTAGAAAAGCGGAACCTCTGCCTTGTGCTTTTGTGACTAAAGGGCGTATTAATATTTTTTCGAAGTCTTTGAAGCAAAAGGAATATTTTTCTCTTGCTGCGAAAATTGATGAGCGATTGGCTTCTTCAAGTGTTTGGAGTGAATGGAGGCCTAGTGTCCCATTACGTAATAACTTATGTAATGAAGGTGATCTTCTTAAATGTTTGAAGGTGATGGTTTCTTTGACGGGGGGGGTTGAATACGATGAGATTATATTGCTGGAGAATGGGGATAATGCTATTTCTTTGGTGAATGCTTCGAATTGTGCTCAGGAGGGTCGTTGCATAATTCGTTTGGTTGTTTATTGTGGTAATTCTATATCGTCAATGTCTTGGAGGGGTTCACTTCCTGAAAATGTTGTAGTTGTTAATTTTAGCAAGGTGTCAAAATTGCTAAGGATTAGCGAGAGGAATGAGCTTCTAATTAGATTTATATTGATTGTTTCAAATGCAAAGAGTTATCTTCGAGTTGAACCTGGTGCCTTGAAGGAGTTTATGGAAATTTATTGGGGAACATTGAGTAATGCTGTTTGCGTGACGGATTTTCATGAAAAGTATTTAGTGGATAGAAACGCGCAAGGAAAAAAGGATCTTGTAAATTCTAGAATACTTTCGTATCTTACTGATAGCGGTCTCTATAAGAAGTCTGAGCGGAAGAGTCGTCAGGAGATCGAGAAAATGGTCGGTAGAGTGGAGAATCAACTGTTGATGAGGTCTTTGCCATTGAGGAAGAAATTGAAATTTCTGTCAAGAGTTTTGGGGGTGAGCAAATGAAAAAAGCCCGCATGACAACAACGTCATGCGGGCTTATGTTTTGGGGTGGGAAATGGGACTCGAACCCACGACAACCGGAATCACAATCCGGGACTCTACCAACTGAGCTATTCCCACCAGAATTCGAATTTTGTGGCCTGCCCGGCAGGGATCGAACCTGCGACCACCTGCTTAGAAGGCAGGTGCTCTATCCAACTGAGCTACGGGCAGATCGATTGGTGTCCATGCATGTCTGGAAACTGGTCGGGGTGAAGAGATTCGAACTCCCGACATCCTGCTCCCAAAGCAGGCGCGCTACCAGACTGCGCTACACCCCGGGTAGAAGTCGAATTCTACACGAAAAAAGAAAAAATGCAACAGGAAAAAATCTGCGGGCCTGCCGGTCCTGTTCAAGGGGGCTGGACTTCTCATCGTCAGGGTTCCCGCTCGGTCTGCGGACCCGTTGGGTGCAGTGTGCGGCATCTGCTAAAACGGTACAATGACGCGTAGGAGACTCTCTCCTCTTTTGATAGGAAAAAAGGGACAAACAATGACGCAAGAACACGACAACTCCAACGATCCGCTGCATGCCAAGAAGAAGGCCTGGTCCGGCCGCTTCTCGGAACCCGTGGACGCTTTTGTGCTTCGCTATACGGCCAGCGTCGACTTTGACAAGCGCATGGCCATGGCCGACATCGACGGCTCGCTGGCTCATGCGGCCATGCTCGCCAAGGTTGGCGTGATCACCGAACAGGACCTCGCCGACATCCGCCGCGGCATGGCTCAGATCCGTGAGGAAATCATCTCCGGCGCCTTCGAATGGCAGCTTGAGCTCGAAGACGTGCATCTCAACATCGAGGCTCGTCTGACGGCCCTCATCGGCGACGCTGGCAAGCGTCTGCACACCGGTCGCTCCCGCAACGACCAGGTGGCCACCGACATCCGTCTGTATCTGCGCAGCGAAATCGACGTGATCGTCGCCCGCCTCGAACACCTTCAGGAAGTCATGGTGCATCAGGCCAAGCAGCACGCCGGCCTCATCATGCCGGGCTTCACCCACATGCAGGTCGCCCAACCCGTTACCTTTGGTCACCACATGCTGGCTTATGTCGAAATGTTTGAGCGTGACCGTGAGCGCATGCTTGACCTTCGTCGTCGTGTCAACCGCAGCCCGCTTGGTGCCGCCGCTCTGGCCGGTACGACCTATCCGATCGACCGCGAGTACTCCGCAAGCCTGCTCGGCTTCGAAGCCGTCGCTCAGAACTCGCTCGACGCCGTTTCCGACCGCGACTTCGCCATCGAATTCTGCTCGGCCGCTGCCGTTCTGATGATGCACATCTCTCGTCTCTCCGAAGAGCTTGTGATCTGGATGAGCCAGCGCTTCGCCTTCATCAAGCTTCCCGACCGCTTCACGACGGGCAGCTCGATCATGCCGCAGAAGAAGAATCCTGACGTTCCTGAAACGGCCCGCGGCAAGGCCGGTCGCGTCTACGGCGACCTGATCGCCATGCTGACCCTCATGAAGGGCACGCCGCTTGCCTACAACAAGGACTTTCAGGAAGACAAGGAACCCGTGTTTGATGCGATCGACACGGTCAAGGACACGCTCCGTGCCTTCTGCGACATGATGGCCGGCGTCGAACCGCAGGCCGATGCCATGCATCACGCTGCTCAGGCCGGCTATCCGACGGCCACCGACCTTGCCGACTACCTCGTCCGTCACGGCACGCCGTTCCGTACGGCCCATGACATCGTCGGTCAGACGGTTCGCGCCGCCTCCGAACGCGGCTGTGGTCTTGAAGACCTTCCGCTCGATGTGCTCAAGAGCTTCAGTCCCGCGATTGAAGAGGACGTCTACGAAGTCCTCAAGCTCGAAGGCTCCGTCAACGCCCGCAACCATCTCGGCGGCACCGCTCCCGCTCAGGTTGCGAAGCAGGTCGAACGCTGGGAGGCGATCATCTCCGAGCGCGCCGCCAAGGCTGCCTGAGCCTGAAAGCAAGGATGCCCAAGGGCTGACCGGGTTTTAGTCCGGGGCATCCCCCAAAGAAGAGCCCGAAGTTTCGGGCTCTTCTGTTCTCTCGGCGTCGCAAGACGCAATACCCGGAACGCATGCCCCGACGGTGCCGGTGTTCCTCAACCATTCGCACAGCAAGTAATCAGCATGGAAGACTTCATCCACACCTTGAACGCCGTCATCTGGTCGCCCGCTCTGGTGGCCTTTTGTCTGGGCGCTGGTCTTTTTTTCTCAATCAAGTCTCGTTTTGTCCAGCTTCGCCTGATCCCAGAAATGTGGCGCCTTCTTTTTCAGAAGAAGGAGGACGAGATCGGCCTCTCCAGCTTTCAGGCGCTATCTCTGACACTCGCAGGTCGTGTCGGTACTGGCAACATCGCAGGCGTGGCGACGGCCATCTGCTTTGGCGGTCCCGGCGCGCTTTTCTGGATGTGGGTGGTGGCCTTTCTGGGGGCGTCTTCCGCCTTTGTGGAGTCGACGCTCGGTCAGATCTACAAGGAGCGCATTGAGGGCCAGTATCGCGGCGGTCCCGCCTTTTACATTGAACGAGGCCTGAAGCTCAAGGCCTATGCCTGGGCGTTCGCGATTGTTACGATTCTTGCTTCGTGCTTCTTCTGCCCCGGCGTGCAGAGCAATTCGATCGCGCTAGCCTGGAACGAGGCCTTCGGTCTTGATGCTGAAGTGACGGCTGCCATCGTTGCCTCCATCACCTGCTTTGTGATTGTCGGTGGCCTGCGCCGCATTGCCACCTTCACGTCCTGGGTCGTGCCCTTCATGGCGCAGGCCTACATCGTCGTTGCACTCATCATCGTCGGCGTCAACTGGGAGCAGATTCCTGCCGTGATGACGCTGATCGTCAACAGTGCCTTCGGTTTTGACTCCCTGACGGGCGGAATGTTGGGTGCTGCGATTGCCTGGGGCGTCAAGCGCGGCATCTATTCCAACGAGGCAGGTCAGGGTACGGGGCCGCATGCTTCGTCGGCGGCCGCTGTTTCTCATCCGGCCAAGCAGGGCCTTGTGCAGGCCTTCTCGGTCTACATCGACACGCTTTTCGTCTGTTCGGCCACAGGCTTCATGATCCTGATGACGGGCTGCTACAACATGCAGGCTCCTGACGGCTCCATGATCTTTGAGGGTCTCAAGGGTGTCGAAGCCGGTCCCGTGTATACGCAGGCGGCCATTGATCAGCTGATGCCCGGCTGGGGTGGCCCCTTCATCGCTATCACGATTTTCTTTTTTGCCTTCACGACGATTCTCGGTTACTACTATATGGCCGAGACGAATATGGCCTATCTTAACCGCTACATCAGGAAGCCCGTGCTCATGTCGGCCTGCAAGGCGATCTTCATCGGCACGGTTGCCTTTGGTGCCATCAATTCCTCCACGCTCATCTGGACCATGGCGGACGTGGGTGTCGGTACGATGGCGTGGCTCAACCTCATTGCCATCATGCTTTTGCAAAAGCCCGCCTTCATTGCGCTCAAAGACTACGAGCGCCAGCTTAAGGACGGGCTCAATCCCGTGTTTCACCCCGAACAGCTCGGCATTGTCAATGCGACCTACTGGGAAGGCAATCGCGCCGAAGACAATCTGGCCGTGGAGGAAGAGTCCGGTGTGGACAACTTGACAGGGCTGGACCCCAAGAACCCAGTTTGAGTTTGAGGCGGATGCTTTTGTACTGATCTTCTCGAGGTGGTTGAGTGATTTCAGCCATGGAAAGGCATCCGTCCTTGTGTTCTAATGAGCAATGACTATTCCCTCATTTGAAAGACGTCAGGAGAGACGACTGATGAAGAAGATACTGGTCATCAATTTCCGTTATTTCGGTGATGCGCTGATTTCGGCCTCACTGTCCGTACGCATCCGTGAGCTTTGGCCGGATGCACACATCACGTATCTTGTGTTTGACAGCGTTGAAGGGGTGCTCGAAGGCATTGAAACAATCGATGAGATTCTGACTGTGCCGGAGCGGCCTGATAAATGGGAGCAGTTCCGGTGGATGGCTGCTCATTGGAATGATTATGACCTGGCGTTTGTAACGCAAACCGGTACCAGGCCGGGACTCTACGGCTTTTTCATGGCTAGGGAGCGCATCGGTTTTACGCCGGGGTTCACCAAGCGCAACTGGTGGAAAAAGCTGCTTCTCACGAAACATGTGCAGGAGGTTTCTGGACCGAAGATCCTTCAGTTTGATTCGCTTCTTACGGCAACAGGAGCCGAGCCCGCAAAGGCTCCTTATGTGCCGCAACCGCATGCACAGTTGCCCGCTGAGGCTTGTTTTGACAGGCCGTACGTAGTAGTGCATCCCATGCCGCGATATGCCTACAAGGCTTGGTCTTCGAATAATTGGAGTGCTCTTGTCAGGCGTTTGAACGACGCGGGTGTGAAGGTTGTTTTGACGGGAGGAAACAATGCAAGTGAACTGGCGGCAATTCGGGACATTGTTCCTGAGGGAGCCGACGCTGTCATTCTTGCGGGGAAATTGAGCTTTGGCCAGACAGCGGAACTGATAGCACGCTCGAAGGGGTTTGTTGGACCCGATACGGGTACTACGCATGTGGCTTCGTCTACGGGGGTGCCTATTGTTACGCTGTTCGGACCTAGCGATCCTACAGCATGGGGGCCTTGGGGCAGGGGGCAGACAAAGCCATTTGATTCTCGGAATGACGGCGTGCCACAGCGGCGAGGCAATGTCATCCTTCTCAAAAAACACTGCAAGTGTCAGGGGGGAATGGGTTGCCTAAATCGTCGTGACAGTCATTCGGATTGCCTGAATGAACTGACGGTAGATGAAGTCTGGGACGCTCTGAAGGAGCTTGAGGTAGTGGCTTAAGCAGGCTGTTTTACTTCACTTTGAGAGGTGAGAAGAAAGAAAAGGCGATTCAGAGTCTTGGATTATGGAGTGTTTGGAGTGGGTGATCGTCACATGGTTGGGAATGATGTCGTGACAAATAATGGGATTCTCAGGTTGGTCATTAATCTCGACCGATCTCCAGAGCGTATGAGGTCGATTTCTCAACAGCTCGTTGCTCGAGACCTCCATTTTGAGCGTCTTCCAGCTGTTGACGGACGAAAGCTGGCTCAAGAGGAACTTTCCCGATTGGAGGCTCCCTATGACGCTCCCGAGAAGTTTGTCTTCAGAAAGGCGTTGTGGCCAAATGAAATAGCGTGCTTTTTGTCGCATACGGCCTGTTGGAAGAAGCTCGTCAAAAGCGGCTGTGAATGGGGGGTGATCATGGAGGACGATATAGTTCTGTCGCCTCGCTTCAAGTTGTTTGCGACGTCTTCAGAATGGATTCCAGAAGGAGTACGCGTTATTCAGCTTCACGGTTCACATCAATCGTTTGCTGCTGGAGAAAGTTATCCTGAGTTCGCGGACTTATTCTATGCATACGGGGTACTCGACTCCGGCCG
>OGLI01001701.1_pt1 | contig 12937 bp, 10 predicted proteins | sample 1572661 | NCBI WGS metagenome assembly OGLI01 (sample SAMEA2581901, study PRJEB24529) | metagenome | biome: Human gut stool | place: China | collected 2011 | reverse complement strand
AATTCCTCCGGGCAGTGGTGGGCGAACTCGGTCACATCGAACAGGTCGTTGGTGATGCGGCCCATGATGGTGCCGACCTTGGTGTTGTTGTAATAGGTGTGGTCGAGCAGCAGCAGGTGGTCGAAGGCATCGCGGCGCATGTCGGTCTCGATGTGGACGCCCATGATGTGGCCGATGCTGGACATGAAATACTGCGCCGCTCCATCAATGATGCGGAGCACGAAGTAGATGCCCGCCAGCTTGAGCACGATGCCGGCCGTCAGGGTGATGCCCACCCCCATGGCCGAGTTGGTGATGGCACTCATGATCTTGGGCAGGATGATGTCGCACAGGGTGGTCAGCGCTGCGCAGAACAGGTCAAAGAAGAGGACGCCCTTGTACTTGGCCAGATACGGCAGAAAGCGCCGGATGAGGGCGCGGCTGCTGGTGTGGTGTGCGGCGGGGTCCTGGGTGGATTGGATCTGTGTTTTTGGCATGGTTTCTCCTATTTTTGACCCTCTCAGGCAGCGCGTCAGCGCGGACAGAGAAGGTCGTAATGTTACTTTTTACGATAATCCCGCTCGCCGTAAATGGCGGTGCCGATGCGGACAAGGGTGGCACCCTCGCGGATGGCGTTCTCGTAGTCGCCGCTCATGCCCATGGAGAGGGTCTCCATCTTCACGTTGGCATAGCCGCGCTCTCCGGCCTGCACGAACAGCTTGTGCACCGCTGCTAAATAAGCGCGGTTCCGGGCGTCGTCATCGTTGACGGGCGGGATGGCCATCAGGCCGCAGACCCGGATGTGCTCCTGTGCAGCGGCAGTGTCCAGCAGGGGCCAGAGCTGTTCCGGCGAAACGCCGGACTTTGACGCCTCGCCGCCGATGTTCACTTCCAGCAGCACGTTCTGGACAAGTCCCGCCCTGGCGGCTTCCTTCTCAATGGCGGCAAGCAGATGCTCACTGTCCACGCTCTGGATGAGGCTGGCGCGGCCCAGCACTTTTTTGATCTTATTGGTCTGCAAATGGCCGATGAAGTGGCTCGGTTTGCCGCAGTAGGCCCCGGCGTCAAAGTTTGCACAAAGCTCCTGCACATGGTTTTCGCCAAACACGTCAATGGGCAGGGCGGCACTGGCCGCTACGGTCTCGGCTGTGCGGGTCTTGCAGGCAGCGCAGAGCTGCACCTCGGCGGGGTCGCGCCCGGCCTCGCGGGCCGCAGCGGCCATGGTCTCCCGGATGGCGGCAACGGCCTCCCGCATCTCTTCCAGCGTTTTTTCAGCCATACAACTCAGTCCTCCTCGGTATATCTGGCGCGCTCGCCGCCGATGAGCTTCGGGCGGGTGCGGGCGCAGAGAATGTTCGCTTCGCCGATCCGGGAAAGGTTCAGCCGCACCGGCACAGCCACCCGGCGCAGGTGCATCCCGATGAGGGTGCCGCCGATGTCGATGCCCGCATGGGCGCGGATCTCCTCCACTGCGATGGGGTCCTGGAACTGCTTCCAGCAGGTGGTGGCCCAGCTGCCGCCCGCGTGGGGGCGGGGCACGACGCAGACTTCCTCCCAGCCGTATTTTTCGGCGGCTTCCCGCTCGATGATGAGGGCGCGGTTCAGGTGCTCGCAGCACTGCGCGGCCAGCCAGATGCCGTTTTCGGCCAGCACCGGCGCGATGCCGGCATAGACGGCCTGTGCGGCTTCCAGGCTGCTGTCCTTGCCGATGTGCCCGCCGACGATCTCGCTGGACGAGCAGCCCACGACAAAGACATCACCTTTGCGCAGCCCGGCCTGCGCCAGAAGTTCGGTCACGGCCTGCCGTGCCTCGGTTTCGATCTGCTGTTTGAATGCTTCCGTCATATGGATTCACCTCATATCTACCCTTGCGCGCAGGGCCCGCCGCCTCTTGGCATGGTGGGTCTGCGCGTTTTGTAAAAGACCGGCCCGGCCCGCAAAGCGGGACGGAGAGGGGTCACACCCTGACCCAGTGCAGTTTTGTTTCCCCGGAAATGGCCAGATAGACCCGGCTGCCCACCGGGCAGAGCGCCGTGGTGCTGCCGGAGCTGCCGCCGGGGATCGTCCGCTGCCAGCTGCCGCTGGCGGGTGCGACCGCCTCGGCGCGGATGTCGCTGGCCGAGAGGGAGAACAGCCCCTCCTGCATCGTCTGGCTCAGCCGCAGGGCCATGCCCCGCAGCAGAGTGCGCCCGGCGTGGTCTTCCAGCCAGCCGGACCGGGCCCAGCGGTAGCTGATGTAGAGCGTGCCGTCCGCGTCCAGCGACAGGGCACCGGGGTAGCCGGGCAGGCCGTACAGATGGGTCGAGCAGCCTTTGCCCCCGGCCGTTAGGTCGCGGGCGGCGGTGTCCACCGCCCAGACGCAGCGGCTCCCCAGGTCGGAGACATAGAGCGTCTCCGCTGCCTCATCCAGCGCAAGGCCGGAGGCCCCGGCGATGCCGGTCAGGACGGTCTCTACCGTGCGGGCGGCGGGGTCGTAGACGTAGACGCTTCCGGTGCCGGTGTGGGCAGTCAGTTCGGTGCGCAGGGCGCTCTCCACGCCGTGCCGGGCGCGGGCGGCGGCAAGGTCGGTGAAGTAGACCGCGCCGTCCGATGCGGCAGCCACTGCCGTGGGGCAGGAGAGGGCGCGGCCGTCGATCTGGCTCACGATGAGTTCTACCGTCACGCCCCACTGGTCGCTGTTCACCCGGTAGAGGCGTCCGCCCTCCGATTCCAGCGTCGTCATCCAGATGGTGCCGTCCGGTGCAAAGGCGAAATCGGTGATCTCGCCTGCCGTCGTCAGCACTTCGGTCCGGCCGGTGCCGTCCGGCTGCATCCGCAGCAGGCAGCCGTTCTTGCCGGATTTGGCGGCGGCGTAGAGCCAGCCGTTGTTCTCCCGCAGGGCGGAGATCTCCGTGTAGGGGGTCAGTTCCAGAACGCCGCCTTCGGCGGCGGTCTGCGCCCCGGTCTCCTGTCGGACGTCCGGGGCGGTGTAGGGCGTGGGCGCGGCCTCGATGGGCCGCAGCACCAGCCCCCAGATGAGGGCCACCGCAGCGCAGAGCACAAAGACGATGCTCAGCTTCTGGAACCGCTGCAGCACCTCTTCCCGCTCGGCGGCGCGCTGGGCCTCCTGCGCTGCCCGGCGGCGGGCCGCTGCGGCGCTGGTCTTCTGGGCGCGGCGCATCCAGCGGTCCACCCAGAGCGCCGCACTGGGGCCGATGGTCAGCGATGCGATGAGCAGGATGAGCAGCAATTCAATAAGTCCGATCCGCATGGAGGACTCCCTTCCTCTGGTCAAAAACAGATGGGTATTCGTATCGTTTCAGTATAGCACAACTGTGCCGGAAAGTGCAAGCGCGCCCCGGCGGGGCAAACAAAAAGCAAGCGGCCCGGAACAGAGCCGCTTGCGGGAGGGTTCAGGTGCGCCATTTTTTCCGCCGCGCACCCAGAGCACGGCGGAACGGACGGTAGTACCGGTAGTAGAACTTTGCGCCGAGGAGCGGCTCCATCACCTCTTCGTCGAACCGCATGGCCCGGCTCTTCTCCTTCCAGCTGGAATGGTAATGGTGGATGGAGTAGGTATTGGGGGTGATGTCGCAGGTGGAACCGGCATAGGCCACCGGGCAGAAATATTCCACCGGAAAGACTTCCATCTCCGGGGTGGATTGGCGGGTGCCGTCGGCCCGGATGCCGAACCGGGCAAAGACGGGAAGATTTCGTTTCGGGCAGGGGGTCAGGTCGCAGCTGCCGTCCGGCAGCAGGAAGGGCAGGCTGTCATAATCATCCAGCAGGGCTTTCACCACCGGGCTGCGGGCCTCGGCCCCGAAGCCAAGGCCGGTGGCGACCTCGTTGTTGTGCTGGAAGCCGAAGAAGGCCGGATACGCCAGCAGGTCGTCCAGCGGGCGGAGCAGCTCGACGTCGGTGTCCATGTAGATGCCGCCCTGCTCGTACAGGATCTTCAGGCGGGCATAGTCGGCCACAAAGGCCCAGCGGCGGGCATCGTAGGCCTGCCGGGTGTAAAGTGACTGGGAAACGTCGAAGTTCTGCTCGTTCCACTCGATGATCTCATAGTCCGGGCAGTATTTTTTCCAGCTGCGGATGCAGTTCTGGATGTTTTTGGGTTTGGGTGCGCCGCCAAACCAGCAGTAGTGGAGAATTTTCGGGATGCTCATAAACAAAACCTCCGGCTCAGGAACGGATGCTGCTGCGCAGCGTTCGGAGCTTGCGCAGCAGGTCGTGGTCAAACAGGAAGGCAGCGCCCGCGAAGGCAGCGCCGATCCAGATCATATGCAGCAGGGCTACGCCGATGACGCCCGGCAGGCTGAGTTCCGGGCGGCTCTGGATGCCCACGATGCGCAGGATGAGAACCATCAGGCCCAGATCACAGACCCATTTCAGGGCGGAGCGGGCCATGCGCTGGTGCAGGATGTTCTGGTAGGTGTAGCGGAAGACGAGCACCGTGCGGCAGAGCAGCGCGGCCAGGGTGCCGAACAGGCAGCCGTAGATGCCGAAGAACTGGATGCCGAGGAGAGTGACGGTCAGATTGATGGTCATCTCGGCCAGCGCATGCCAGCGGGTCTGCTGGAACGCGCCTTCATACTGAACGGCCTGGTGGTAGATGCTTTTGCCGCTCTCCAGTACGGCCTTGAGGGCGAAGAGCAGCAGCAGGAAGGCGTCAATGTAGTTGGTGTCCTGGATGCCGCTGGTGTAGATGCGGATGACCGGCAGCAGGAAAGCCGCCGTCATGGTGTAGCAGAACGCGACAAAGGCCAGATACAGCGTCTCGCACAGGTCGAACAGGCCAAGGAACCGCTCCCGGTCGGTGTGGAAGATCTGGCCCATCCGGAACGAGATGCTGTTGAGGAACAGGTTCATCACGAAGATGATCTGGACGAAGAACATGTTGTAGATGCTGTAGACGCTGACGAGCTGGAAATTGCAGAAGTAGGACAGCAGCACCATGTCCGTGTTGTTGAAGATCACGCCGGACAGCTGGTGCATCAGCACCGAGTTCTTCTGGGCGACGGCGGAGTAATCCGGTTTGGCGTGGTGATCGATCCAGGGGTAGTTCTTGTGGGTGTACCACAGGATGACCGGGATGGGCAGCATGGAGCACAGGCAGTACAGCAGCTGCATGGCCAGAAGGTTCTGGGTGAGCATCAGCACCAGCACCTTGCCGATGCCGGAGATCAGGTTGGTGGCAGTCTCCAGGTTGCTGAGCACATAGCGGCGGCCGTCCACATCCATCAGCAGCCGGTACTTGCCCTGCACAAAAAAGCTGGTGACAGAGGGCAGACCGTACAGGATGGTGTACAGTAAAACGACGCCGCGCGGCAGGGTGAAGTGCACCACCATGGGGTACACGATGCCGATGGCCACCACGATGAGGGCATACAGTGTGCCGGTGCGGCGGTAATAGTGGTCGGTGGCGGCCAGGATCTCGCTCACAGTCTGGTGTTCTTCCATCGCCACCGGGCGGTAGAGTGCCTGGGTGGTGGCCAGACCGACTCCCGCTTCGAGCAGGTAGAGGTAGGCGAACAGCTGCTTGATGGTGTTCAGCTCGCCGTTGACGCCGGAACCGTAATAGGTCAGATAGAGCCGGGGCATGAGAAAGCCCAGCAGGATGGTCACAAACTGGCAGAACAGGCCGGTGAGCATGTTCCGTTCCACGCGGGAAAGGTTCTTGAATTTCATAGAAACTCCAACGCCTCCGGGAAGGCATACATTTTTCATTCTATTTTTTACTATAAAGGGTGCGGCCCGCATTGTCAAGAAATCCGGACGAAAAAACGAACGATCTGCGCGTTTTCGCGGCAGGGACGGAAATTCGTTTGGATTGCACCGGCCAGTCGTGGTATACTGAATGTGTTCGGGTTTTCCAAAGCATTCACCCAAACTTCACAGAAATTTCCAAACTTCGCGGTATGATAACCTCAGAATACCAGACACTTTTGAGTGAGGAGGGAGCCATAGATGGCAAAAATTCTGATCGTTGATGATGAACCCCGCATCCGGGAACTGATCCGGGAGCATCTGCAATATGCGGGCTATGTCTGCGAGGAGGCAGGCGACGGCTCGGCGGCGCTTTCGCTGCTGAGCGGCGGCGGATACGATCTGGTGATCCTGGATGTGATGATGCCGTTCATGGACGGCATGACCTGCCTGCGGGAGATGCGCACCCGCCACATCAACACGCCGGTCATCATCCTGACCGCACGCGGCGAGGAATACGATAAACTGGCGGGCCTGGAGGGCGGCGCGGACGACTATGTGGTCAAGCCCTTCTCCCCGCGCGAGCTGGTGGCCCGCGTCCGGGCCGTGCTCAACCGCACCATGCCCCGGAGCGAGGCTTCCGACGGCACCATGACCTTCGGCGACCTGACCATCGACACGGCCAGCCACACCGTCCGCGTGGCGGGCGAAGAAGTGAGCCTGACGCCCAAGGAGTTCGACCTGCTGGTCTTCCTGGCATCGAACAAGGGCATCGCCCTCAGCCGCGAAAAGATCTTGCAGAAGGTGTGGAACTACGATTACTTCGGCGAGGACCGCACCGTGGACACCCACGTCAAGATGCTGCGCGGCCACCTGGGCAAGTGCCGGGGCTACATCGCCACGGTCTGGGGCATCGGCTACAAGTTCGACCCCGATGCGGCACGATAAAACGGAGGAGCGCAGTTGATGCGGCAACTGGGAAAAAAGCGGCGTTCCATCGGCATCCGCGGGCAGATGATGTGGTTCTTGTGCCTGATCTGCCTGCTGCTGCTGGGGTTGTTCTGGTTCCTGAGCACCCAGCTGCTGGAACCGCTGTACACCAAACACATCCAGAAGCAGCTGACGGCAGAGGCCGAGATGATCGTGGCCGAGATGGACGACGCCATCGCAAAGGGGGAGATCCTCTCGTACTGGGCGTTCGGCGGCATCAAGGTGACGAACGACGACTTCTTCAGCCAGCTGGGCAGCGACATCTATTCCAACGGGGAACTGAGCAGCTTTTGCGTGGACATTTCGGACGCAACGCTCCGCACCATCAAAAAATACGAGAACCTCTCCTATTGCAGCCTGCACCAGAAGTCGTTCCCCGATACGCTGGATGACGACATCGTTTATTCCACCGCCCGGCAGGTGCGGCAGTACTGCCGCGAGAACGGGGCCTTCGCCCGTGTGCTTCCGGCGGCCAAGCCGTCGGCCTACAATCAGCTGGTCGTGGGCCGGATGACCGCCGATGGGGCCTATACGGTGCTGGTGAGCACCACCCTGATGCACGTGTCCGAGGCGGGCGAGGTGATGAGCACCGTGCTGCCGCTGGCGGCGGCGCTCATCTTTGCCTTCTCGATGAGCGCGGCGTGGATGTTCAGCGAGTGGTTCACAAAGCCACTGCGTCAGCTCTCCGGTGCGGCGCGGCAGGTGGCCCAGGGCGATTATGCCGTCCATGTGGAAACGGGCCGGAACGATGAGCTTGGCGACCTGGCCGAGGATTTCAACCACATGGCGAAGGAAGTCCAGCGGGCCTCCCAGATGCAGCGGGACCTGCTGGCCAATGTCTCCCACGACCTGCGCACCCCGCTCACCCTCATCAAGGGCTACGCCGAGACGGTGCGCGACATCACCGGCGACGACAAGGCCCACCGCGACGAGCAGATGAACATCATCGTGGACGAGGCCGACCGCCTGACGGCTCTGGTCTCCAGCGTCATGGAACTGAGCAAGGTGACGAGCGGCGCGGAAAAATGCGAGAAAGTCCATTTCGATATGGGCCAGCTCTGCGACGAGGTCAGCGAACGGTACGACGCCGTCTGTGCCCAGAACGGCTGGCAGCTGAAACTGGAGCTGCCGGACGAGGAACTGCCCGTCTACGCAGACCCCAACATGATGCAGCGGGCGCTGCACAACCTGCTGGGCAACGCGATGCACCACATGGGAGCGGACGGCATCTTCGTGCTGCGGGCCGCACCATCTGCCGAGGGCGTCCGGGTCGAGGTCGAGGATCACGGCCCCGGCATCGCCGCCGAAGACCTGCCCTATATCTTTGACCGCTACTACCGCTCCCGCTCCGATGCGGGCAAGCAGGGCACGGGCCTGGGCCTGTCCATCACAAAAGCCATTTTCCAGCAGCACGGCTTCCGCTTCGGTGTGCAGAGCACCGTGGGCAAAGGAACGACGTTCTGGTTCATCATGACTTCAGAGTAACAAAAAATCCTGCGCAAAAGCGCAGGATTTTTTGTTATGAGTCGGCAGAACGGTAGATGCCCAGGCTGTTGTCCGGGTCGGGCATCTTGACGCGGGAGGCGCGGTCGTTGACCTGGACCAGCATCCAGCCCATGAGGGCCAGCACGGCCAGAATGATGAGCCATTTGACGGCGTTGGGGAGCTTTTTCATCGTGACGTTCCTTTTTTCTTAAACTTCCGGGCGGCAGCGCTTCCGGGCACGGGCCAGCAGCGCGGCCGCATCGGCGGCGGAGGGCTCGTTCACCCAGGCCGGGCGGGGCGCAGCCCCTGCGCCGGAACTGCCCTTTTCCGCAAAGGAGGCAAGGCCGGTGTCGGTGCGGTCGTTCCAGGGCGAGAAGCCGTCGGGGGCGATGTGGGCACCGAGGCGGCAGTCCAGTACGGTGGTCTTGCCGGTGGGACGCCAGGGCCGGCCCAGATAGACCGTCCCGGCCGGGCAGTCCGAGACGAGATCGCAGTCCCAGAAGACAAAGCCCAGCCCGTCCGCCGGGCCGGACGGTGCCGTGACGAAGCTGCGGGGAATGTGGTTGTTCACGGTGCGCAGAGTGCACTGCTCGAACAGGGCGTCTGCCCCGCCGAAGATAAAGTCGATGTCGCCCGCGATCTCACAGTTCTGGTAATACTGCGCGGAGGCCCGCCGGGGCGCAAAGGTGCGGGGGCCAAGGAAACCGTCCTTCTCCCGCTCTTTTTCGGGCAGCGGGGCGCAGAACAGGGTGTCCTGATTGCCCAGCAGCTTCACCCGGCGGAACACAGCCCGTGCGCTGTCCACATAGGCTGCGATGGCCTGCCCCACCAGACTGCCCGGCCCGGCATCGTTGGCGATGGTCAGGTCCTCCACGGTGAGGCTCTCCCCGCTGAAGAAGGCCGTGTAGCTGCGGAAGGTGTGGGTGGGCCGCCCGTCCGGGTGGGGCAGCTTGCCGCCGTCGGCCCAGACAAGGATGGTCTGGTCGGCACCGGCACCCCGCAGGGTGATGCAGCGCTTTTCGCAGACCAGCTTTTCCCGGTAGACGCCGGGCCCGATGACGATCTCGGCTTCCAGTTCATAAGGTACGGCCAGCACGGCCTCGGACACCGAAGCGTAATCGCCGCTTCCGTCCTGCGCAACGGTAAGATGCAGCATAGAAAGGGACCTCCTACAAAAAAGATAGTGTTATTATAGTCCCTATTTGTGAATAAATCAACGCCCGCAGGCTTCCAGCCGGAGCACGGCTGCGGTGATGTCGTCGGGGCGGCCGGTCGCCTCGGCGCGGGCGCGGGCCGTTTCCACCAGCGTTTTGGCCAGCACTTCGGGCGGGTCGGCTGCGGCAGCAGAGAGTTCCAGCTGCTTGAGCACCCAGCCGGTGCCGTCCACGAGCAGACCGTCCGACACCAGCACGGCGTAATCGCCCGCCGCCAGATGCACCACCCGGCTCTGCCCGTTCACTCCGCCCAGGATGCCGATGGGCAGGCTGGCATCCCCCACAGGCCGTGCCCGCCCGCCGTGGACCAGAAAACCCGGTGCGGCCCCGGCCTTGAACAGCCGGGCTGTGCCGGTATAGAGGTCCACGCTGATGAGATCGAGGGTCGCGCCGCTCTCCTCATCGCTCTTGAGGGCCAGTGCTACGTTGACCAGCCGTGCGGCCAGCTCGGCGGTGAAGCCTGCCTTGAGCAGACGGGCCGTCAATTCTGCGGCCAGGTTGCCGTCCACAGCGGCCGGGCGTCCGGTGCCCATGCCGTCGCAGAGGATCATCTGCGCGGCGGTGGGGCTGCAGAACTGCTGGACCGCATCGCCGGAGATGCTGCCCCGCGCGGCGCTCCCGGCGGACCCGAAGACGGCCCGCAGAGCGGGCTTTTCGCAGAAGAGCAGGGTCGTCATCCCCTTGCAGGAGAGCACCTGGGGAGGGTCGAAGGTGCGGCGGCAGAGCCGCCCGACCTCCTGTGCCAGTGCGGCCAGCTCCGGGGCAGAGAACCGGGTGCGGGGCAGGGTGACAGCGGCCCGCGTCCGGCCCAGGTCGTCCAGCGTGACGGCAGATTCCAGCGGCGGGGTACCGAGGCTGGCAAAAAAGTCGGCCACCCGCCCGGATTTATAGGGCTCCGGTGTGCCGGGGCGGCCCAGCTGTTCACTCAGCACCCCCAGCGCGTCAGCCACGGCGCTGTACTGCTCGGTCAGGGCTGTGCGCATGGCCTCGGCGTGGACGCGGGTCTCCTTCCGGCTGCGGTAGAGCGCGAAGGCTTTGTTCACCGCTGCGCAGAGCGCCGCCGGGTGGATGCAGCGCCCCAGCTGGGCTGGGAGGTCGCCGGTCTCCAGATGGCCGTTCCGTTCCAGAATGGGCCGCAGGGCGTTCATGCCGTCCAGCGTCGCGGTGTATTCCTGCTTCCAGCAGCTCTCCCGCCGCCCGCAGTTGAAGCAGAGCGTATCATGGGCGTTGTCGATGACCCAGCGGAAGGTCTCGCACCGGTGGGGCAGGGCGTCGTAGACCTCGTTGACGGTCTCCGCGAGGGAGGACAGGCTTTCAGCTACCGCTTCCAGCCGGGTGGCCGCGGCCGAAAAACGGGGCCGCTCCTCCGGTGCGTCCGGTGCGTCTGCGGGCACCGGGGCCAGCCAGCCGCCGGGCAGCAGCGCGGCCAGTCCCAGCCCCGCCCCGGCGCTGAAGGCAAAGCCAAAGGCACTGCCGGGCGGCTGGACGCAGAGCACTCCTGTCACACAGCCGCCTGCATAGGCGGCAAAGGCTTCCACCCGGCGTCCGGGGGCCAGCAGAGCAGCCGCTGCACTGGCGCAGGAGAGCCCGGCTGCCGCCGGGCCGAGGGAGGCATCCGCCCCGCAGAGGGCCGCACCCAGCACGGCACAGCAGGAAAGGGCGGCTTTCCCCTGGCCCCGGCAGCAGAGGGCGGCTTCCAGCGCCGCGCAGAACACGACGCCAAGGCAGACCGGCCCCAGCGTGACCCCGCCCAGGGCCGCAGCGGCAGCGGCCCCGACGAGCAGCATCCCCGCGCCGGGCGTTTCGGGCGGGAACCGCCGCAGGGCAAAGCCCAGCGCCCCCGCCAGCAGGGCGTCCGCTCCGCAGGTGAGCAGCAAGTCTACCCCGCCGCCGGTGGGGCCGAACGCAAAGCAGACGGCTCCCAGCCCCAGGGCTCCGCAGCTCGCCAGCAGGGCGGGCCGGAACCGACCCGGCCAGAGCCACCGTGCCGCTACGGCGGCCCCGATGGCGCAGAGCAGACAGATGCTGTCCAGTGACAGCGCCCCGAACCCATGGAGCAACAGCCCCAGCACTGCCCCGGCCGCACAGGCAGCGAAGCAGTCCTCCGCAAAGCCGAGCGTCAGCCCCAGCCCGAAGGGGATGAGCGCCCCATACAGCACCGCCCAGCCGCCGAGCAGCCCGGCCAGAAAAGCCGAACTCTGCCGCATGGCCGGGCGGACAGCTGCGCGCGGCAGCAGCGCCGCTGCAAAAGGATGGAGGGTATCCTGCCTGAGAAGATCGTGCATAAAAAAATCCCCGCTTTCCGGCGGGGATCGTTTGCGTTGTTCTGTTTCCCGCGCCTTGTGCATATACTGTAGCGCGGCCGCCGGGCGGTTTTTGGGAGGGTGAAGCGAAGCGGCATCCTTTTGCTAAAACCAAGAAAAAAGCCCTGCGGCGTACAAAAACCGCAGAGCTTTTTGGAAATTTTAGAAGATTCAGCCGTTCAGCTTCTCGATGGCGGCTTTCACGCGGGCAAGGGTCGTCTCGCGGCCCATCATGCAGGCGAGGTCGGTGCCGCCGCCGGGGGTGCGCTGTCTGCCGGACAGGGCGATGCCCAGCGGGTAGAGCAGCCAGCCGTTCTTCTTGCCCAGCTCTTCGGCCTTGGCCTTGCAGGCATCAAAGACGGCGTCGCGGTCGGAGAAGTCCAGAGCCGCATCGCTCAGCACGGGCAGCAGTGCTTCCAGTGCTTCCTTTGCGGACTCCGGGGTGGTCTTCTGCTTCTTGTTGGTGTACAGGCTCACGTCGTACTCCGGCATCGCATCGAAGAAGTCCAGCTGCGCGGGGATCTCGCCCAGTACCTCGCAGCGGGGCTGCAGGTTGGCGCAGAGCAGTTTCTTGTCAATGGGGGTGTGGACGGCCTGGTCGATCCAGGGCTCCGCCGCAGCCAGGAATGCGTCCGGGCTCAGGCGGCGGATATACTCTGCGTTGATGGCCCGCAGCTTGAGCGGGTCGAAGATGGCCGGAGACTTGGAGATGCCGTCCGGGCTCCAGACCTTGCGCAGCTCGTCGAGGGAGAAGATCTCCTGCTCGGCGTATTCGCCTCTGGGGCTCCAGCCCAGCAGGCAGATATAGTTCAGGATGGCAGCGCTCAGGTAGCCCTTGGCGCGCAGGTCCTGATAGCTTGCATCGCCGTTGCGCTTGGACAACTTGTTCTGGGCGTCCTTCATGACCGGCGGGCAGTGGATATAGGTGGGAATCTCCCAGCCGAATGCCTGATACAGCAGGTTGTATTTGGGGGTGGAAGACAGGTACTCGCTGCCGCGGATGACATGGGTGATGCCCATCAGGTGATCGTCCACGACGTTGGCGAAGTTGTAGGTGGGCATCCCGTCGGTCTTGATGAGGATCTGGTCGTCCATCTCGCTGTTCTCGACTTCAATGTGGCCGTAGACCACATCGTCGAAGCCAGTGATGCCGGTGCGGGGGATCTTCTGGCGGATGACATAAGGCTCTCCGGCGGCCAGACGCTTCTGGACCTCCTCTTCGGGCAGGTCGCGGCAGCAGCCGTCGTAGTGGGTCATCTCGCCGTTGGCGCGCTGCTC
>OGLI01001697.1_pt1 | contig 12971 bp, 9 predicted proteins | sample 1572661 | NCBI WGS metagenome assembly OGLI01 (sample SAMEA2581901, study PRJEB24529) | metagenome | biome: Human gut stool | place: China | collected 2011 | reverse complement strand
GGATACGACCTTGGATTATTTACAAAAGAGGGTTGGAAAAGAAATTTGTCTCTTGCCTACTCTGCCTCCTTCTGTCCCGGGGATCCGTACACAGCAGCAATTACGCAAATGTTTCCAGCAAGCCGGAGGTGTATATATGCTAGGGGATACCGTTTTGCGGGCAGAACAGGAAGGGAATCGGATTAGCCGGCTCTTTTCTTATAATCACGGAGAGATTCCTTTTGTCGGAAAGCATATCGTCCTGGCTAGTGGCAGTTATTTCAGTCAGGGATTGATCGCTACTTCCGAACGGGTGTATGAACCTGTTTTTGATTTGGATGTCACTTATCCGGAAGATCGGAATCAGTGGTATGGCCGGAATGCATTCGACCGGCAACCGTATGAAGGTTTCGGTGTGAAGACGGGAACCGATTTCCGGGGGATGGTGCACGGGCGGGGATTGGAAAATTTGTATGTGGCGGGAGCTGTTCTGGAGGGATTTAATCCGATTAAAGAAGGATGTGGTGGTGGGGTTTCTGTTTTGAGTGCTTTGTATGTAGCTGAACAAATTTTAAGTAAATAAAAGAGGTTATGAATCTTCAACAACATAATATTAGTGACAATAATTTCGAACAGTGCATCAAATGTACGGTTTGTACGGTTTATTGTCCGGTAGCGGCTGTCAATCCGGATTATCCCGGTCCTAAACAGGCAGGTCCTGACGGAGAACGCCTGCGTCTGAAGAAGTTCGGTTTTTATGACGAGACCTTGAAATATTGTATCAATTGCAAGCGGTGTGAAGTGGCCTGTCCTTCTAATGTGAAGATCGGAGATATCATCCAGGCGGCAAGGATTAAATTCAGTAAAAAGAAACCGGGAGTACGGGATTTTATTCTGGCGAATACCGATTTGGTCGGGACTCTCTCCACTCCTGTGGCGCCGGTTGTGAATGCAACGCTGGGATTGAAACCGGTAAAAGCGATTTTGGATGGAGTGTTGAAAATCGATCATCGCCGTACTTTCCCGAAATATGCTTTCGGAACTTTCGAAAGCTGGTATAAGAAACAAGTGAAAGAACAACTTGCTTTTCCGAAACAGGTGAGTTATTTCCATGGATGTTATGTGAATTACAATTACCCGCAGTTGGGGAAAGATCTCGTTAAGGTTATGAATGCCCTCGGGATCGGGGTGAGGTTGTTGGAAAAAGAAAAATGTTGCGGGGTGGCGCTGATTTCGAATGGTTTTATCAAACAAGCTCGGAAACAGGCTGATATCAATATCGGTTCGATTCGGAAATCGGTCGTGGATAAAAATATTCCTGTTATTGCCACCTCTTCTACCTGTACTTTTACGATTCGGGATGAATATCCGCATTTGTTGGGCGTGAAGAATGAAGATGTGAGAGAGCAGGTAGAGCTGGCTACCCGCTATATTTACCGCTTGCTGAGTCAGGAAACCGGACAATTGGAGTTCAGAAAAGATAAGAAACTACGGGTGGCTTATCATACTCCTTGTCATATGGAAAAGCTGGGGTGGGCTTATTATTCGATCGAATTATTGAAGTCGATTCCGAATGTGGAACTGGTATTGCTCGATTCGCAATGTTGCGGAATTGCCGGGACTTACGGTTTCAAAAAGGAAAATTACAAGACTTCGCAGGATATCGGTAATTCCTTGTTTAAACAGATCGAGGAATCCGGTGTGGATTATGTCGTAACTGATTGTGAAACTTGTAAATGGCAGATCGAAATGTCTACTTCTAAATGTTGTAAACATCCAATCTCGGTCTTGGCGGAAATGTTACAGGATTGAAAGAAATAGTTTTCTGGGAGTTGACCGGCCGGAGGCTTGTTTCCCGGTCGGTTAGGTTTGAAAACCATGGAGTGTGTTCAAAAATCGGGGATTTGTTTGTTATAAAACATCTTGTGCGTGATGAACTTTGAGTTCGAAAGGGTGTTTTTCGAAGCGAAATATTCGCACCGGATATTTTTAAATAAATTTACCAAAAATTTTCATAATTTTTTTTGGATATATGGAGTTTTTATCTACTTTTGTTTCGAAATGAAGATGTTTTTATTTCATTTCAAAATAATGTGCGCCGAAAACGTTGTAATAACGAAAGTGATAGGTTTTTCTTAGAAACAATTTGAATCTTAAACTAATAGCTATGTGGAGTTTTTTAAAACCAGAGCCTCATCGGCCCTTGTTGTCAAAAGAAAAGATTGATCCGACGTATAAGCGTCTGCGTTGGCAAGTATTCATCGGTATCTTTATTGGATATGCAGGCTACTATTTAGTTCGGAAGAATTTTTCTCTTGCTATGCCTTATCTGGTGGATATGGGATTCGATAAAGGGCTTCTCGGGGTTGCTATTTCAGCTAATGCTATTGCCTATGGATTGTCTAAGTTTATTATGGGTGGGGTTTCAGACCGTAGTAGTGCCCGTAAATTCTTGCCCTTGGGGTTGACATTGTCGGCTTTAGCTACTCTTTTATTAGGTACGAAAGTGGGAGTTTCTTCCATCGTCTCTATGTTTATTTTGCAATTTCTGATCGGTTGGTTTCAGGGGATGGGATGGCCTCCGTGTGGCCGTGTTATGACGCATTGGTTTTCACAAAACGAAAGAGGAACGAAAATGTCTATCTGGAATTGTGCTCACAATGTAGGTGGTGCTTTGATCGGTCCGATGGCTGCAGGTGGTTTGGTATGGTTCGGTTCCTGGCAAGCCGGTACATTCTGGTTCCCGGCGGTGGTGGCTTTGATTATTGTGGTTATCGCTTATTCGTTGATCCGGGATACTCCGCAATCTTGTGGTTTACCTCCTATCGAAGAGTATCGGAATGATTACCCTAAAAATTACAGTGCTAAATCGGAGGTTGAACTGACGGCTAAAGAGATCTTTTTCAAATATGTTTTGAATAATAAGACTTTGTGGTTTATCGCGCTGGCCAATGCTTTTATTTATCTGATCCGTTACGGTGTATTGGATTGGGCCCCCACCTATCTGAAAGAGGTGAAGGGATATGATATTACAGAAATCGGTTGGGCTTATTTTGTTTATGAATTTGCTGCTATTCCCGGTACGATCGTATGTGGATGGTTGAGTGACAAATTGTTCAAGGGACGCCGTGCTTTAACGACCATGATCTATATGGTTTTGATCGCTGTTTCGATCTTTGTTTACTGGCAGTTCAGTGCTACTCCGCTGATGGATAGTATTTGTCTGATTGCTATCGGTTTCTTGATTTACGGACCGGTGATGTTGATCGGGGTACACGCTTTGGATCTGGCTCCTAAAAAGGCTGCCGGTACGGCTGCCGGATTTACCGGGTTCTTCGGCTATTTCTTTGGAACGGCCCTGTTCGCTAATATCGGTTTAGGTTATATCGTGCAGCATTTGGGATGGAATTGGAACTTTATCGTTTTGTTGGGTGCTTGTGCTTTAGCCTTCCTGTTTATTGCATTTACTTATAAAGAAGAACAATATCTGGTTAAAAACAAAAACTAATTAAATCCATGATTAAGAAGAATTTAACGAGTAGTATCATCCTGGTGATGATGCTACTGATCACCCCCTGTGTCTCTGCACAAACCTATCGGCAGATCAAAGGATGGTCAAAAGAAGTCAATGATCGGCTGGAAGATTTCCTGAATTCGACCATTACGATGAAGATTCGGAAAGTGGCGGTTTTCGATGGTGACGGTACGGTTATGGGACAGGTACCTCATTATTTGGCGGATGAAGCTTTATATCAATATGCCGACGAACATTTTAAAGGAAAAACGGATAAGTTTTCGAAAGAGAAAATGGCGATCCTTAGAAGGATGGCAAAAGATGATGCCTTAATTTGTACACCATCCTGTATAACATCAATTTGTTTTTCTATCATAGATGTAGAATTATTTTCTTTTAAAACACCTATTCCAAGACTTTTAGAAATATTTGACATAATATTGGATTTACTAAAATCAAATACAGTTTTGCCATAAGAAGTTGTTGCTGTACCAAACGTTAATGCGCCAGTCGTTATTGCAGAAACAGCATCTGCCCCTGAATGTAATTCATCAAAATGTTTTGCATCTCTTTTTTTCTCGTTGTTTTCAGCCTCATCTCCAAAATCATTCTTCTTTACATAACTAGAGTACCCAGATGTATCTCCATAAAACCTTGCCAACCCTGGGTTGCTTTCATTTCCTTCTTTATTTATTCTATCTAAAACTTTATTATTCTCCTTTATAACTATGGATGCATCCTTTATAGTACAATACGCTCCTATAGAAGAAGCCAAAATTCCTAAACAGCCTACTACTGTTACTGCTGATAATCCACCTGTAAAAGGAGTTGCCACAATTGCTGCCACAACACCAACAACAGCCAAACCAACTTTTATGCCTTGCTTTATTTTATTCAATATGTATACACCATTTCCATGTTGCCAATAATCTTTTGTCTGCTGCCAACATATATCCAGATCATCTTTTTTTTCTTTTAGCCATCCTGCAATATTCCTCGTAAAATCATTTGAATTTGCAAACTCCACTGCAAACAAATTATATGCCGTATCCCCCAAAAACTGGAATACTCCCTTCAGCCCTTTGTAATTTGTATATTGAACAGCCAAAGCTGAAAAACATTCTGCCGCTTCTTTATCTTTATTTTGTGCAAATTCAGAAAATGTATCTATTTTTTTTGCATAATCTGCCCATGAATCAGATTCTTCATCAAGTTCCGCTTTTTTTTCCGTTATTTTTGTTCTTGCATCTTCTACATGTGAATGTCCATATGGCTCCTGTGCATCCAAAGCCCACTCTCTCAATGACGGATTTAAACTGCTATTTAATTCTTGACCGTAATTTTTCAACTGTCCAAAGCTTCCTGCTAATTCTCTCATATAACGTGCTGTATCATCTAGCACACTGTAATCAATTTTAATCGCCATATATTGTCACCTACTTTCTCAACAAATTTGTTAATTTCTGTGCAGCTTCCTGCGCTGCCTTTCTTGCTGCTTCTTCTGCTGCTCTTCTTGCCGCCTCTTCTGCCGCTTTTTCTGCTTCATATTGTCTTTGTAAATTTGCAATTTCAATATTTAATTCATTAATTTTATTATTACAATCACCGACTTCTGAATTTAAATAACTTGTAGCTGAAGTGAGTTTTTCATCAGAAGATGCATATTTTTGTTTAAATGCATTCAGATTGCTTTGCATTGTTTCTGTAGGTATTCCATTTAAAGCATTTCCTAATTCAGATACAACATCTCCTATCTTCTTATTAATTGCTTCAACATTATCATCTGCAACCGGACTAATATTTCCTCGGACTGATTCAATCTGCGATTTGCGATTTTCATATTTTGCTTTTTCACGTTTTTTACTTTCTATTTTTAAGTACGTTTGTGCTGAACCCATTAGTATTTTGTTACCCCCTCTTCTGTCTTGGCTAAATCTACGTCAGTTTGAATATATGCTTCATGTGCTGTTATCAATTCCTCATATAAATCCCAAGCACAATCTATCTGATCTGTAAATTTTCTTGAAATAATATTATAGGTTTTTTCGAATTCATTTCTTCCTTCTCCCACCCAATCTTTCAACATATTTGCCTTATAATCATCAACATTCTTTTTTAGATTTTCTAGCTGGTCAACCAATTTCTGTACACTTACCTCAACGTTTGCAATGGCATCAGTATTCAGCTTAAATTCTTCATGTCCCATTTTTATTCCTCCGTAATTAACTTAACTTTTTTTATTTCAGGACCATTGAAATAATAGCCCTCATCCTCAAGAAGCTGCTTTGTATTTTTTCTGGCAAACTGTGAATTCACATCATACATCTTTATCATTGGCAAATTATCAAATACAATTGCCTTTCTTGAATCTTTCAAGTGTTTTAATAATTCCGGTGCACCATAAGGAACTGCCTCATCCTCAATATCGCCATACAATACAAAAACTCCCATATTCTTATATGTTTTTGTAATCTCATTAAATAATGTCAATACAGGCTTTGTCGAAGATATATATTCCAACGCATCTTTACTATTAATAATCATTACAATTGGCTTTTCTGACTTAATATTCTGCCCGTTAATCAGCATCTCTTTTCGATGTTTTAATCTCATTAAAATTTCTTCGAAAATAACCTCACTCTCAGACACATCTAATGTATATCTTTGTATTTGTGGATAATCCGCATATCCACATAAGAAACGAGCAAAATTATCAATTACATATATATCTGTATTGGCTTTTAATAAAGCACTTTTTACAAATGCATTTATATATTTTTCTGCTGTCTCTTTTTTCTTTGCTATAAAAGCAATTTCCTGATCTTCCCGAATGTTAACCATAACCGGATCAATTGTTCCGAAATCCAAGCCAAGCGGTATAAATTCTTTGCCAATATTTTTACCATATTCATCTTCAAAGTGTTTTCTTCCAAGTATTTCTGGAATTGCAGGTATTGGTTTTGCTTCTTTATAACCGTCATAGTTTTCATTCATGTCATTCACAAATTGTTTCATAGCATTAGAACGTTCAATTTCTTTTTCACCTTCAAAAGCCAAAAATATTTGTACTTCATATAATGCACGACTGATTTCTACCAATGCCCGTCCTGGTATATTTTTAGGTTCCATTCGACAACGATCAAACATATTTGAATACTCTGTTGTTTCTGCACATGTTAAACAAATATGATTTTCAAAATTAGACATAAACCTATATCCGATACCATTCGTACTTGAATTTGTCATTACAACTGAAATACCTACTGAAAGCCCATCTCTACATATTTTGGTAAATTCAGCCTCATATGTTTCTAAATACAATTCTTTGAATGCATTAAAATTATCTATCAAAAGATACATCTTTGGAATTTCATTGCCTCCAGCATCTTTATATGCAGAATATGAACTTACTCCCATACTCATAAGAATATTTTTTCTGTTTTCAATTTCGTTCATCATTAATTTAAATAAATTTTTTACTTTTTCATCCTCTGATGCTAAAACAACTCCCCCCACATGCTTCATTTTTTCGAAACACTTTAAAACCATAGATCCAAAGTCCATTATGTACATAGACACATCTTGTGGAGATTCCGTATCTGCTAATGTTCGAATCAACAACTGAAGTACATTTGTCTTTCCCATCTGAGATGTTCCAATTATAAGAGTATTCATCCTTCCAAAGTCTGATAACATCAAGCCCTGATATTGAGAATCAGGATCATCATATATACCTAATGGAATTAACATTCTATCTTGCGTTTTATTTTGCTGTTTCGAATAAACAACACAATCCAACAATGGCGGTAAACATATATTGGACAATTTCTGTATCTTTTCTTTTTCACAATAATCGTGAATATACTTTACAATTGCATCCAATTCCGTCTCTGTGCTTTTCTTCTCTTTACTGTTCTTTTTCTCATATACTACGCTCCGCCGACCGTTAAAATTGCACTGTAAGATTTTAAATTTTTTCTGTAAATTATCATCACTTACAACTGCAGGTGCCCCACTAAACGCAGATTGAAATAATTCAAAGATTTCATTATTTCCTACTTGTAAATATGCACGACCAGGTTCTCTGAGTTCAGCAGCTAATGGAGATTTCAAAACTTCCTTACTATCCTCTTGATTTTGAACCTTTAGACACAGTTTAAACTTTGAATTACTCCAAATTTGTTCATTAACTTGTCCTGCTGGTTTCTGCGTTGCCAAAATCAAATGAATTCCAAGGCTTCTACCTATTCTTGCTGCACTTATCAACTCTTTCATAAATTCTGGCTGCTCTGCTTTTAATTCTGCAAATTCATCTACCACTATAACCAAATGTGGCAATGGAATCTGAACCTTTCCTTCTTTGTACAACTTGATATATTTGTCAATATGATTTACATTGGCTTCCGCAAATAAACTTTGACGTTTCAACAACTCTGCCTTTATAGACTTTAAGGATCTGTCTATTTCTTTTCCATCTATATTTGTAATTGCACCAATCAAATGCGGTAAATCTTTAAATTGATTTACCATTCCACCACCCTTAAAATCAATGATAACAAATCCAATTTCATAAGGATGAAATAATGTAGCTGCTGACAAAATATAACTTTGAAGTATTTCACTCTTACCTGATCCAGTAGTTCCTGCAACCAAACCATGTGGTCCATGTGCCTTTTCATGCAAATTCAATGAAATAATATCGTTTTTTGCATTTACTCCTAATGGAGCTGCCATTGATTCATATATTCGTGAATTGCTCCATCTTTTGTCCAGATCAAGATCTTCTGCCGCATAAATATTTAATAATTCATATAATGTAATATTTTTTCTTAATGAACTTTCCAAACTTATTTCTTCACAATATACAGGTGCTAGCTTCCTAACAAGTCTTTCTGCTTTACTGTCAGAAATATTTTCTATTTCAAATAATTGTTTATCTGATGCATCTTCGCTACCAAATATATATGCTTTATTTTCTGCATCAGTTTTTATAATTTTTGAACAATATAATGGTATATTTTCTTCCCTACGTTCAACAAATATAAACGTAACATTCAAACTAGCTGCTTCAGAAATAAATTTTGATACCGGATGATTCTTTATGCCATGCTCATCAAATACAAAAACCACAAGATGAATCCCTATTTCTGCATCCTTTTGATTTTTTAATTCTTCACGCATCGTCAACTCTTTAAATAAATACTCAAAAATATTATTTTTACTGTCGACGTCTGTTACAACATTTCTTCTTCCAAAGTCATTCTGAATATGTGGTAAAAATTTAATCCATTCAAATCTGTTATCACATTCACTCAATAATAAAAATATTTTTACGTCGCCATAATATTGTCGAATCGCAATATCCAGAATCATATTTTTACATAATTCATATGTACTATTAGATTCTCCGATAATACCAATAGCATTTGCATTTTTTATTTCAAGTGTAATTGGAGCATCGTCAATGTATTCATATTCTGCTGCTATCTGACCTGGAATTTGATTTAAATCATCACTTGTTTCAAAACTTTCTTTTTCTTTATTTATAATTTGTTGTTTTGCTTTAATTTTTCCCTTTCCTAAATATGTAACTAAAAAATCTTCATCTTCTGGTAATCGTTCAAAAAGTCTTTCATCAAAAGTATCTACAATTTTAGTATCTAACGAAGTGTCATAAAACATAGACTGCATCGTTTCTAATTCATTTGTCCTCGTAAGTTCAATTTGTTCCTTCTTATTTTCTATATATGATGTATACTCTTTAACTCTTTTTTCAGAATCCAATTTGTACTGTTTGTTTCCGTTTACGAACCCTAATACAGATGTAACAATTCCCATGCCCATCGAACAAACACTAAAAAGCACAAATGATGATGAACCATTGCTCATTACTCCCCTAACAAGAACTGTTAATGCTATCATTCCTACTGCTGGTAATAAATTCATTACTATATTATTTTGTGGTTTTGTTGGCTCAGCTGGCGGATCTAATATTGTTAACTTTGTGTTCTCGAATTTCTTCTTTACTCTCGTTTTTCTATTAAACAATGGATATTCAAATTCATTATTCTGATGAAATATTTCAAATACCGAAATTTTATTTATTCTTATATTTTCTTTATCAAAATACAACTTTCCTTTTTTATAGTAAAACTGGAAACCATCTATTGATATAAAATCACTATCATTAAGAATAACCTTCTCATCAATTTTAATTGCATTTTTCAGCACTCCAAAAGTAGACATTATTTCGCTTAATACATATCCACTTGAATCCTGACGAATTACAACTTTACTTTTTTCTCCAAACTGACTATGTAATACAATATCAGCTCCTTCTTCTGTTGCAATTGTTATAGTTTGAGGCAATTTAACATACCAATTATAATTAGGTACTTTAGCATCAAAATCAATCATGAACCGAAGTTCAAAGGCCTCATTTCCAGTATTTGTATAACATACAGAAATAATATCGCCATGTTTAATTTCCGTAGAGTAAAGTTTTCTCATATCTCCCCTACTAAAATAAACATTATCAGAACAATCAATATTCCACTTATTGTCTAATTCAGTAAATTCAATCTCAATATCTCCAAAAAAAGATTCTGGATTTAAACGAAATTCACAAAATGAAGTAGTTCCCAATCTTACCCCTTCCATATCTGTTGGAATTTCGAATTCTTTATACACTGTTCTATTGCTGATAATTACTTTATACTGGTAATCCATAGCTAAGCCCTCCGGTAAATAATATAAGAACCATTTCTTATACCAAACTCTTTTAATGATTTATTTCCCCTCAAAAAAGCAATTGGATTCTCAGCAACCAAATAACAACTGAAAATGTCGTCCGTATCCATCCCTAACCCATATGCTTCGTTTAAAGCCAACACAAGATCATTTGCCGTTATCTCCAATGGAATTTCCAGATCTATATGACTTTGATTCATGTAATTAATAAATTCAACAACTACTTTTTCTTCCATTCCCTCTCCTCTGTGCCTCTTATATGAACATATAAGACATTTTCTCAATACCATTTAATTGTGCGAGTTGTCTTGTCGTTACTAATGGAGTACTTATTTCATCAATATATTCTTTTATTGAAAATCTGGTTTGCAACTCTGATTGGAAATATTGATTTTCGTTTTTTTCATTATACTTATTACAAATAACCATGTATTTCTCATTGTCACCAAAATCCAAACATTGCGTGATATACCTCATTTTGTTAGTTGACACATCATCCTGAAGTGTGATCAGCATCACTTTATCTGAATCCTGAAGTAATTGAATTCTCCACCTGCTGTAACCGGCTTCCACATCTATAATGATGAAATCATATTCTCCGCTCTCTTTTGCATTTTGAATTATTTTTCTATAAATTGTAAAATCAAGATTTCTTGCATCAAGTGTTGTAGAAAAAGGTGGCAGATATGAAAATCCTTCCTTATGCAAAGTAAACCGAATATCTTCATACATATGTCCCGTATCATTTTTCAATGCACGATATCCTTCGTTTGGCATAGCTGTTTTATTTTCCAAATAGTAAGAAAAATCCTGTACGGATTCTGTATTAATATATAGAATTCGTTTATGCTTTTCAGCTAAACATCTCGCTAAACCAATGGATAAAGCTGTTTTTCCAGTTCCACCTATAGCAGAATAAAACGATATAATGCGAGTAATATTTTCAGTTGTTTGCGAATCAGTTAATGCTTCTCTGCTCTGATAGGTTAATTCATTAAACAGTTCTCTAATTCCAAGATATTTATATACCTTATTAACCGACAAATCTTCTGTGCTTCCATTATCGTGTTCTTCCACTAACACACACACATTTGAAATGTTATGTTTTTGAAGACTGGATGAATACAATTTTTCTGAAACTACAAGAATTTCTACGGATAATGGAGTTTCAAATCTTTTTTCAAAATAATCTGCGTCTGATATAATTTCTAAGTCTATCTGGTCATCAAATTCTTCTAAGAATTTTCTTTCAAGATTCGTAAGATACAATTCATCAGTATCTGCTATAATGATTAACGGTTTGCTCATATTTTTATCCTCGTACTATAAATTCTGCATTGGCAATCCTGAGCTGGCTTTTGTCCAAAATTGGTTCTGGTATATTGGGTTCAATCCTTTTCCCATTTACATATGTGCCATTCGAACTGCCCATGTCTACAACATAATAATTGCCATTTTTTCTTACAATCTTGCAATGAACCCTGCTAATTGCATTATTTCCAGTAATGACACCTTGTACTCTTTCACTGCTCTTTCCGATTAGAAATTCATTTTCCCTAATATCAAACCTAAACTGACCATCTATTGATTGAATACAGATTCCATCCATATTAGTGAATGAAGATTTACGATCCTGCACATCAGTTTCATGTACCTCTGAATTTCTTGAATCTGCAGTGTTATTATTTATAAAGCCTCTGCCATGCTGTATTCTTGCACTGATATCATGAAGCTTCAAGGTTCCATCTTCTAACGCATCTACTGCCTGCCGCATTTTGGGATTATCTGTAATCCTCATCTGTTCAATTGCCTGCACGAGTTGTGCTTTTATCTCATTATCAAATTCATTTTTGTTTTTATGAATGCCTGTTATATTAACCGGCAAATATATTATTTTAATTGTATTTGTGTTAGGCTCCACATACATATGACTCAAACGATTATCTATGCAAGCCATATTTAAGAAACCAAGATTTTCAATCTGAATTAATGCCCTAATCAGACTGTCAATCAAACTTAAAATGGTATCTACATCTGACGAAGCAATATAATCTGCCATTGATGTATAATCGCGTGTAAAATATACAAGTTTTATTTTTCCGTTATACTTCAAGCGATGACACTCTAAAAGATTTACATTTTCCTGATTCTGCATTACTTTAAAACCTATATCATAGAAAATCTCATTATTTTCTAAAAAATAAGACGCATCTTCTGCACTTTGAACTTCTTTCACTTTTCCTTCAAAATACTCATCCATTTTGTTTACCATTTCCTAATTTAAAAAAAATATGAATTCCTCATCTGCAATCCGAATATTGTCATTGTCTGACAGGACATATGCACGTTCTGGCTCTAAAATTTCTCCATTCAGATAAGTATGATTTGTTGATTTCTTATCTGTAAGGTAATAATTTCCATTTATTTTTTCAATTACTGCATGTCTACGACTAATTGCCTTATTGTTCGATACAATAAAATCGCTTTCATTTTCTTTACCAATTGTAAAAATGTTCTTGTTAATTTCTACACTTTCACCTGTATTTTTTCTTTCAAAAATCGGGAATGCTTCCTGTTGTAAAAGTGTTGTTCCTTCTTCCTCATCTTCAACTAATAAGGTCGTTCCCCCTTCATCTCCTTCAACTAATAAGGTTGTTCCTTCCTCATCTTCTTCCCGATGATAGTGATTTTCATAAGATGCACGATCGTTTGTAATAAATCCACTTTT
>OGLI01001688.1_pt1 | contig 13052 bp, 14 predicted proteins | sample 1572661 | NCBI WGS metagenome assembly OGLI01 (sample SAMEA2581901, study PRJEB24529) | metagenome | biome: Human gut stool | place: China | collected 2011 | reverse complement strand
TCACTACGCTGCCGGTGAGGGGCATCCCCATGAAGGGTGGTGCCATGGGCGGTCTGGATGCCCTGCTGGTGAGCCACGCTGCCAACCGTTTTTATCTTTCCGGCTTCGAGCTGCATGACGTGCAGCTCAACGAGAGCGCGGGCCGCCTGGTCATCTGCGCGGACGGGCGGGACTGGCTCTGCACGGACGCCCGCTACAAGGATGCGGCGGCCCGTCTCTGGGACGAGGACCGCATCCTCATCTACGGCCCGGATGCGGCCACGGAGATCGGCCAGCTCATGCGGCGTTGCGGCAGCCGCCTGGGCCTGGAGGCGGAGATCGTGAGCCTCAATTTCGCCCGCTCGCTGGGCCGTGCCGTGGGACGCGGCGCGCATCTGCAGGCCGCCGACGGCCTGGTGGAAGAGCTGCGCGTCATCAAGGATGCGGACGAGATCAAAGCCCTGGAGCGTTCCTTCGCCCTCAACCACGCCATGCTGCGCTGGCTGGAGGAAAGCCAGCTGCAACCGGGCCGCAGCGAAGCCGAGCTGGCCTGGGCCATCGAAAAATATTTCCGCGACAACGGCGCCTCGGAACTGGCCTTCCCGTCCATCGTGGCCGTGGACCAGAACGCGGCCCTGCCCCACGCCATCCCCGGCGAGAAAAAGCTGCCGGACAACGGCCTGGTGCTGGTGGACGTGGGCTGCCGCGTGGACGGCTATTGCTCCGACCAGACGCGCACCTTCTGGGTGGGCGACGCGCCGCACAAGGAATTCCGCGAGACCATGAAGCTGGTGCGTGACGCCCAGCAGGCCGCCCTGGACAAGATGCGGCCGGGCCTGCCCCTGCACGAGGCCTATACGCTGGCGCGGGGCGTGTTCGAGAAGGCGGGCGTGGAGGCTTGGTTCACCCATGGCCTGGGCCACGGCGTGGGGCTGGAGACGCACGAGGCCCCCAGCCTGGGCCGTCGCGGCGACAAGGTCCTGCAGGAAGGCATGGTGGTCACGGTGGAGCCCGGCCTCTACTATCCGCAATGGGGCGGCATCCGCTGGGAATACACGGTGCTCATCACGGCCGACGGCAACCGCATCCTCTAGGGAGGCACCATGTCCCTGATCTACCTTGTGGGCCCGCGGGCCTGCGGCAAGACCACGCTGGGCAAGGCCCTGTCCGAAGTGCTGGACGTGCCTTACTGCGATACGGACCACCACCTCTGCGAGCGTCTGGGCATGGACGTGGCGACCATGGTGGAGCGCTGGGGCTGGGAAGGCTTTCGCAGTCGCGAGAGCGAATCCCTGCGCCTGGCCAGTGAGGAGCTGGCGGGCCGTGGCGTGGGGGCCACCGGCGGCGGCATGGTGCTGGCGGAGGCCAACCGGCGCTATATGCGCGAGCATGGCCGGGTCTTTTTTTTGTCCGCCCCGGTGGAGGTGCTGGCCGCCCGCCTGCGGCGCAATCCGCTGGAGGCCCAGCGCCCCAGCCTCACCGGCAAGAGCCTGGACGATGAAGTGCGCGAGGTGCTGGAAGCCCGCCTGCCCCTGTACCGGGACGCCGCCCACCACGAACTGGACGCCCGCCAGAGCATCACGGAACTGTGCCTGGCAGTGCGGACCCTGCTGCGTCATTGATCATCACGGGGAGCGCGTCACGCCCATAGCGGCCTGATGCGCTCCCCGTGCGTTTTTTGGGAGGAGACATGTCTGCTAGCCCGCTGGTGACCGTCCTGCTGCCGGTCTGGAACGGCGCTTCCCTGCCCCTGACCGCAGAGGGGGAAGAGCCCCTGCGCGTGGCCATCCGTTCCCTGGCCCGGCAGGAAGCCGCGCCGGACGCCCCCGTACCGGGCTTCGAGGTGCTGGCCGTCGATGACGGTTCCACCGACGGCACGGCGGCCCTGCTGGATGCCCTGGCGGCGGAATATCCCTGCCTGCGCGTCCTGCATCGTCCGCATGAGGGCCTGCCCGGCGCGCTCAACGCCGGTCTGGAGTCCGCCCGGGGCGCGCTCATCGCCCGCATGGACGCCGATGATGTCTGCCACCCGCAACGCCTGGCCCTGCAGGCCGCCTGGATGGCGGAACATCCCGAGACGGGCCTGCTGGCCACGCGGGTACATTTTGGCGGCGACCGCGAGACCGCGCGCGGCTTTGCCCATTTCGTGGACTGGCAGAATGGCCTGCTGGATCATGAGGCCATCAGCCGCAACCGTTTTCGCGATACGCCCGTCAGCCATCCTTCGGTCATGTTCCGGCGCGAGCTGCCCCGGCTGCACGGCGGCTATGCCGACGGTTTTTTTGCTGAGGACTGGGAGTTGTGGCTGCGCTGGCTGCACGCCGGGGTGCGCATGGCCAAACTGCCGCAGGAGCTGCTGGTCTGGAACGATCCGCCGCGCCGGGCCACCCGCAGCGACAGCCGCTATTGCGAGGCCGCCAACAACCAGTTGCGCGCCCTCTGGCTGGCCCGCTGGCTGGAACGCCACAACCCCTGGCATCCGCGGGTCTACCTGCTGGGCGCGGGCAAGGTGGCGCGCCGCCGTCTGGCTCCCCTGTGGGAAAAAGGCGTGCAGGTGGCCGCTTTCGTGGACATCGATCCCAAGAAGATCGGGCAGAAGGTGCACGGCGTGCCGGTCATCGGCCGGGACGGACTGCCCGGGCCGGGACGCTGTTTCCTGCTCAACGCCCTCACCGCCCACGGCGCCGACGAGGATGCCGCCCGCTGGCTGGCTGCCGCCGGCTATGATGCGGAGCAGTGGCTGCTGGTCTGAGAGGTCCCGGATAGTCCGCGAAGCGTGAGCCGCTGTCCAAAAATTGACGGCTCCTGCCGCGCTCTGCCTTCTTTCGCCCTTGCGGCCGCGCATTTTTCCCAAGAGATCCCGCTTTTTATTTGTTTGGGTAATGGCTTAAAATTACTTGATTTTTACGAAAACATATGAAAAATATCATAAAATTGTTTGTGCAGATGCGAAGACTTTGCGAATTTTGTCACCAATACCCTTTGACATAACCCCTTGTTGAGGGTATTTTATAAAAGCTTTGAACATCACACCGTCCAGAGGGAGGATACGGTAATGTTGGACCTTAATATCACCTTGGTTTTCCAGTTGGTGAACTTCTTCATTGCACTGTACGTGCTGAACCTCCTTCTGATTCGCCCCATCCGCGAAATCATCCGCAAACGCAAAGCCGTCATGGACGATATGTCCGGCGAATCCGAATCCTACGAATACCAGGCCGAACAGCGCCTTTCCGACTATGACAACCAGCTGACCCGCGCCCGTCAGGATGCAGGCCAGAACCGCGAAAAGGCCCGCGAAGCCGGCGCCGCCGAACAGGCCAGCCTGGTGGCTGAAGCCCAGAAGCGCGCCCAGGAAATCATTGCCGAGACCCGTCGCAACCTGCAGGCCGAAGCCGATGCTTCCCTGAAGGAACTGCGCGGTCAGGTCGCCACGCTCTCCGGCCAGCTGGCCGAGCGTGTGCTGCGTGGCTAGTACGCCGTTTCTGCCACTGTGCCACGCGCGAGCTCGGTGGTTTTTCGGGCGGTCTTCGGACCGCGAGGGTAAAGAATCAAGAGAAACCCAATCAAGGGGGTGGGCTTTGAGCAAATGGAAACACGCTGGGCTGGGCTTGACGCGAGTTATGGTGCCTGTCCTTGCGCTTACGCTGCTTTTCGCCGTGGGGGCGCAGGCCTCTGAAGGGCATGACGCGCCGCGCTGGGGCGACTTTGGCTGGCGTGTGCTCAACTTCATCATCTTCGCCGGTATCCTGTGGTACTTCGTGGGCGGTCTGGCCCGCAAGTTCTTCTCCGGCCGCCGCGCCCGCATCAGCCAGGACCTCCAGGATCTGGAAGCCCGCCGCGCTGAAGCCCAGAAGCGCCTGGATGAAGTGGAAAAGCGCATCAGCAACCTTGAGTCCGAACGCAAGGCCATCCTCGATGAAAGCCTCGCTCAGGCCGAAAGCGTGAAGCAGGCCGTCGTCGAAGAAGCCAAGCGTCAGGCCGAACAGATTGTGCAACAGGCTCGTCGCACTGCCGAGAACGAAGGCCGCGCCATGCTGGCCGAAGTGCGCGCCGCCATTGCCGATGAGATTGTGGACGCAGCGGAAAAGGTCCTGGCTGAAAAGCTGACCGCCGCCGAGCATGAAAAGCTCATTACCAACTCCCTCAACAAGGTGGTGCTCCATTGACGGACGCGATAGTTGCTCGCAGATATGCCGGCGCCATATTTGCGCTGGGCAAACAACAAGGGGATGAGGCCCTCTCGCGTTACGGGAGCGATCTCGCCGCGCTGGGAGACATGCTTGCCGCCTCGCCGAAGCTGGACGCCGCGCTGAAAAGCCCGGTCATCAGCATCGATGAAAAAAAGGCTGTGATGGGCAAGCTGCTTAAGAAAATCAAGGCGGACAAAACCGTCAGCAACTTCTGCCTGCTGTTGGCCGACAAAGAGCGTCTGGCTTATCTCGGCGAGATTGTCGGCTGGTATGGCAAGTTGCTTGACGACGCCAAAGGAATTATCCGTGGTACGCTCACTACCGCCGTGGAGCTTACGGATAACAAGCGGGCCGAACTCAAGGCCGAGCTTGAAAAGAAGGCGGGGGCGAGCATTGAGCTTGCCTTTGATGTGGATGCTTCCATCCTTGGGGGCGTGGTGCTCAAGGTTGGTGATCGAGTGCTGGACGCAAGTCTGCGCGCGCAGTTGGCGATCCTTCGGGAGACATTCAAGAGGGGTGAATAGCACATGCAGATCAAAGCTGAAGAGATAAGCAAGATCATTGAAGATCAAATCAAAAACTACGAGCAGCGCGTAGAAATGAGCGAAACCGGCACCGTGTTGTATGTCGGTGACGGTATCGCCCGCGTCTACGGGGTTCAGAATGCCATGGCCATGGAACTGCTGGAATTCCCCGGCGGCGTCATGGGTATGGTGCTCAACCTCGAAGAAGACAACGTGGGTGTCGCGCTGCTCGGCTCCGATGTGGGCATCAAGGAGGGCGATCCTGTCAAGCGTACCGGCAAGATCTTCTCCGTGCCCGTGGGCGACAAGGTTATGGGCCGCGTGCTCAACCCCCTTGGTCAGCCCATCGACGGCCTCGGCCCGGTCGAAGCCGAAGAAGTCCGCCCGGTGGAAATCAAGGCCCCTGGTATCATCGCGCGTAAGAGCGTGCATGAGCCCATGCCCACGGGTCTGAAGGCCATCGACGCCATGACTCCTATCGGCCGCGGCCAGCGTGAACTGATCATTGGCGACCGTCAGACCGGTAAGACCGCCGTCTGCATCGACGCCATCCTGGCCCAGAAAGAAACCGACATTCACTGCTTCTACGTGGCCATCGGCCAGAAGAAAGCGTCTGTCGCCCTGGTGGCCGACACCCTGCGCAAGCACGGTGCCATGGAATACACCACCATCATCTCGGCCACCGCTTCCGACCCGGCTCCCTTGCAGTACATCGCGGCTTACACCGGTTGCACCATGGCCGAGTACTACCGCGACAACGGCAAGCATGCCCTGATCATCTACGATGACCTCTCCAAACAGGCTGTGGGTTATCGCCAGATGTCCCTGCTGCTCCGTCGTCCTCCCGGACGTGAAGCTTTCCCCGGCGACGTGTTCTACCTGCACTCCCGCCTGCTGGAACGCGCTGCCAAGGTGAGCGACAAGCTCGGTGCCGGCTCCCTGACCGCCCTGCCCATCATCGAAACGCAGGCCGGTGACGTGTCCGCCTACATCCCGACCAACGTGATCTCCATCACCGACGGTCAGGTGTACCTGGAACCCAACCTGTTCAACGCCGGTGTGCGTCCGGCCATTAACGTGGGTCTGTCCGTGTCCCGCGTGGGTGGCGCCGCTCAGATCAAGGCCATGAAGCAGGTCGCTGGCACGATGCGCCTGGATCTCGCCCAGTACCGCGAACTGGCCGCTTTCGCCCAGTTCGGCTCCGATCTGGACAAGTCCACGAAGCAGAAGCTGGAACGCGGCGCGCGTCTGGTGGAACTGCTGAAGCAGCCCCAGTACCAGCCCATGCCCGCCCAGGAACAGGTGGCTTCCATCTACGCCGCTACCCGCGGCTACATGGACGACGTGCCGGTGGATCAGATCCGTCGCTTTGAAAGTGAAATGCTGGCCTTCATGCGCGATACCCGCAAGGACGTGCTGGACGCCATCAAGGATAAGAAAGTCATTGATGAAGCTGTGGAAAAGGCGCTGAACGAGGCGATTACCGCCTTCAAGCAGGGCTACCAGGCTTAACGCCGGGGGATACCCATATGCCTTCACTCAAAGACGTAAAAATGAAAATCGTGGGGGTCGGCAAGACCAAGCAGATCACCAAGGCCATGAACATGGTGGCCTCGGCGAAACTGCGCGGCGCGCAGGCCCGCATCGAACGCTTCCGGCCGTATGCCGGCAAGTATCGCCAGGTTCTGGCCGAGCTTGCCCGCAAGGTGGAGGGCACTGCCCATCCGCTGCTGGCCGAGCATGAGGAAAAGAAAAACTGCGCCATCGTGCTGGTCACGTCCGATCGTGGTCTGTGCGGCAGCTTCAACGGCAACATCATCACCACGGCCCTGAAGCTCGCTGCTGAAAAAACCAATGCCGGTATGAAGGTCACCTTCGCCTGCATGGGCCGCAAAGGACGCGACGCTGTGCGCAAGGCCGGCTACGACATCTCGGTCGCTTACGGTGACCGTATGGGCAGCCTGGACTTTTCGCTGGCCAGCTCCATCGCGCAGGAAGTCATTCACGGCTACGAAACCTTTGCTTTTGATGAAGTCTGGATGGTGTACGGCGAGTTTGTGTCCATGGGGCATCAGCCCCCGCGCACACTGAGCCTGCTGCCCCTGGCTGCCCCTGAGGCGGAAGCGGAAGAAGGTCAGGAAGAAGCCCACTGCGAGTACGTTTACGAACCGCAGGAAGAAGCCCTTCTGGCCGAGCTGCTCCCCCATCAAGGTTCAGGTCTACCGGGGAATGCTGGATACGTCTGCCAGTGAACACGCTGCGCGCATGGCCGCTATGGACAACGCGACGCGTAACTGTAACGAGATGATCAATACGTTGACCCTGCTCTACAACAAGACACGGCAGGCTTCCATCACCAGCGAACTCATCGACATCGTCGGCGGCGCAGAAGCGCTGAACGGGTAACAGGAGCCAAGCATGAGCAAAAACATTGGTAAAATCGTCCAGGTTATCGGCGCCGTCGTGGACGTTGAGTTCAGCGACGGACACCTGCCTGATATCCTGACCGCCCTGGAAATCAAAAACCCCAACAACAGCGACGCGCCTGACCTCGTCTGTGAAGTGGCCCAGCACCTCGGTGACAACGTGGTGCGTACCATCGCCATGGACGCCACCGAAGGTCTGGTGCGCGGCATGGAAGTTGTGGATACGGGCAACCCCATCATGGTGCCCGTGGGCAAGGCGGCTGTGGGACGTATCCTCAACGTTATCGGCCGTCCCGTGGACGAAATGGGTCCGGTCAACGCTGAGAAGTACTACCCCATCCACCGTCCCGCCCCCGAGTTCACCGAGCAGAACACCAAGGTGGAACTGCTTGAAACCGGCATCAAGGTCGTGGACCTGCTCGTTCCCTTCCCGAAGGGCGGCAAGATGGGTCTGTTCGGCGGCGCCGGTGTGGGCAAGACCGTTATCCTCATGGAAATGATCAACAACATTGCCAAGCAGCACGGCGGCTCTTCGGTGTTCGCCGGCGTGGGTGAACGTACCCGTGAAGGCAATGACCTGTATAACGAACTGAAAGAAGCCGGTGTTCTGGAGCGCGCCACGCTGGTTTACGGCCAGATGAACGAGCCTCCGGGAGCCCGTGCCCGCGTGGCCCTGACCGCCCTTGCCTGCGCCGAATACTTCCGCGACGAAGAAAACCAGGACGTGTTGCTCTTCATCGACAACATCTTCCGCTTCACGCAGGCCGGTTCCGAGGTGTCCGCACTGTTGGGCCGTATGCCCTCTGCCGTTGGTTATCAGCCCACGCTGGCCACCGAGATGGGCGCCCTGCAGGAGCGCATCACCTCCACCCGCAAGGGCTCCATCACCTCGGTGCAGGCCGTCTACGTTCCCGCTGACGACCTGACCGACCCCGCCCCTGCCACCACCTTTACCCATCTGGATGCCACCACGGTGCTGAGCCGTGACATTGCATCGCAGGGCATCTACCCCGCTGTGGACCCGCTGGACTCCACCAGCCGCATCCTCAGCCCGGAGGTCGTGGGTCAGGAGCACTACGAGATCGCCCGCGCCGTCCAGAAGGTGCTGCAGCGCTACAAGGAGCTGCAGGACATCATCGCCATCATGGGCATGGACGAGCTGAGCGAGGAAGACAAGCGGACCGTCAGCCGCGCCCGCAAGGTGCAGCGCTTCCTGAGCCAGAGCTTCCATGTGGCAGAGCAGTTCACCGGTATGCCCGGCCAGTATGTGCCGCTGAAGGAGACCCTGCGGGGCTTCAAGATGATCCTGAGCGGCGAGTGCGACGAGCTGCCCGAGAGCGCATTCCTGTTCGCGGGCACCATTGACGACGTGTTCGCAAAAGCGAAGAAGGGGTAAGCCATGACGACCTTTCATCTGACGGTGGTCACGCCGGACGGCTGCGCCTTTGAAGGTCAGGCCGAGCGCATCGTCTGCCGCGCCATTGACGGCGATATCGCCATTCTGGCAAAGCACGGCGATTACTGCACGGCACTGGGCATGGGCGAGGCGCACATTGTGGATGCCGACGGTCAGCGCCGCCGTGCAGCCTGCATGGGCGGCCTGCTCAGCGTGCTGGACGGGGACGTGCGTCTGGTGGCTACCACTTGGGAATGGGCCGAGGACATCGATCAGGCGCGTGCGGAGGCTTCCAAGAAGCGCGCCGAGGAGATCCTTGCCCGCAAGAACCTGAACGACCGTGAGTACGAGCTGGCACAGGCGCGCCTCAAGCGCGCGCTGGTGCGCACCTCTGTCCGTTAAACCTGTATGCAAAAAGGCACCCGCAGCCGGATGGCTGTGGGTGCTTTTTTCTGCGCGGGACGATTTCAAATGCGCTCCGCAGGTAGCGGCCTCGCCCTCTCAGTCTCGCTACGCTCGCCAGCTCTCCCAAAGGGAGAGCCCTTGGCATGGCGGTACAGTTTCAGGTTAAACTGCAAAGTTTGCGGGCGCGGGAGCGCCTGAGAGGGTTTCTTACCCCCGGTTCGCTTTCTCGATCAGGGTGCGGATGTGGTGCGCAAGCATCTCCACAGCGGTGCTGTTCTCACCGCCGTTGGGCACAATGATGTCCGCGTTGCGCTTGCTGGGCTCTACAAAGGCTTCGTGCATCGGCTTGACCGTGGTAAGGTACTGGTCTATCACGCTGTCCAAGCTGCGCCCGCGCTCCTTTACGTCCCGCAGGATGCGCCGCAGGATGCGCTCGTCCGCGTCCGTGTCCACAAAGATTTTGTAGTCGAACAGGGCGCACAACTCCGGCTCTACAAAGGGCAGAATGCCCTCTACGATCAGCACCGGGGCGGGCTCGATGTGCTGCACCTTGTCGCTGCGGTTGTGGTTGGAATAATCGTACACCGGGCAGTCGATGGCGCGGCCTGCCTTCAACTCCTGCAAGTGGTAGATGAGCAGGGCGTTGTCGAAGGCGTCCGGGTGGTCGTAGTTCAGCTTGCAGCGCTCTTCAAAGGGCAGCTCATCGTGACGCTTGTAGTAGCTGTCGTGGGAGATCAGCCGCACCTCATCCTCCCCAAAGCGCTCCTTCAGCCGCAGCGCAAGGGTGGTCTTGCCACTGCCCGAGCCGCCCGCAATGCCAATGATCAGGTTGTTCATAATGCAAACTCCTTCTGCACAAAATCTGCCGTTATCTGTGGAAAAACCGGCCGGAATGGATTATAATAGATTTGTATATATTCTGCTGCCACCCGGCAGCAGTTCTTCCCTTTTATCATAGCACAAAATGTGTCGTTTGGACAGGGCTTGCAGGCTATCCTCCGACACATTCCAAAAAAAGGACGGTCAAAATGTCAAAAGAAACATTGCAGCACACCATGAGAAGCAAGGTCCGGGTATTTGAGGACGGCGGCATCCGTCTGCTCCGTAAAGGCCAGAAAGGGCTCATCCACGCCATCTTCAGCCGCTTTGGGCTGGTGCTGGTACTGCTGGTGCTGCAATTCGGGGCGCTCTTCAGCCTGATGCGCTGGTTCAGTAACCTGCTGCCCCACTACTTGGGCGGCACCTTGCTGGTCACGGCGGCCATGATGGTCTACCTGCTCAATCAGGACATGAACAACAGCGTGCGCATCCCGTGGCTGGTGGTCACGGCGCTTGCCCCGGTGCTGGGCGTGCTGCTGTTCTGCTACACCAAGGAGGATGTCGGTCACCGGATGCTCAAAAAGCGCCTGCTGGAGCTGGAGGGACAGACCCGCGGCCAGCTGGCGCAGGACAAAAAGGCGAGCACGGCGCTGGACGCGGACTGCCCCGGCGCGGCCTCTCTGGCGCAGTATCTGCGCGGACGGGGCGGCGGCTTCCCGGTGTACGAAAACACGCAGGTGACCTATTTCCCCAGCGGAGAAGCCAAGTTCGCTGCGCTGCTGCCCCAGCTGGAAAGCGCCACCCAGTACATTTTTCTGGAATACTTCATCATTGACGAAGGGCTGATGTGGGGGCGTATTCTGGAGATACTGGCACGCAAGGCCGCGCAGGGCGTGGATGTGCGGGTGATGTATGACGGCACCTGCGAGTTCTCCACCCTGCCCCGGGACTACCCCAGACGGCTGGAAGCGCTGGGTATCCGCTGCAAGGTGTTTGCGCCGGTCACGCCCTTTGTTTCCACCCACTACAACTACCGCGACCACCGCAAGATTCTGGTCGTAGATGGCCGCGTGGGCTTTACCGGCGGCGTGAATCTGGCCGACGAGTACATCAACCACATTGAAAAATACGGTCGCTGGAAGGACGCCGCTGTCATGCTGGAAGGCGAGGGCGTGCGCACCATGACCGCCCTGTTTTTGCAGATGTGGAGCATCCAGCGGGAGCCGGAGTTTGCGCAGTTCCTCACCCACCCCCTCCCAGAAACGCAGGCAAAGGGCTTTGTCACCCCCTACGGGGACTGTCCGCTGGACGGCGAGCGTGTGGGCGAGATGGTGTATATTGACCTGCTCAACCGCGCCCGGCACAGCGTACATATCATCACGCCCTACCTCATTCTGGACGGCGAGTTGGAGACCGCCCTGCGCTTTGCCGCCGAGCGCGGCGTGGATGTGCATCTGATCCTGCCCGGCAAGCCGGACAAGGCATTTGCCTATGCGCTGGCCAAGACCCATTACCTGCCGCTGCTGTCCTCCGGTGTGAAGATCAGCGAGTGGACCCCCGGCTTCACCCACGCCAAGGTGATGATCATGGACGGGCAGGAGGCCGTTGTGGGCACCATCAATCTGGACTACCGCAGCCTGTACCACCATTTTGAAGACGCTGTCTGGATGCGCGGCGTGGACTGCCTGCCTCGCATTGAAGCAGATTTTCAGGATACGCTGGCACAGTGCCGCACGGTGGAACCCACCCGTCAGAGCATCTGGCAGGGTAAAAAGCTGCTGCATCTGGTGGGCATAGTGCTCAAGTTCATCGCCCCGCTGATTTAAACGAAAAGCGCCCCGGAAACGCTGTCAAACGTTTCCGGGGCGTTCTTTGCTTATGCTTTTGCGCCTGCCGGCACTCTTCCCTTTTTCAGCGTGGAGGGCATCGCCTTCAACGGGTCACCCACCACATGATGATAGACCTCCTCGTAACGGTCCAGCATCACGTCGTACTCAAAATTGGTATGGATGTACTGTATCTGCTGCTGCCGCATTGCGTCCGGGTACTCCTGTGTACATTCCCGCTCCAGCGCCCGGGCAAGATCATCCGTATCCTCCGGTTTGAAGGCCGCGCCGTAAATGTCGGTCACGACCGTATTCTCGGGGATATCGCTCACCAGACACCGTGCGCCGATGGACAGTGCCTCCAGCAAAGATAGAGAAAGCCCCTCGGTGTGGCTAGGCAGAACGAACAGCCCGCAGTTGCTGTAAAGCTCCTTCAGCGGGTCGCCCACCACATAGTCGGTCATGATGATATTGGGGTCATTCTGTGCCTGCTGCTGTACTGCTCTGCAATATTCGCTGTCATCCAGCGGGCCGACCAGTACAAGCTTTTTCCCTGTCTTGGCCTTGCGGTATCCCTCCACCAGATCCAGCGTGCCTTTTTCTGGTGAGATGCGCCCCACATACAGGATGTACTCTCCCCTCGCCAGCCCGTATTTTTCCCGGATCAGGCTGCACGCGCGCTTTTCGTAAAAGCGGATGGCATTGGGGATCAGTATGGATGCACGGTTGTATTTCTGCAAAAAATAGTTCCACTCCGTCTCCGAAAGCACCACCAGATCATCCGCATATTTTGCGGCGATCCGCTCTCCCAGCTTCATATAACGGCTAGCAAAGCCGCGCCACTTGTCCACCTTCCAGTTCAGTCCGTGCACTGTACATACGGTGTGCTTGCCGAATATCTTAGCGATCAGCAGCGGTACGCTGGGCCCAATGGCGTGGTAATGGAGCACATCATAGCCCCGGAACAGCGCATCAAAAGTCGCCAGAAAAGAGTAGATCGTGGCATTCAGTGCAGGCTTTTGCAGCGTAAACACCCGCCGCGCGTGAACGCCGTCCACATCGTACACATTATGGTGCTTTTCCAAGCCGCGGTTATACACAGTAACGTCATAGCCTCGTTCCACCAGACTTCTGGCCAGCCCGCCAACCATGACCTCCACACCGCCCGAGCGACTCGGAAAATCCTTATGCCCGATCATCGCCACCTTCACCACAACTACTTCCTTCCGTTCTGTAATATATCCCCGACCGATCCCATTTCCACCACATTGATATATTATTATTGTAACATAAGCATCACTTAGCCGCAACTAATTTCCATGAAATATTTTAATAAAATATGAATTTTCAGTTATATCTTACTCTATTTGTAGGAATTTTATCTTTTACACACTAAAAAACGCTTCAGGAAATTCCTGAAGCGTTTCTCTAAGTCGGCGACTACCTATTTTCACAAGCCGTTTCCAGCTAACTATCTTCGGCAC
>OGLI01001680.1_pt1 | contig 13095 bp, 7 predicted proteins | sample 1572661 | NCBI WGS metagenome assembly OGLI01 (sample SAMEA2581901, study PRJEB24529) | metagenome | biome: Human gut stool | place: China | collected 2011 | reverse complement strand
CCACGTGGTGTGGGAGGACGCCCGTGGAAATAATCCACGGGCTCCTACCCGATTGGGGCCGCCTCGCTGCGCACGCGCATCCATGCGGTGCAAGTCCGCCGGCCGCACGAACAGGGGAAGGACTGGTGAGAACTCTTGTTGGCGTCTCTGATTCTCAAACACGTGAACATCCCCGATTCTCATTTGCGTGAACGGCGTGCTGACTTTTCTGGACCATCGACGGGATGTTGGGCGTTGAGAGCAGAAAGGCGGGAGTTTCACGACCGAATGCGCGGGGGCCGGACCCGGTCTGCTTCGGCGCGGGCTGCTTGGAGCGCCCGAGGTTCTACAAGATCAACTTCCTGCTCGTCACCTTCAACGTGCTCGTGGTCTTCTCGACCGGCATGATCTGGTGGAGGCTGATCGGCCTCTGCTGCCCCGCGAATCTGTTAAGCTCAGGTCGTTCGGACAGCTCTGCCCGGACGGCCATTATTCACTCATGTTCATACGAAACATGCAACGAGAACTTCTTCAGGACCAGCTGGTCGCGAGGCTCATGCACGGGATCAGGACGGGGCGCTGGCCCGTCGGCTCCATGCTCCCGCGCGAACTTGAGCTGTGCAAGTCGGAGGGCGTCTCCCGCTTCACGGTGAGGGCGGCGATGAAGAAGCTTGAGTCCGCGGGCCTCATCCGCCGCACGCCCCACGTGGGCACGATGGTGGTGAGCACGGGGCAGGCCAAGAGCCTCAACCGCGAGCTGAGCTCGATGAGCGACCTTGACAGGCTCGCCTCGAACAACCCGCGCCGCATTCTCGACATCCGCGAGTTCGTTGTGAGCCGTGAGCTCTCGCCGCGAATCGGCTTTCCGCCGGGCGAGACGCTGATCCGCTTCTCCATGGTCCGCACGGGCTCGAAGCCGGGCGACCCGCCCATCGCCTGGACCACGGAGTACGTGAACCGCAGCTGGCAGCGCCTCGTGCACGAGGCGCCCCGACATCCCGAGCAGCTGCTGATCGACATCATTTCCAGGGTCTACAGGAAAAAGTGCGTCGAGATCAGGCAGGTCGTCGAGGCAATGCTGCTCTCCGAGGAGGCCGCGCTTCATCTCGAGGGCGTTCCGGGCAGCCCCGCCCTGCGCATCACGCGCCGCTATCTCGACGCCAAGGGGCACGCGATCCTCACGACCATCTCGACGCATCCCGCCGACCGCTACGCCTTCAACCGCAACGTGCAGATCGATCCCGAGGACGGAAGAACCTCGTTCACGGCGGACGGCCTCTGAGTTGGTCTGCTCCGTGCCCTGCACCCAATGAAGACGGCCGCTCCTTCATCGCGAGGAAGCGGCCGTTTTGGTTGCGGGCTTGAGGTTCAGCCCGGAAGGCGGATAGAAATGTCCTACGGTTGTCTGACCGTCACGGTCCTGTGAGACCTGCGGCCGAGGTCATCGACCGCACTCACGCGGTGCGAGCCGGGCTCAGGCTGCCAGACGACGGAGCCGCCCGCGCCCGAAGCACCGATGAAGCAGTCGTCGGCGAACCAGTAGACGATCTTGGCGTCAGGGGCGAGGCTGGCCCTGAGGACGATACCCGCCTGCTTCGGGCCCGCCGTGCCCGTGTAGTAGCGCGTGCCAGCGCGCGGGCTCAGGATGGCGGGCGGGGTGCCCGAGACGGCGCCCTCGGGCCTGCATTCGGGCTTCCAGTCGGGAATGGGCGTTTTGACAATGCCCGCCTCGAGGAAGCGCTGCTGGTATTCGGAGGGCCAGGATTCGACGAAGACTCGCCTGACGCCGTCGCCTTCCTCGCAGGCTCTCAGTCCCGTGGCCTCGTCGACGAGGATTTCCTTAAGAAAGCCCGTGTCGCGGATGGGACTCACGCCGGGAATGAACCAGGCGCCGACCGTGTCGGTGCAGCGCACGCGGCCCTGCGCGTCGGTCGCAAGGTCGCCCGTCGAGCGGCAAACGGGCTCGGACCTGACGCCTGCGGGCTGTTCGTCGAAGCGCTTCACGTCCTGAGCGGACATGGCGAACTCGCGGTCCGTGAGAAGGCGCACGGCGGCGCTCCTGAAGACGGGCTGCGCGACGAGCGCACCCTGCAGCCAAGGATCGGGCCTGCCGTTGAAGTTGCCGAGCCACACGACGATGATGTAGCGGCCCGCATAGCCTGCGGTCCAGGCGTCGCGGAAGCCGTTCGAGGTGCCCGTCTTCCAGAGGAGAGGAACGGACACGCCCTCGACCTTGAGGGCCTCTCCGCCCTCGGCGAGCATGCGGCGCACGATCCAGGCGGATTCAGGCGAGAGCATCTGTCTGGCGGCTGCTGGCTCCTCGTCGGGAAGGCGCACGAGCGGACGCAGAAGGCCGCCGTTGCCGAGCGTGCCGTATAGCCTTGCAAGGTCCTCGGCGCTCGCTTCGGCGCCGCCCAGCACGATCGAGAGGCCGTAGTGCTCGCGCGGATGTTTCATCGGAACGCCGGCCTCGCGCAGGAAGTCGTAGAGGTCGGGCCTTATCTCGGAGGCGAGCGTCACGGCGGGCACGTTGCGCGAGTCGTTGAGGGCCTCGACGGCGGGAAGCGGTCCGCGGAAGCGCCTGTCGGCGTTGCCGGGCTGGTAGCCTCGGAAGCTTCGCTGCGAGTCGAGAAGGATGGTGCGCGAATGGATGAGGCCCTGGTCGAGCGCAAGGCCGTAGACGAAGGGCTTGAGCGTGGAGCCGGGGCTTCTCGCCGCGCGGGTGCCGTCGACTTCGCCCGCAATGGCGCTGTTGAAGAAGTCGATGCTGCCTACCTGGGCGAGGACGGACATGTCGCGCGAGTCGACGACGAGCATCGCGCCGTTTTCAATGCCGTAGGGGCGAAGCCGAGCGACGTTTTCGGAGAGGATCTTCTCCATCGACTCTTGAAGCGGCAGGCTCAGCGTGGTCTTGAGGACGGGATCGGGACGCGTGCCCTCGACGAGGCGCGTGAAGTGCGGGGCCTCGAAGGGAAGCGCTCGCGTGCCCCTCACCTTGAGGGGACCCTCGACGACGGGACGCAGGCGCTCGCTCACAAACCCGTCGTTGATCGCCTTCCTGCCCACGGCAAGGCGTGCATGGTCGAAGTCCGGACCCGTGACGGGATGGCGCTTGACGGGGTTCTGAGGCACGACGGAGAGCGCGATCGACTCGGCGGCGGTGAGCTGCGAGGCGTGCTTGCCGAAGTAGACGAGCGAGGCGGCCTCGATGCCCTCGACGTTGCCGCCATAGGGCGTCAGGGTCAGATAGGCCGTGAGGATCTCGTCCTTGGTGTAGTGCATGTCGTAGCGCAGCGCCCAGAGCATCTGCTCGAGCTTGCCGCGCCAGCTGCGGGTGTCGAGTCCCTGAAGCCTGCGGGCGAGCTGCATGGTGATGGTCGAGCCGCCGATGCGGCGGGTGCCCGTGAGGGTGGACCAGGCGGCTCGGCCGATCGAGAGGGGATTGATGCCGGGATGCGAGTGGAAGAAGCGGTCCTCGTAGCGCACGACCGCGTCAAGCGCCTCGCGCGACACCGCTCCCTGGAGGACGGGGAGCCTGTAGGCGCCGTCCTCGGAGAGCGTGAGGTGAAGGAGGCGGCCGTCGCGGTCGGTGACGGCCTGGGACCAGTGGGTGTCTTCGGGCACGAGCCCGGGCTTTGGCTGGGTTTTCGCCCAGATCATGAGTCCGCCGCCGGCCGCTGCCGCCAGAACGGCTGCGGCCAGAAGCAGACGGGCAAACCTTCTCATGAGGTGCTCCGTTTGGTGTTGTCCGTGAGGCTCATGGCGTCACGGTGAGGGTCAGGGACTTGTCATGCGCCTTGATCGTCGGATCGGCGCCGTCGGCCGCCTGAACGGCCGGCACCGTATATTTTCCATGCGTTTGCGCTCGAAGTCGATAGGTGAATGTCGATTCCTGATGCTCGAGCATGCAGACGCCGACCATGCGGTCCTCCGAAACCGCAGTCTGGCGGACGTCCACCCCCTGCAGGCTCTCGTCCGTGGAGGCGGGTGCAAAGCCGCCGGGAAAGAGGTCTGTGATGACGACGGGGGATTCGGCGTTGCCCGAGGTGCGGCGCGCGCGGATCTCGACCGTGACTACGTCGCCCGCCTTTACCGACGTGACGGGCTCGCCCGCCTCGTTGAGGATGCGCTTGACGACTTCAAGTCCTTCGTAGGACGCGGTCTTGTGGGGCTCGGCGGGCCAGCCCGCAGCGGTCGTGCTGTGGTAGAGCCCCTTGAGGGAGGCGGCGGACGAGAGGCGGAAGGCGGTGCAGCCCGGCGCCGAAAGCGTCACGAAGCCGTCGCCCTTCGCAAGCGACTCGGCGGGGCGCTTCTCCGCTGCCGGCGCCGTGCAGGCGAGCGTCACCGCATCAAGCTTTCCTGCGTGTGCGCCGTTCGAGGGCGCCGAGAGGAGCGCGCTCGCAAGGAAGGCGCGTTCGCGATCCGTGAGCGACGCAAGCGGCCTCGATTCGAGCGTCTGAAGGAGATGTGCGGTGCCTTCTGGCGTCGGCGCGAGGCGCACGGCCGATGCAAGGGCGGGGATGCCGCCGAGTGTCAGCGTATCGTTTCCCTCGGACTTCGAGACGTCGATCGAAATGGCGGCCTTCTGCAGTTCGTCCGCTTCATCGGTGAGGCGCATCAGGCGGTAGGCGTACGCAATGTAGAGCGCCGCAGGGTCGTTTCGCCAGTCAAGTTCGCGGGCGTCCATGCGGTTTCGGAGCGCCTCGATGCGCTCCGCTTCGAGCGTGCCCTCGCGCGTGAGTTGGGCCAGAGCCCAGGCGGCCGTTCGGGCCTGGCCGAGCGTGTCGGGCGTCAGGCCATCGAGGGCGTTGCTGATGGCGTCGGCAAGCCTGCGGACGAGTTCGGGACGCACGTCACGACCGTTTTCACGCAGCGTGAGCACGAAGTCGAGGGCCCATGTCGTGGCCATGAGGCTCGGGGAGCCCCAGGGCCATGCCGAGAGTCCGTTCCAGCCGAGTTGGCCCTCGATCGTGTCGAGCGCCTTCTGGATGCGGGCGGTCGCATCCCTGCGAAGCGCATCGGCGTCGCCCGCGGGAAGCTTCGCGGCGGGGGCGCCGACGAGCTGCGCCCAGGGCATGGCGGCCGAGAGGGCCGCGTCCGAACTCAGCCAGAAGGCTTCGGGAAGACTGCGAACGAGGCCGTGAGCAAGGGGCAGCGGCGTCGTCGAGACCGTGAGGGAGGTTTCGTTTTCCAAGGGAAGCAGGCGGGCTTTGACGGTCACGTCGGCCGTCTTCACGTCGGCGAGCGGTCCCCAGAGGACGTCATGGGTCCTGAGGGCTGCGGGCCTGATCGAGAAGGACGTCGTGCGCGTGACGGCGGATCCCTTTTCGGGCGTGGCCGTCACGGTGACGGATGCGGCGCCCGGCACTGCGCCTGCGGCAATGTCAAAGCGTGCGGTGGCTTCGCCCGGCGCCTCAAGGACGAGAGGCGCGGAGAGCACGCCTGCGCTCAGTCCCTCGGGCAGGCCTAGCGCCACGGAACCCTTCCAGGGCGCCTCGCCGTTGAGGGAGACGACGCCCGTGAAGACGTCGCCAGGTGCGGCGAACCCCGGCAGGATCGGCGTCAGGATGAAGGGCGCGCGCACGGCCGTGTCGATCGAGGCGCCGCCCACGCGACCCTCGGAGGCGCCCACGGCCATGAGACGCACGCCGCCGTTGAATTCGGAGGGGAGCGACACCGTGACGGTGCGGCCCTTTTCATCCGTCTCAAGGCTTCCCGCCCACCAGACGGCCGCGCGATCCATCGTGCGCCTGAAGGGATTGGCCATCGCGTCGGCCGAAATGGCCCTCGAGCCGAAGCCGCCGCCGAAGGGCGCCTCGCCCGGAAGCTTCATGCCTTCGGGCATCAGGCCGTCGAGCGTCTGGCGCGTGTCGACCTGAAGTCCTCGGTCTTCGAGAAGCGCATGAACGGGAGACGGCGTCCTGTAGCCCGTGAGCGACAGAATGCCCGTGTCGACCGCCCAGAGGAAGACGCGCCCCGGCGCATCTGACTTCACCGTGACCTTCAGCTCGCGCGTGTCGGGCACCACGGCGGGCGCCTCAAGCTTCACGCCGAGCGTACGGGGCTTCATGTTGAGCGTCACGGGCGCGGTCGCCCTGGCATAGGCCTTGAGGAAGCGCGCGGCATCCTTCGAGGAGCGCACGAGCGAGGCGCTCAGGAAGGCGCGTCCGCTGTAGCCTTCGGGCACCTCCATCTGCGCGGCGTTCGTGCCTGCGCTGACCTTCACCCACTTGGAGACGAGCACTCGATCCGCTTCAAGCGTCACGAGCGCCAGACCCTCGAAGGGCGACACGATGTCGAGACGGGCGAATTCGCCCGCTTCATAAGTCGACTTGTCTGAAACGAGCTTTGCCGTGGCGGCGGGCAGGTCGCCCGAAAGGGCGGGGCGCAGGTCTTCGCCTGCGACGTGATAGGGCAGGCGCGCGAGCACGCGGCCCTGTTCGTCCTTGACGACGAGGGAGAAGTCGCCTGGCGCCGAGGTGTTGAGCGAGGCCATCGTGCGGCCGTTGGCGTCGGTCGTGACGGCGGATTCCCTCACGGGGCGCTCGACGCTGCGCTCGTCGTAGCGCAGGCGTCCCGTGCTGTCGGAGGCGAGCTCCGTGACGGACTGGCGTGCCATGACGGCGAGGGTGAGCGGCCTGTCGGCGCAGGGCTTGAGGAAGCGGTCGACGAGCAGGAATTCGAACGTGCGCTTCTCGTCCCTCGTGATCCAGCTGAAGGCCTCGGGTGCGGGCATGTCGATGCCGCCCTTTTTCACGGTGGATTCCGCGTGCCTGCGCCAGCCGAGCATGGTGTCGGCGGGCGAGATCAAAAAGTCGACGTTTTCCGTGGCGGCCCTGATGCCGCCGTTTTCGAAGCCCTCGAGCAGCAGACGGCCCTTGAGCGTGCCCGCAGTGGAGGAGAGCGGCAGCGTGAGGGATGCGCGGCCTTCGGCGTCCGTCTCGACGGACTTCACCTTCACCTCGTCGAGCGTGCCCTCGAAGGGCGCGGGGTCGACGAAGGTCCAGCCGGGGAGCTCGGGGAACGAGATGTCGCGGGCGGGCGAGAGAACGAGGCGTGCGCGCATGGCCTTCTTCGCAGCGGGGGCGCCGTAGGACATGGCGAGCGTGGCGTCGATGCCGAGGTCTCCGGGCTTCATCCAGCCGGGCGCCCCTTGGACCATGCGGGCCGTAAGGCGCATCGTCTCGGGCGTGAAGTCGCCGATCGCCGCATGGTGGGTGGAGAGCACGACGTCGCCCGCGAGCAGGTCGATGCGGATTTCGCCCGGCACGGCGTCCGTCGGAATGGTCCAGTCGGCCGATGCGGTGCCTTCGGGCGTAAGTGCGGGGGCGGTCTCGAGCATCGTGCGGTCCGTGGCGTCGGTGATGCGCAGCGTCACGGGCATGCCTGCGGGGAGCCTGTGCCAGTCCGCGGTCTTCACGATCATGCCTGCGTGCACGGTTTCGCCGGGACGGTAGATGCCGCGCTCCGAGAAGACGAGGCCCGTGAGGCCGTCCTCGGAGACGAGGCGCCCTGCGGTGCTGAAGTCGTGGTCATGGTCGACGTTGGAGGCGTCGGAGAGCGAGAGCCAAGCGAGGTCGCCCGTTGCTTCGTTCGTGACGACGACGGCGGCGGGCGCCTTTTCGCGTTCGAGTCCGCGCGTCGTTGCAAAGCGTGCGGCGCCGGTTTCGTCCGTCGTGACGGTTTCGAGAGGGACGCCGTTGGCACCGAGCAGCACGGCGCGAAGGCCGGCGGCGGGAACGCCCCTGACGAGGTCGGCCGCATGGACGACGTGGCTGCCGTCGCGGGAGGTCTTGGCGATGAGGGCCGTGTCGGTGACGAGCACGCGTTTGGCGGCGATGGCCGCAACGCCCCAACCGTCCTTCGTCTTCTTCTCGCCCGTGAGCGTGATCTGGAAGAGCCCTGCGCGTCCGCCGGGAAGCTTCGCCTCGTCGAGCGGGAGCGACGCAAAGCGCCTTCCCGCCGCAACGGGAATGACGCCGTCGGCAGCCTCGGAGAGGGCCTCGGCATTCGTGACGGTCTCGTGTGCGCGCCAGTTCTGGGCCGTGAGCGCAAGGTAGGGATCCCTGATGCGCTCGATGCGCCAGCGGATGCGGTCGACGCCGTCGGCCATGAGCGTGAGGGTTCTCGAGCCCGAGAGCGTCATCATGCTGCCGGGCTGCAGGAATCCGACTGCGGCGCCGGGGTCGGCCGCCGCAAGGACGGTCGTCCAGCCGTCGGAGAGCACGGCGCCCTTTTCGGGACCGAAGCCCGCGGGAAGCGCCAGATGGAGGAAGTCGCCGGGCCGGGCCTTGAGAAGAAGGCGGATGCTGTCGGACGGGGTGTCGGGGTCCTGCGCGATCGAGACGGGGACGGGCGTGCCGCGCGCGAGTACGTCGGGCGTGACGGCGGGTGCTCTGCGCCAGTCGGTGGGCGAGACGGCCTCCTCGTTCATGCGTGCGGGCAGAGCCGTGACGCGCATCGCCGCGACGATGTCCGAGGGCTTCGTGAGGAGCGAGGGCCTGAGCACGAGCTCGTAGACCTGCTCGAGCGTTTCGGTGCGCGTCGGACTGAGCGAGGCCTCGCCCATCTTGTAGAGGCTGTCGGCGGCAGGAATCGTGTAGCTCACGAACGCCTGCCGGAATCCCGGCTGCACGACGGGATGGCGGCCGTCAGCTGCCGTCCACTTGCCCGCGGCCTTCGGGAAGGTGATGCGGACGTTGGTCGCGTTGCCGAGCGTGCGCACGGGGAGCTTCATGTAGAAGCCCGTGCGGAAATGGTTCCAGATGAAGATGGGCTTGCCGAACGTGAGTCCGCTTCTTGAGGGGACGTCGACCTTGACCGAGGCCTCGAAGGCCTTCGTGTCGGCGATGGTCGTCGAGAACAGGGCGTCGACCGTAAGGGCGCGCTCGCCCGAGACGGCGGGGTCCATCCAGAAGGTCGCGAACCCCGACGTCATCGTGAGGGGCGGCGTCGTGAAGTCGATCACGGGCGTGTTGAGCGTCGTTGCGGAGGGCAGGCGCAGGCCCGAGAGGTCGACCTTGAAGGTTGTGCGCTCGGGCCAGGGCTCCTCGGGCGTGAAGGCGAGTGCGCCCCGGGCCTCCCAGCGCCAGACGCCTTCGACGGCGGGCGAGAGCGAGACGCCCGTGACGCGCGAGGAGACGAGGCCGAAGAGCCTGCTGCACTTCGAGGCGGCCTCATTGCCGTATTTGGCCCTGCAGGGCGTCATGTCGGGGGAGAGCTTCACGACGAGCGGCGAGCGACTGTGCTCGGGCAACGAAACCTCGGCCTTGAGCCAGGCGGGCGGCACCGTGGCCGAAAGGGCGGCCGCAGCTTCAAGGGACGCCAGAGTGAGAATGGAAAAGGTGAACGTCGGGACGGTTCGCATGTGGTCTCCTCCGAAAATGGTCCGGCATGTCATCCTCCCACTATAGTCCTCGCTTTCGCAGGGAACCATGAGCGTAACTACCTGACACAGAGGAGCTTGCGGATTCGGCGTGATTTGGGATCACGCATCCGTTGTGAGGAGGCCGGCCTCAGCGGAGCATGCGCGCGTGTTCGGCCTCGCCTCTCAGGTCGCCTTCGGAGCGTACGGGCCTGCCCGAGAGCATCTGGGCGGGCACGACGCAGAGCTCCGCGTAGTCGGAGGCGCTGATGCCGCTGCGTTCGGCATAGGGCTTCACGAAGGAGACGGCGGCGCCGATGCGTTCGGCGAGCAGCGTCGCGAGCGTTTTCCCGGGCCTCAGGAAGTAGACGGCGTTGTTCGTGCGCAGGACGGGCGCGCAGGCGACGCCTTCGGAGGCGGAGAGCACCATGGCGCCGATGACGGTCTGCAGAAGGTCCTTGGGGCGCAGGCTGCCGGGGATGTCGTGAGGGTCGTCCATGCGGCCGCCTCGGGACTTGTACTCGACGGCGAGCACGCCGCCAGCCCTGAGGGCGATGACGGCGTCGGGCTGTGCGTAGAGGCCTCCCGCCTGAAAGGTGCGGCGGTCGGATTCGCGGCAGAGGAGCTCGCCCTCGTCTGCGGGCAGGAAGGGCACGAGGCGCAGGACGGGGTCGTCGAGCCTGTTGACCGCTTCGGCGGGGAAGAACACCGCCTCGACGCCGATGCCGAGCATGTCGGCGTGTCCCGTGGAAAGGCCCTGCCTCACCATGAAGGGAAGCGTCTTGAGAAACTCCCACTCGGGCATGGGCGGCACGACGGGCACGGCGGGGATGGGCGCGGGTTCGGGTTCGCGCCTGAAGGCGGGCTCGGGCCTCGGTGCGGGATCGGGTTCGGGCTTCGGTTCAGGGGCGAGCACCGCAACGTCGGGCTCGCGTCTGGGTGCGGGAGCGGCCTCCCTGCGGGCGGCCGCGTTCGGGACGTTCACGCGCTCGGTGTAGGACGTGTGCCTGATCTCCTCGATGTCCTTGGCGTCGTTCTCGTCTGACTCGAGCATTTCGAGTGCGAGGCGGTCAGCCTCGAGCGGGTCGGGGCGCGAGAGCTTCGGAGCGGCCCTCGTCACGGGGCCGTCGCCTTCGGGAAGGCCGGCGGCGATCTTCGAGAGGCCGATGTTGCGCCTTGCCTGCCTGCGTCTGGCGGCGAGCCACATCGCAAGGGCGACGAGAAGCACGAGCAGGAACCCCGCGGCCGTCATGATGCGGTCGGGGGAGAGCTGCTGAAGACCTGCGAGGATCGCGCTCACGTTCATCGTGCGCGTCCCTTTTTCTGAGCGGGCCTGAAGTTCCTGCCCGCGGCGGGGCGGCCTGCGTCCCTGCCGCCCTTGCGGCGGGCGTCGGACGGCGCATAGCGCGGTGCCGTGCCGCGTGGCGCGGCGAGGAGCGCGAAGACGGTGGGAAGCTTGGGCAGCGCACGCTCCTCGGGCGTGAGCGCGGCCCAGGCGCGGACCGTCATCGTGCGGATGGATTCATGCTCGCCCGTCACGTCTGTCGCGACGGTGACGCGGGTGTCGGGGGCGAGCGTGGAGACGAGGCTCTCGAGCATCGCGCCGTTTCGGTACGGCGTCTCGATGAAGAGCTGGGTCTCGGAGCGGCGGCTCTGGGTCTCGAGGTCCTTGAGGGCCGCAGCGCGCTCGTCCGCATGCACGGGCAGGTAGCCGAGGAAGCGGAAGCGCTGGCCGTCGAGTCCGCTCGCCATGAGCGTCATGAGAATCGACGAGGGGCCGACCCACGGCACGACGCGCAGGCCAAGCTCCTGGGCCCTTGCAACGATCTGTGCGCCCGGATCCGCAATGCCGGGACAGCCCGACTCGCTGACGATCGCGGCATCCTCGCCCGCGAGGACGGGCTCGAGCCAGCGGTCGATCAGGGCGGGGTCGGGATCATGTCCGATCTCCTCGATCCTGAGCTCCGAGATGGGGCCGGGATGGCCGAGCAGCTTCAGGTAGGCGCGCGCATTCTTGGCAGCCTCGACGAAAAAGAGGCGGATGTCTGCGGCGCGGGTGCGCACGGCGGACGGAATGGCGGCTTCCAGCGTGCCGTCGGCGATGAGGTTGGGAAGGCAGTAGATCGTGCCGGCCATGGGAGGTGCTCCTCAATCAGGCGTCGAGGCCGGGGAGGACTTCAACGCCCGCGCGGGTGAGAAGCGTGGTGAGCGCCATGAGCGGCAGGCCGATCAGGGAGGTCGGGTCGTCCGACTTCACGCTTTCCATGAGCGCGATGCCGAGGCGCTCGATCTTGGCGGCGCCGGCGCAGTCGAAGGGTTTCTCGCGCTCGACGTAGGCCGGTTCGTAGTCGACGTCGATGCCGTCGTAGCTGTGCTTGTCCATCGAGTCCTTGCAGTAGGCTTTGGCGTAGGCCTCGATGGCCTCGTCGGAGAGCGTGCGCATGCGGATCGTCGTCTGGGACTTGACGCGCTCGGCGCGGCCTTCGGCGTCAATGACGCACAGGGCCGTCGTGAACACGACGTCGTGGCCCTGCATGCTCTTGAGCTGGCGGACGGCGTTCTCGTGCGTGTGCGGCTTGCCGAGCTTGACGCCGTTGAGGTCGGCCACCTGATCGGAGCCGATGACGACGGCGCCGGGGTGCTTGTCCCAGATTGCGCGGGCCTTCATTTCGGAAAGGCGCATCGCGGTGTCCTGCGGCGTTTCGCCGGGCAGGGAGGATTCGTCAATGTCGGGGCTTTCGCACGTGTAGGCGATGCCGAGACGGTCGAGGAGCTCTCGGCGGTAGCGGGAGCTCGAGGCGAGGATGAGTGCTTTTGTCATAATGCAGGAATTGTAGCGGGAAGTCCCAAGGCGGGCGAGCGAAATTCCCGCCGCCTGCGCGTGAACAATGTATCCTTTCAGGGCGCCCGTTCCGGGCCTGAAAGTTTTACTGAGGATGACCATGTCTCTTACGCTCGATGTTTTCGAAATCGCCCGCACCCGCCAGACCGTGGAGGGCACGCTTGAGCTTGACGAAATGCCTGAGCTCGCGCACTTCATTCAGGCGCTCGAGGGCTTCCTGAAGTTCAGCGTGACGGGACTCGGCATCGTTGAGCGACTTCCCGCCGCAAGTCTCTCGTTCGAGGGCACGGTCGTCATGCAGTGCGCGCGCTGCAACGAGCCCGTGAGCGTTCCCGTCAGCCGCGAACTCGTCTTCCGCTTCACGAAGACCGAGGCAGAGGCCAATGCGCTCCCGCTCGATGAAGAGGGTGATGATGAGGAGGTTATCGTCGGCAGCCGCAGTCTCTCCGTCGCCGACTGGGTTCAGGAGGAGGCGATCCTGTCGCTTCCCGCCATGCCGCTTCACGACGACTGCGAGATGGACTATGAAAACACGAGCGACGAGGTGGTCGAGGCTGAAAAGCCCAATCCCTTCGCCGCTCTCGCCGCGCTCAAGCACTGAGCCCGAACACCACGCCTTGTGAAGACGCCCGCCCGGCATTTGATTCGGAGCGGGTTTTTCCTTGTCTTTTTGGGCTTAGGCTGAGCGGCGTCGGACGCGGTCGCAAGCGAGGCCATGAGCATGGAATGCACAGACCGGCCGAAATCTCCAGCAGGCCCCGTCGTCGGTTCTGGTCCTGAAAAAATCGCCCGGCTCACACAAGCCGGGCGACGGATGCGTCTGATGACGTTGGCGATGACGACGGCTTTGGAGACGTCAGGCGGTGGCGGCTTCCATAGAGTTGCCGCGAGGGAACATCCGACTTCAGTC
>OGLI01001679.1_pt1 | contig 13095 bp, 6 predicted proteins | sample 1572661 | NCBI WGS metagenome assembly OGLI01 (sample SAMEA2581901, study PRJEB24529) | metagenome | biome: Human gut stool | place: China | collected 2011 | reverse complement strand
CCAATTGTCCGTTGTCTTATTGATATGTGTGCTATTAGGACAAGGGATGTGGTTATACCATGTGCGCGAAATAAAACTTGGGGAGTTTCGTGAAAGTGCGAATTACGCATTATTGAATGCTACTTATAATTATTTATCTGATGAATGTCTGAATGTTGGTAAAAACTATAAATTAACATATAGTTTAACGAAAGATAATCGTTTCTATTGGCGTTATGACAATAAGAAAGATACAATCCCAATTAAATCTCCAGATATGGTAGATAAATTAGGAAAATTGATTACCTGTGATTGTTTGTGTGAACATGGATTATTTGATGTTCTTAGGCTAAATAAATTATATATTGATTATTTAAAAGAAAAAGGTATTACTGAAAATCCCATATTAAAAGTTTTGAATATTGAGGGAGAAGAATTACAATCTACAGGAAATCTAAAGAAAAATTGTAATTCTATTATGACTCTTCCTATCGAGTTAGGGTATGAGAATAAACATCAATTATTAGCAACCTTCGAACTTCCCTTTGTTTTCCGTGCTTTAAGTGGTATTTTATGGGTTGAATTGATATTCATGATCGGTTTTATCTTCTGTTTGGTTTGGCAGTGGTGTTCGATACGGATGACAGTGCGTAGTGCGCGGATACAAACGATGGGAATGACGCATTTGGAACATGAATTGAAGAAGCCTTTGGCAACGATGATTTCGGTAGTAAATGGTATTCTGGAGGGGAAAGATTCTGTCTTATGTCCCCGGGATACGACAAAATTGACTATGGTAAAGGCGCGTTTGATGAAGATGGCGGATATCACCGATACGATGCTGACTTCTCTAAAGACTTCTGTATTGATGATAAACCGGGAAGTGATCGATCTGAAATTCGAGATGGAAATGACGACCGAAATGTTTTCATTGATCCGGCCTTACGCACGGGTGGGTTACCGGATTGCTGAAGGACTGGAGTATCCATGTTTAGATAAAATATATTTCAATTATGTCGTTGTTAATTTGGTGGATAATGCCATTAAATATGGCGGTACTCATCCCGTGGTGAAAGTTGACTTTTATACTATCGGTGACAATTATGTGCTGACCGTCGAAGATAACGGTATGGGAATCGCACCCAAAGATCAGAAGCAAATTTTCAAACAGTTCTACCGTGTAAAAAATCAACAAGTGACCAAAACTACCGGTTTCGGACTAGGCTTGACTTTCGTCCACAAAGTAGTTTGTGCATACGGAGGAAGTATCCGGTTGGAAAGTGAATTGGGAATCGGCAGCAAGTTCACCATCACCATACCTCAATAGCTCACGGGGACAGGGCAGTGAGCTATTGTTACGCTTTTTCAATTTTCTCAACCGGTAACCCTGTATATTTGGATATGGTGTCGTACGGTAAACCGTCTACTTTCATTTGGCGGGCTATAACGAGCTTCTCTTTTTCTATACCTTCCACAATTCCTTCTGCTCTTCCAACTTCTATGCCTTTTGTCATTCCTTCTTCAATTCCTTTTGCCATTCCTTTCCGGATAGCGCTGTTATATAGTGTTTTCTCGACACTGATGATATCCCAGAATTTTTCGTAACCCAAAAGCTGTGCTTCGGTGAAAGCAGATTCTTCTACGGCGTTCACGGCTTTTTTTACTTCCGGATTGGCCAACAGCTCAGGCGGCACTTCGCGGGTATGTTCATTGATTTCCGTCAGGAAACGAAGCCAGAGTACTTGCATTTTCTTCTCAGAATAGGTATGTGGGTTGAATTTGGGCAGTTCGACGAAAATCAAGTGTAGGCCTTCGATCACTTTTTCAGTGTGTTCCATGTGTACTAGCTGATAATAATGATAAAAGCCTTCGAGCTCAGGCTCGAATACTTCATTTACCAGATTCAGCGAATATACCGGCTGCAACAGTTCGTATTCCTGACCGGTGTCGATTTGCCGTACATAGGCCTTCGAAGCATTGAACAATACCCGTTGGCGAAACTCCGGAGACCAGATCATTTGCATCTCGACGATAAACTGACGTCCTTCTGCATCGCGGCAGCGGACGTCCACGATACTGTTCTTGCGTAAAGGATTTTCCGGTACGAGTTCGGCCGGAAGGTATTCTATCTCCCTGATCTCATGCCTGGGGTTTAAGGGCAACAGGGCGTTCAGCAAGCTGATCACCAGGTCGGGATGCTCGCCGAAAACATGTTTGAAAGTCAGATCGGCTTTAGGATCGAGATAACGCATAAATTTCCTTTTCTTTTTAATTTAAAGCAAATATAAGAAAAAATAGGCAAATAAAAAATACTGTGTTTGTGAGAGAAAAGATAGCGCAGGGCCCTGTCCCCGCGGGCTATGTTATTTTAAAAATAATTATTTAAATTTACCCCATGTTATAGATCGGGTCTATTGTGAACTCACTCAGTTGTAATTGGTATTTAGTATGAAAAAAGTTGGTGGAAAATTATTGGGATTTGTTTTTGGTGTAGGTATATTGTTTGCTCTTTTGCCAGAGAAACAGGCCGGTGCTCAGGATTTACTTATTAACATTTAATAAAATCGTATGAAAAAAGGAATTTATCTTTTGGGATTAGGAGTCTTGCTGTTGCTGTGTATGGATTTACAGGCAAAAGTACGTCTGCCTCACTTCTTTTCTTCCAATATGGTATTGCAAAGGGATATGCCTATCCGGGTGTGGGGAAAAGCGGATAAGAATGAAGTGATTTCCGTCGCTTTGAATGGAAGTGTGCAAACGGCAAAAACCGGGAAGGATGGAATCTGGAGGGTGGAATTGCCTGCTATGAAAGCCGGGGGACCTTACGACATGCAGATCGAATCCGCAGAGGAGACGATCGGTTTAACCAATATATTGATCGGAGATGTTTGGGTTTGTAGCGGACAATCGAATATGGAGTTCGGTTTGAATAATGTTATAAATGCCGGGCAGGAGATTGCTGCCTCCACTTTGCCGGATATCCGTCTGTTGAATGTTCCGAAAAATATGCAATCGAAGGAGCAGTTCGATCTGGAGCCTTGCGAATGGACTGCCTGTAATCCTCAGACGTCTCCTCTGTTTACGGCTGTCGGTTACTTTTTCGGTAAAGAATTGCAACCCGAAATCGGAGTGCCTGTCGGATTGATTCATACTTCCTGGGGAGGTACCGATATAGAAACCTGGACCAGCTGGGAGACGGCTGTTAAAACCAACGACACTTATAAAAAATATGCCGGAAAGGATCAGGAGAAAGCGATGGGGTATTCGATGGATAATATCAGGTTATATAAAGAAGCCTTGAAAAAAGACAAAGGTTTGGTTCAGAAATGGTATGTTCCGGCTTATAAAACCAAAGGGTGGAAGACGATGGCAGTGCCGAAAGTCTGGGAGGCAGACCTGGCCAACGAAGATGGGATTGTTTGGTTTCGGAAAACCATTGATTTGCCGGCGGGTGTGACAGGAAAAAAAGCCAGAATAAATCTGGGGGCAGTGGATGACGAAGACCTGACCTATGTCAATGGGGTGAAAGTAGGAGAAATGAATTTCTGGATGCCCAACAGGTCTTATGAAATTCCGGCAGGTGTCCTGAAAGGGGGAAATAATGTGATTGCTGTTCGCATTACGGATACCGGCGGCTTGGGAGGAATCCTCGGTAAAGCTGAGGAAGTATACCTGGAAATCGATGGACAGAGATATTCGCTTGCCGGTGATTGGGTGTATAAGCCTTCGGTGGTGACTTCGATGTATAAAGTCAGTGGGATTAGTCCGAATAGCTTCTCTTCCTTGTTGTACAACGGGATGGTGCATCCCTTGATCGGATATGGGATAAAAGGGGTGATCTGGTATCAGGGAGAGAATAATGCGGGCAGAGCTTATCAATATCGTACGTTGTTTCCGGCCATGATAAACGATTGGCGGCAGCAGTGGGGATATGAGTTCCCTTTTTATATCGTACAATTATCCAGCTGGCTCAAGCCGGTTAATGATCCTAATGATTGGAAAAAAGGTTGGCAGTTTTGCCGAGCGGCACAATTGGCTTGTGTTACAGAAATACCGAATACCGGTATTGCCGTGACGTATGATATTGGTGATGAAGAGGATATACATCCCAAGAATAAATATGATGTGGGTGAAAGGTTGGCTCTCTGGGCTTTAGCCCATGATTATGGAAAGGAAATATCTTTTAGCGGTCCGCTCTATAAAACTATAACTTTAGAAGAAGATAGAATTCGGGTTAATTTTAATTATTCCGAGGATGGATTGATGATTGGCAGAAAAGAAGGAAAAAAAGAAGTGGAGGAAGATAAGATAGGTAAACTGCAAGGGTTTGTTATAGCTGGAGAAGACAAAGTGTGGTATTGGGCTGATGCAAAGATTGAAGGAAACACTGTGATAGTATCTTCACCGTTTGTCAATAAACCAATTGCTGTGCGCTATGCGTTCTCAATGAATCCTCGAGGTGCTAATTTATATAATCGAAGCGGGCTTCCAGCCTCTCCTTTCCGAAGTGATTGTTGGTAAATAGGTTTTTAGTAATAACTATCATAATAATGAAACAATTTTTATTTGTATTAAGTATATTAATGAGTGGTATCCTAACAGCCCAAAATGTTCCTTTGCCCACCGGTAAAGCCATCTACATCCCCAAAGACCTGCAACAAATGGATTTGCAGAATCCGGATAGTAAATGGAGCTACCATCGAATGGCGCATAGTGAGAACTTTGCTGTATTCTGGGAAAAAGGTTTTGGAAACGATTTATCATCACCTCCTCCATTGGAGGGGCATTCGATGAAGGTCGATCTACCGAACTTGTTGCATAAGTTGGAAACATTTTATGTTTATTTCCGTGATACATTGAAATTCGTTAAGCCGGGTTCGAAGAGTGAGAAGTACCGGATGATGGTAATGCTGAATTACTCATTGGAAGGCACTGCCTACGGAGGCGATTACGACCAACAGATAGGTGCACTATGGATAGCTCCCAACCGGATACAGGATAAAAAGCTGAATTGTATTGCTCATGAATTGGGACACAGCTTTCAGGCACAGATCTCTTGTGATGGAGAGGGGGAAGCTTGGGGAGGTAGCGGATTTTTCGAGATGGCTTCGCAATGGATGCTTTGGCAAGTAAACCCCGATTGGATCACGGATGAAAAGTATCATTGGGAAGCCTTCATGACACTGACGCATAAAGCGTATCTGCACCTGAAGAACATTTACCATTCTCCATATGTGCTCGAATATTGGGGAACGAAGCATGGCTTACCTTTTATCGCAGAGCTCTTCCGACAAGGAAAACGCGGTGAAGACCCGGTAATGACTTACAAACGACTGACAGGATTGGACCAGACACAGTTTTGTGATGAGATGTTTGATGCCTGCCGACATTTTATAAATTGGGATTTTGAACGGGTGTGGAAAGAAACTCGTCTGTATGCTAATCGGCATACTTGTAAGCTGATAGATGAAACCTCCGGTTGGCACAAGGTGGCGCCTGAGAATTGTCCGGAGAATTATGGGTATAATGCGATACCCTTAGTTGTTCCCGAAGCGGGGAAAGAGGTTGAGGTGGAATTCAGAGGAGAAAGGAATGGAGAAGAATATCATCTCTTCAATGTGGAGAAAGCCGGTTGGCGATACGGATTTGTGGGAGTAACGGAAGACGGAAAGTCCATTTATGGAGATATGAGCAGAGACGAAAAGGATAAGATACGTTTTGTGACTCCTAAGAAACAGAAACTAGCTCATTTGTGGCTGGTAGTGATGGGTGCTCCGACGAAACATTGGATGAATCCTCAAGATAAGCATGAGGATGCGCAATGGCCTTATCGTATAAAGCTGAAAGGTACGAAGCTGTTGAAGGATCATCTGTTATCTTTTTCTCTAAGATTTGATTCTTGATGCACTAAGATTTATAAGCAACAGGAACTAAAACCATCAGCGGTAAGTAGTAAATTTGCCATCAAACTGATTAGAGTATTACAGTGTAGAGATAGTATATTACTTCCGCCAGCGGGCTAGAGTGGTAAGGTAATTGAGTGCCGGATGAAACTTTCTGCTGTTTAATTTAGCTTGTTTTCTGGAAAAATAGTAATCTTGCAATTCATTTAATAAACTATAGCTGGAAGTACTATGAAAAGGCTTATTATATTCCTTTTATTGGTTTCTTATTTTGTTTCCTCCTCTGTGTTTGCAGGAAATAAAGATTTCAATTTTCGTCGCTTCACGGCAGCAGACGGTTTGTCTTCTAACACCGTGCGGGCCATCCTGCAAGATAAACGAGGATATGTATGGTTTGGCACGGACGAGGGACTGAATCGCTACGACGGTACGGGGGTAAAGATCTACCAATATACTACTCAGACAACCCACGGTCTGGGATGCAACTATATTTCCGCTTTGTACGAAGGAGAAGATGAACTGTGGGTAGGCACAGGCGAGGGTTTATATCTTTATGCTTACGACACTAATACTTTTTCTTTCTTTGAAAAGCAGACATCGAAAGGTAAACAGATTACGACTGCCGTCAATGATATCAAGAAGGACAAAGAGGATAACCTATGGCTTGCCACTAGCGGGCAAGGGGTCTTTAAGTACAATCGGCAGATGGACAAATTGGAACAATATGAGTTTACTGCCTGTGTAGGCTTTGTGCCCGGACTATGCATTGATAATGAAAATTGGGTATGGGCGGTGACGAATCAAGGAGATCGGTATATCTACAAACTAAACAAAGCGGAAAACAAGTTTGAACCATTTGAACTAAAATATGAGGAGAAACGATACAAATCTCCTTCCATTGTGGCTTTTGAAGATACGGAACATAATTTGTGGCTGGGTACTTGGGGAGATGGGCTGCAAAAGATTGACCGATATAGCGGACAGGTGACTATCTACCTCCATCCTTCCGAAAAAGAAGGAATCATGCACATCCATTCTATCATGCAATATGCTCCTCACCAACTTCTCATAGGATCTGACGACGGATTGAGCAGTTTTAATACCTCCACCGGTGAGCACAAACTCTACTCTTACGACGAGGTGAATCCTTCTTCTCTTTCCAACCGTTTCGTATATCCTATTATGAAGGATCGCGAGGGCGGTGTATGGATCGGCACTTACTACGGAGGTGTCAACTACATATCCCCCAATACCGGACAATTTGAAAGTTACTCTCAATCCCGTTTTTTCAATTCTGTAAAAGGAAGCATTATCAGTCACTTCTGCGAAGATACCAATGGCAATATATGGATTGCCTCAGATGACGGAGGCTTAACTTGTTTATCAACAGCCGATAACCGCTTCATTCATTATATGCCCCAAGAAGGAAGAAATAGTCTGTCTTATCACAACGTGCATGCTCTTTGTATGGATGGTGACAATTTATGGATAGGAACCTATACCGGAGGAGTAAATGTATTGAATGTCCGTACCGGAGTATTTAAACAATATACGTCTTATCAAGGTGATCCGAAATCTCTGGACGGTAGCAGTTCATACGCCATATTCAAAGATCGCGAGCAACGTATTTGGGTAGCTACCATGTCGGGGATCAATCTCTATAATCGTGAAGAAGACAACTTTATCCGTGTAAAGCAACTGGGAGGGTTAACGATAGATATTGATCAGGATACGAAAGGTAACCTTTGGTTCGCTACACAAGGACGGGGATTGTTTAAGTACGACCCACAGACGGATAGTTGGAAAAATTATCAGCATAGCAAGCAGACCGGAGCATTGATCAGCGATCAAGTAAATTGCGTTTTGGTAGATCGGAACGGACAGATATGGGTCGGCACTATGGATGGACTTTGCCGGTATGATGTTGAAAAAGATCAGTTCGATCCGATAGCGCTGGACATACCAAGCCACAATATTTGCTGTATCATCGAAGACGAGCGCACGTTGTGGATGACTACGACGAAGGGCTTGGTACGTTATATTCCGGGAGAGAACTATCAGGTATTCATGAAAAGCGATGGTTTGCAAAGCGACCAGTTCATGCCCAATGCAGGAATGAAGACTTCGAATGGAAAGATTTACGTCGGTTCGGTGAATGGGTTCAATGCCTTTTATCCTTTTCAGATTCATTCTAACGAGCAGATTCCATCGGTGGTCATCACGGGACTGGAGATTTTTAATAAAGAAATATCCGTAGGAGACAAATGGTTGCCCCGTTCTTTGGACTGCCTTGATGAGTTGAAGCTATCTTATAAAGACAATGTTTTTAGTCTGCGCTACGCTGCTTTGAGTTATTGCACGCCGGAGAAGAATCAGTATGCGTATAAGCTCGACGGATTTGATAAAGACTGGAATTATGTAGGCGCACAGAACAAGGCTACCTATACGAATCTTCCAGCAGGAACCTATCTGTTCAGAGTAAAAGCATCCAATAATGACGGATTGTGGAACGATCAGGGGGTAAGTCTGAAAGTCGTGATCTATCCGCCTTTCTACTGGACGACTGCTTTCAAGATTCTCTATTTCATCCTTTTGTGTGTGGCTTTAGGCTATTTTATTCGTTTTATGTTGAAGCGGACCGAGAAGAAGCATGTTGCCGCCATGAATAAATTGACAGAAAATAAAGAGAAAGAGATGCATGAAGCTAAAATCAAGTTCTTTACGATGATAGCTCATGAAATACGTACACCTGTCTCACTAATTATCGGACCGTTGGAGAAGATTCGCAGATCTACGTTTGTATTGCCCGATACTGTGCGAGATGATTTGAATATTATCGACCGCAATAGTCAACGGCTGCTTGTTCTGGTAAATCAACTACTCGATTTTCGAAAAGTAGAACGTGAGGGGATTCGTATCAGATGCGTTCCTTATTCTGTTTATCAGCTGCTGAAAGCGGTAAGCGAACGTTTTGAACCGACAATTGTTCAACAAGGCGGGCAATTGAAGGTGAATTATCCGAATGAGGATTTCGTAGCAGTCATCGACCCTGAGGCAATCACCAAAGTAATCAGTAACTTACTGACAAATGCAAGCAAATATACAAAGAATGAAGTGGTCCTGTCGTGTATGGTAAATCAAGAATCATGTACATTTACCATTAAAGTTACAGATAATGGTATGGGAATCAGCCAAGAAGATCAGGAGAAGATATTTAAACCCTTCTATCAGGCGGTGGATAATAAGCCGGGTACAGGGCTGGGACTAAGCATTGTGAAAAGCATTGTCGATGCTCATAAGGGTAACATTGAAGTGCAGTCTGTGGTAGGTAAAGGCTCTTCTTTCGTAGTGATTTTACCTATAGAATGTGCTGAAATAGGTGAACAAGACAGTAGTGCAGAGAATGCTGACACAGTTCTCCCAAAAGATATTCTATCAGACGCTCTGCCCGTTGAGGCAGCAAGGCATAAATCGGTGATGCTGATTGTAGATGACAATAAGGAGATGCTATCTTTCCTCTCAAACAGTTTCTCTGACCAATACAATATCCTGACTGCCGAAGATGGAGGGCAAGCTATGGAAATATTGAAAGAGAATGATGTAACTTTGATTGTCAGTGACTGGATGATGCCACGCATGAATGGAGGAGAATTGTGCAGAGCAGTGCGCTCCAATCAGACGATGAGCCACATTCCTTTTATTTTATTAACAGCAAAGACGGATGTTAATTCTAAAATCGAAGGTATGAATTGCGGAGCCGATGCGTTTATTGAAAAGCCCTTTTCTTTACAATATCTGGAGGCTTGCATTAAAAATATTGTTGATCTGAGGAAACTGTTGCGGCAGAAATTCTCAGAAATGCCATTAATGCCGCTTAATAGTATTGCAGGAAATTCTTCCGATGAGAAGTTTCTTACAAAGATGAATGAAATCATCGAGCAGAATTTCTCGAATCCCGAACTGTCTGTAGATTATCTGGCTGAGCAGTTATGTATTAGCCGTTCCGGATTGTTTGCCAAGATTAAGTCTTTGGCAAATATCACTCCGAATGAATTGATACAGTTAGTCAGATTGAAGAAGGCGGCGGTATTATTGACCGAGAATCAATATCGTATTAGTGAAATAAGCTATATGGTGGGATTTAATAATCCTTCTTATTTTGCAAAGTGCTTTCAGAAACAATTCGGGATGAAGCCGGGCGAATTTCTGGAGAAGTCGAATGAGCAAAGGATAAACGGGGAATAACTTTTTTTAGCTGTCTGATAGAATGTAGTCAGATGGTTGAAATGAAGCGGCTCCCTTCATCCCGAAGAGAGCCGCTTATGCATTCACTAAAAAATTATGAAAAACAAACGCTGTTTTGCTGTTATATATTTAAATAGTTAGAAATCTATTTGGGAGAATGCTTTTGTCGGGCAGATGCTTGTTGAGCTTGCCACTTTTCGTATTGTTCCGTGGTCAGAATCTTTTTTATCTTTTTCTCTTTCGTTTCTGCAGCTTTCTTTTGTGCATCTGCAGAGTCCTGTTCTTTGTTCATCATAGGACGTTCTCCCATACCGCCGGGGAAACCTCCTTCGCCCATCATTGGAGGTTCGCCGCCACCCATCGGCGGGCGGCCGCCTCTCATTCCCGGACCTCCCATTGGCGGACGTTGTTCGCCGGAGTTCTGCATCGCTTTGAAATGTTCTTTCTGTTCTTTCAGATTCAGTTTATAGATTTTCTTATATTGTTTTTCTGTCAGTTGAAGTGATTCCTGCATTTGATCAGTCATCTGAGTCGCTATCTTTTCCGGATTAGGGACTTCGCGTGGGAGGCGTTGTTCATGTTGCTGTCTTTCCTGTGGTTCAGGATTTTCTTGTGCAACAGCCAGACTGGTGCAACTTATCAGGCAGGCTGCAAGCCCTATCAGTTTCATGTTTCTTTTCATCTTTTCTCTTTGTTAATTGATTTAATATCCCAAAGTTAACTGGTTCTTGAAACAGATGAAAATGAAATCGACAAAGGACGGAGTTTTGTCTATTAAATATGGTGTCACTATTCTGTAGTGATGGTGTAAGTATCCATGTCGGACTGAAAAAGGAAAATATGAACATAAACAGTCGATATATGGATAGTCTCATTTTGTCGCAAGCCATTAAATTTGTGCCTGAATATAGAACGATTATTATGAAAAGACTATTGTTCATTTTTACCTTTTTTTGCCTCCCTGCCATTCATGGAGGCGCACAGAATATTCTGACTCTGGAGAACTGCCTTCGTATGGGGATTGAGAACAATCTCTCTTTACAGGGCAAACGAAAAGCGATGCAGAAAAGTAAGTATGGCATTTCGGAGAATCGGGTGAAGCTGTTGCCGCAAATCAATGGCTTTGCCAACTTTAATGATAATATCGATCCGCCTGTCTCAGTAACTGACGGTTCTTCCTATGGAGTACCTTATAATATTACCCGAACGTTGCAATATAGTGCCAATGCCGGGGTAGAATTGCAGATGCCACTTTATAATCAGACTCTCTATACTTCGATTTCCATAGCAGAGATTGTGGATGAGATGAGCCGGCTTTCGTATGAAAAGGCACGGGAAGATTTGATCTTGCAGATCAGTAAAATGTACTATCTGGGACAGGTTACTGCGGAACAGATTGCATTGATAAAAGCCAATATTACCCGATTGGAAGAACTGAGAGATATCACACAGGCTTTCTTTGATAATGGAATGGCAATGGAAGTTGATCTGAAGCGGGTGAATATTAATCTGGAAAATCTGAAAGTGCAGTATGACAATGCACAGGCGATGATGACACAACAACTTAATATGTTGAAGTATATTATGGATTATCCGGCGGAAAAAGAAATCGGTTTATTGCCGGTAAACACGGACAGTATCGCTACGGTTGCTTTGACCGGGTTGTCGGAAAACCTCTATGAGCTTCAGTTGCTTCAATCACAGGTGCAGCTGGCAGAGCGGCAGAAACGATTGATAAGTAATGGCTATATTCCTTCTCTCAATCTGACGGGAAACTGGAGGTTTGCCGCTTATACTGATGAGGCTTATCATTGGTTTCATTCCGGTCCGTCCAATCATTGGTTCCGTTCTTATGGGGTGGGACTGACTTTGCGTATTCCTATTTTTGATGGTTTGGATAAGAAGTATAAGATCCGGAAAGCAATGATCGATATCGAAACCATGAAACTTTCACGGTTGGATACACGGAAGAATCTGCAAACACAGTATCTGAATGCCGTAAATGACTTGATGAATAACCAGCGGAACTTTAAAAAACAGAAAGACAATTATCTGCTTGCCGAAGAAGTGTATACGGTTACTACCGACCGCTATCGGGAAGGAATTACTTCAATGACTGAAGTTCTGCAGGATGAAATGCGGATGAGCGAGGCACAGAACAACTATATTAGTGCACATTATAATTATCGGGTGACTAACCTGATGTTACTGAAACTAACCGGACAGATCTCATCCCTGTTCAAATAACAGATAACTAATTGAATCATTCATATGGAAACAATGGAAAATAATACAGTCTCCAGTACGCATCAGGAGAAAGCTAAGAAAATGAGAAAATTACGCCGCTGGCAGATTATAGTAAGTCTGTTTGGAGTTGCTGTGATTGTTTGGGGAGTAATTGAAATTGTTTTTCTCTTTCTGGGCTATAAGCAGACGGAAACCAGCAATGATGCGCAGATAGAGCAATATGTGTCACCTGTCAATCTGCGTGCATCGGGCTATATTAATAAGATTTATTTTACGGAACATCAGCAGGTACGTAAAGGTGATAACTTGCTGGTGCTTGACGACCGCGAATATAAAATCCGGGTGATGGAAGCTGAGGCTGCATTGAAGGATGCGCAGGCAGGCGCCACTGTGATAAATGCTACCTTGCAGACTACACAAACGACTGCATCTGTGTATGATGCGTCTATAGCTGAAATAGAAATCCGGCTAGCAAAACTGGAGAAAGACCGTCAGCGGTATGAAAATCTGGTCAAACGAAATGCGGCGACACCTATCCAGTTGGAACAGATTACAACAGAGTATGAAGCTACCTTTAAGAAACTGGAAGCAACCAGGCGCCAGCGGGAGGCGGCTCTTTCGGGAGTGAATGAAGTATCTCACCGTCGTGAGAATACGGAAGCTGCTATCCAGCGTGCTACGGCTGCGCTTGAAATGGCCCGGCTGAATCTTTCGTATACGG
>OGLI01001676.1_pt1 | contig 13113 bp, 14 predicted proteins | sample 1572661 | NCBI WGS metagenome assembly OGLI01 (sample SAMEA2581901, study PRJEB24529) | metagenome | biome: Human gut stool | place: China | collected 2011 | reverse complement strand
TCAGGTTCTAGTGAGGGCTAACTTCATGCAGGTTCAAGTCCTGTTTCCCGCACCATACAGCAAAAACATCCGAACCGCTGGCTCTTGGAGCATGGTTCGGATGTTTTTTTGCATTTCCATGTAACGTTTCGTCTCCCCACGCGACTAACTTCATGAAGGGAGGTGCTGGAGATGCTTGACGCAGAAGAAGCATATCAGCAGTACCGAGACATGGTGTACGGCTACCTGATCCGCCTGTGCCGCGATCGTGACCTTGCAGATGAGCTCACGCAGGAAACGTTCTATCAGGCGATGAAAAATTGGAAGCGGTACGAAGGAAAAAGTTCGGTCGGCACATGGCTCTGCGCGATTGCACGGAATCAGTTTCTGCGCATCATGCGGAAGCAGTCGCCGCTGCCGCTCGACGATGTGCCGGAGCAATCCGTCCCGGATTTCACGGAGATGGTCGCGGAACACAGTCTCGCCCTGAGTGCGCATCAAGCTCTCCACCGTCTGCCGGAACCGTATCGCGAGGTGTTCACCCTGAAAACCTTCTGCGAATTGTCCAGCAAGGAGATTGCGGCGCTGTTCGGGAAATCCGAAAGCTGGGCGCGCGTAACGGCGTACCGGGCGAAGCTGATGCTACTGGACGCGATGAAAGGAGAATGCAAGGAATGAAGCAGGAATGTGAAATCGTCCGCGACCTGATGCCGCTGGTGCTGGATGATGTCGCCAGCGACGGGAGCAAGCACATGGTGTCGGCGCATGTGCAGACGTGCGCGGAATGTGCCGCATACATGAATCAGCTCAAAGCTGACCTGCCCGCCGGAAAGAAAAGCGAGTTGGATTCGCGCGCCGCGTTCGACGCCGCCGCCCAGACGCTGCGGAAGCAGAAACGCCGCCGCACCCTCCGCAATATCCTGCTGGGTGCGCTGATTGTGTGCATCCTCGGGCTGGCAAATCTATACTGCTTCGATTGGCTGATGAACGAAACGCGCCCGATTTCGACGAGCGAATACGGGATTCAGCTGTCCAAGCTGGCAGACGGCAGACTTGTCACATCGTTCGACTATCACGAAAGCATGACCCCACTCTACGTCAAGCAGCAGCAGGTGACGGAGACGGCAGCTGACGGAAGCCGCGCCGAAATCCTCTATCTCTATGCCGAAAAGCATATCGTGCCGCAGACGGCAAGCACGCCTATGCAAAACACCGGCTTCACGCTCGATTCCGGCTGGCAGACGACGACGGCGGAGATTCGGCAGGGTACGCCGGAGGAGTATCAGGTGCTGTGGCGGCAGGAGGATGAGGATGCGGCGATTCCGACAGCGTCGCCAGAGATGGAAGCATATTACGCATGGGAAGCGGTGCTGACACAGCTTTGGTCGCAGCACTCGGAAAGCGCGGATGGAAAAGCTGGCTTCCCCGGCGTGAATGGAGAACGCTACAGCTTGGCAATCCACCACGCGGACGCGCTGGCGGCGTGCGTCCCGGAGTGGCAGCCGCGGGTCACGCCGCAGTATCTGCTGCTGGATGATGAGACGATTCAGTGGATTTTGGCGGGTGTAACAGATGCGGTCGAATCAAATGACCCGTGAGCAGTTTCTCTCCCAATACACCGGGGAATGGTCGCCATCTGACGGGCGTGAAGCACGATTCGGCGTGTACAAAAAGGAAGATTCGGCGTATGCGCTGATTGGCGAATATGCCACGCCGCAGGAAGCGCTGGCGCAATGCCGCATTCAGGGAATGCCTTTGGGCGACATTCTCGAAGATGAATCGACAGAATTGCTTGGGCAGGACTAAAGTAGAAAATGATAGCAGCTTTCCTGAAAGGGGAAGCTGTTTTTTACAGCAGATAAATGCCTATTATACTATTTCCAGATAAGAATGCGCCAAGATGCGCCGCGAATTTTTCATTCTGGCTAACGTGAATGGAACGCAGCGTAGCAGCGCTACGCTAAGTGGAATGAGCGGACGCCAGAAGGGAAAAGGCGCAAGCAGATGGCGCAGGTGAATCTGGAAATAGTATTAAATGGAAAAGATGAATCTCTTTCGCGCATTGCAAAACCCGCGCATCTGTGCTATCATGTCGATACAGGCTGAAAATCAGCCAGCAAGGAGGAGAATTTCCATGTATACGCATCAGGGTGACAAGGTCGTGGGGTTGACCGTAGCTTATATCGGCGGCGGCTCGCGCGGATGGGCGTGGGGGTTCATGCGCGACATTATTTCCGACGGGCAAATCAGCGGCACGGTACGACTGTACGACATTGACCGCGAGGCGGCGGAGCGCAATCAGAAAATCGGCACGATGCTGGCGGCGCATCCCGACGCGGCATCCAAGTGGACGTTTGAAGTCAGCAGTTCCTTGCAGGAGGCGCTCACGGGCGCGGATTTCGTCGTCATCAGCATTCTGCCGGGAACGTTTGAACACATGCGCGGCGATGTGCATCTGCCGGAGCGCGTCAGCGTGTATCAGTCCGTGGGCGACACGGTGGGCGCGGGCGGCTTCATGCGGGCGATGCGCACGATTCCGATGTTCGTTGAGATTGCCGAAGCGATTCGCGACTTCGCGCCGAACGCGTTCGTCATCAACTATACGAACCCGATGACGCTTTGCGTGCGGACGCTGTACGAGGTATTCCCGCAGGTGAAGGCGTTCGGCTGCTGCCACGAGGTGTTCGGCACGCAGAAGGTGCTGTGCGCAATGCTGGATGAGCAGGAGCACATTCCCGGCGTGAAGCGGCAGGACTTGTACACCACTGTCACCGGCATCAACCACTTCACTTGGATTACCTCTGCCAGCTATCAGGGCATGGATTTGATGCCGCTGTATGCTCGTTTTGTGGACGAGCACCCCGAAGGCATTCAGCTGGGGTCGGACAATTGGATGAACAGCCACTTCGCGTGCGCGCACAAGGTTAAGTTCGACCTGTTCCAGCGCTACGGGGCGATTGCGGCGGCGGGCGACCGCCATCTGGTGGAATTCCTGCCGCAGTGGTATCTGCACAGCCCGGAGACAGCGCACCAGTGGAAATTCGACCTGACGCCCGTGTCATGGCGCGAGGACGACCTGAAGAAGCGGATGCAGCGCTCGGACGACCTGCTCAGCGGAAAAGAGCCGCTTGACCTCACGCCGTCGGGTGAGGAAGGGCATTTGCTGCTCAAGGCGCTGCTGGGGCTGGGGAACATGGTCAGCAACGTGAACGTGCCGAATCAGGGGCAGATTCCGAACCTGCCGATTGGCGCGGTGGTGGAGACAAACGCGCTGTTCTCGCGCGGGCGCATCGACCCGATCTGCGCGGGCGACATGCCGGCGAACATCCTGCCGCTGGTGGCGCGCCACGTCTACAATCAGGAAAACACCTTGCAGGCTGCGCTGCACTGCGACCGCAAGCTGGGCTTCTCCACGTTCATGAACGACCCGCAATTGGGCGGCGTGACGCTGGAGGACGGTCAGAAGCTCTTCGACGACATGCTGCTGCATCAGCGGGATGTGCTGCCGAAGGGATGGTTTGAATAAATGAAAATCAAGCGCTGGCATGTTGTTGTACTGGCAGGAGGGCGGCGCGCGGGTACGCATGGATGTGGATGCCAAAACGAGATGGGAGTGCGTCAAGCTGATGAATCAGCGTATTGTGACGCTGTTTACAGAATTCCGCATTCCGTAAACGGAGGATTTGCATGAAGCTCAGGCGAATGTTGGCACTCACACTGGTGCTGATGACGCTGATGACCGCGGCGCTGGCGGCGGACGACCCCGGTCTGTACTATATCGGGGACGATGCCACCCCGGAGAACCTGACGGGTCACACGCAGGTCTACAACGCGGTGGATGCCACGCCGGGCTGGCGCTACGGTTTCGTGGCATACTTGACGGACGGCACGCGCGTATACAGCGATTCCTCTGCGGCGCAGGAGGGCGCGGTATCCTTCGACATCCCAGAGGACGCAGTATCTGTACTTCGTCGTGCTGGGCGCGCCGGAAAGCTATCAGGTGCACGTGTGGGACAACGACGCATCGACAGATGCGCAGATGCCGTTTGAGATTCGGGTGGAATGGGGAAAGTGAAAATAGTATAGCATACGAGAACCCGCTGCCCATCCCTGCATTGGGGGTGAACAGCGGGTCTTTACATTATATCCCTTACAGCACCGTCAAATCTTCCTTCTCGCAAGCGGCAATCGCGCCGTCATGTCCGACGACGCACACGCCGCCGTCCTTTGCCATCTGGTCAAGCACGCCGCACCACGTCAGCAGCGCGACCTTGGTGGCAGAGAGCATTTCCGTGCGCTCACGGCAGAGATCCTCCGGCGTGATACCGCACAGCAGATTTTCGTCGCTGACAAGAATCTGGTTCTCCGAACCCAGCGGCGGTTCGCTTTCACCGACGGTGGAAATGATGTACTTGTCAATCCGTTCGTCGCCCGCCACGAAGTCGCGCAGACCCTTCGACATGCTGCGGTCAATGCCCAGCGTACGCGCCGGGGAGGGGTCGCGGTAGGAGTAAGTGACCATGCGCCCCGTCTCGCTGGTGTTCAGCCCTGCGCCGTATGCGCCACCCTGCACGCGGACTTCGTTCCACAGGTAGCTTAGGGACAGGATGTTGCTCATCACGCGCGCAATACCGCTGTACACCTTGCCCGCACGGCGGTAATCATAGCCCAGCGACGCAAAGCTGATCTGCGACGGGATGCGGTAGGCGCACTTGGCAGGCAGGTCGCTGACATACGGCGCGGCATCCGGGATGGGCGTGCCGACCGGGTAGGCGGAGAGAATCGCGGCGGGGTCAAGCGCCTTATTCGTGGACAGGCTGAACGTGACGCGGGACTGCACCGCGCTGTCCTTGCTGAACCGCTCGCAGAGGGCAAGGAAATCCGGGTACTGTGCGTCGAAATTCTCCGCCAGCGCCTTCTGCACCATGCAGGCACTCAGACCGTTCAAGGCTTCCCGCGCTGCCGAGGCCGCGCTCATCGTCGCCGATGCGGCGTACATTGCCATCCTGTGGCCGTCGCTGATGACCTTTTGCTTCGCCATCTCGCTCAACTGGAGAATCAGCGTCTGCACACGCGCCCTGTCGTCAAAGCACGTTTCGGTCAGAATTTCCCGCACGAGCGCGGCTGCCTTGTCCACGTTCGCATCCAGCACGGAGCAGCTCACGTCCAGCACGGGCGTCGCCATTTCCGCACAGCGGGACATGACGCGCAGCTGGAACGTCAGCTTGCCGATATCGCGCTTGATGGCTTGGAAGAGGGATAGCGAATCGTGACGCTTCGTCGGCAGCTTGCCCAGCAGTTCGGGCAGTATCGACAGGCGCTTGAGTTCATCCAAGGTGAAATCGGTCAAGGAGATATACCAGTGCATGATGGTGATGCCGTTCATGGGCAAATCATGCGTGATGACCTTCGCCGCGCCGCACTGCGCTTCCGCCGCGGGAATCAGCAGCGGGTCTGCGCTGATTTCGCTCAAGGACAGCACGGGCAGCGTTGCCAGCTGCTCGGCGGTGTCGGGGGTCTGCTGCCACGCGGTCAGCTTCTCGTTCTGCACGCGCAGCGCTTCTTTGTCCGTCTCCGTCCACGATGCCTGAATCGCCTGCAGGCGCGCCGTTTCCTCCGCGCGGAGTTCGTCGCCCTGCGTGTGGGACGGCACAGTGCGGATGATGCTCATCGTGCTTTCATCCAGCAGAAGTTCAGCCATCAGGCGGTCAAAGCCGTCGCCTGCCGCCATTTCCCGCAGCTTCTGATAACGCTCTTCGGACAGGAGCGGCTGCAGCGGGTCGCCGCCGTAAAGCCACGCGTCAAGCGCATGGATGCAGCGGAGCAGCCCCGACGGTTCGCCCGGCTGACGGGCAGAAAACTCGCTGCTGTTGATGGAGGCAGTCAGCGCGTCCTTGTCCAGCCCGGTTTTAAGCAGCTGCTGCACGGTGTCGCGGATCATCTGGCGCAGTTCCTGCTCACTGCCATCGGCAATGTTGCGCAGGGTCAGCATCATGTACGGCTGCGCCATCGCGTTGTCCAGAGACATGCCTACATCCTGACACTTGCCCGTCGCCAGCAGCGCCTTCTTCAGCGGCGCGTCGTTGCTGCCCGTCAGCACATCAAAGAGGATTTCCGTCGCCGTGACGCGCACCGTATCCGACCACGGCGCAACAATCTTCGCCAACGTCAGCATGGTCTTGTCGGCAGTATCCTCCTCGGCGCCGATTTCATACGCCTGTTCCGCTTCAGCGGCGAAGGGCTTCTGCATGGGGATTTCGTGCTTCTCGTCCAGGCGGTCGAAGCGGCTCAAGTACTCCTCCGCCAGCGTCAGCACCTTGTCCAGCGGCACAGCGCCATCCAAATAAATGCGCGCGTTCGACGGGTGATAATAGCGGCGGTACATGCGCAGGAACTGCTCGTAGGTCAGGTCGGGGATGTGCTTCGGGTCGCCGCCGGAATTCCAGCCGTAGCAGTTGTCCGGGAAGAGGACATCCAGCGTCTTCTGGTAAATCTGCTCGTCCACATCGCTCATGGCGCCCTTCATCTCGTTGAACACAACGCCCTTGTACAGCGGCGCGCCGTTTTCGTCCAGCTCAATGTGCCAGCCTTCCTGATAGAAGATGTTCGGGTCTTGCAGGATGCGCGGCGCGAACACAGCGTCCAGATACACTTCCGTCAGGTTCAGGAAGTCCTGCTCGTTGCGGCTGGAGACGGGGTAAATCGTCTTGTCGGGGAAGGTCATCGCGTTCAGGAACGTCGCCATGCTGCTCTTCATCAGCTCGACGAACGGTTCACGAACGGGATACTTGGCGCTGCCGCAGAGGACGGAATGCTCCAGAATGTGGAATACGCCGGTCGAATCCTCCGGCAGGGTCTTAAACGCGACGCAGAACGTCTTGTTCACCTCGCCGTTATCCACCCAAACCAGCTGTGCGCCGGTCTTTTCGTGGTGCATTTCCACCATCTTTCCGTGCAGCTCTTCGCTTTCACGCACACGGTCAACGCAAAAGCCGTGACGCGCCGCAGTTTCGTTCAAATTCATCATGGGGAACTCCTTTCCCTGTGACCCAATCAAGATAGGCGGGTCATTCATCTCCTTTATCATAGCACAACGGGCAGTTGAGTACAAGCGCGAATTGGCTGATATTTATTAAACGGTTATCGAATGCGCAGAAGTTCCGAAACATCCTTGCGCTTGGGGGCGGCAGGAGATTCCGCAGGCACGCCAATCGGAATCAGCGCCGACACGCTCTCCGTTTCCGGCAGATTCAGCACGGCCTTGACCTTCCCTTCGTCATAAATGCCGAGGATGACCGTGCCAAGCCCCGCATCATGCGCGGCGACACAGAAGGCTTCCGCCGCCAGCCCTGCATCGAAGGACTGCCAGTGCGTCCCTTTGCTGGTGCTAAACGAGCCGTCGCGTTCGTAGCCGCTGCGGCCGTTCACGGTCGTGAGGACAACCAGCGCGGGCGCGCCGTGCAGGGTATCGATGTTCTTTTGAAAGCCCATCGTGCATTCGTCCGCTACGCGGTCAATTTCCTCGCGCTTGGTCAGCAGGGTGTAGCGGGTGGTCTGGGAGTTCTTCCAGCTGGGCGCATACGCGGCGACGGCGACGATAGCGCGGATGGTGTCGGGCGACACAGGCGTTGGCTGGAACTTGCGGATAGAACGGCGGGCAGTGAGAGCGTTACTCATGAGGGTTGTCCTCCTTATCAGCACATAGATGGATTTTGTGGATTTCGAGCCGTGATTCATCGGGTTTTGTGATGCTTCCATGCTGATTATACGATTTCCAGATAAGAATGCGCCAAGATGCGCCGCGAATTTTTCATTCTGGCTAACGTGAATGAAACACAGCGTAGCAGCGCTGCGCTAAGTGGAATGAGCGGATGCCAGAAAGGAAAAGGCGCAAGCAGATGGCGCAGATGAATCTGGAAATAGTATTATACCACATCCGCCGCGCGCTGCATAGGATGGCGACAGGAAAAGAACAGCGGAACACATCCACCTATCAAAAACGCGCCTCCCGAAGTTTCCGGGAAGCGCATTTTTTGTGTAAACAGTATAAATTTTCTTGAAACGCTTCACATTCGCGGCTGCTGCAAAAACAGCAGAGGTTCAGTACGCCAAGGCATTCGACTGTTCAATCATGAGAATGACGTACTTGCATACGCAGGACTTTCCTTCAAATGGTGTGAAGAGTGCGTCAACTGGCGTGAAGAACTAATCCGCAAAGCAGTTTATGAATTGAAGAGGAAAAAAACATGAAGAAAATTGCATCTATTCTGATGATTCTTGTAATGCTGTTCAGCGTATCAGCATTTGGCGAGGAGGAGTTTACGCTCCATAGTGGAACAAAATTTGGCATGACCATGGACGAAGTACGCAGCATCGAGGAAGCCGCTGGTTTTACTGTGCCCCAAGGCGCTTCCAATAAAATGCTGCAGATAGATGGACAAGTTGCAGGTTATTCTGGCACTATATATTATTACTTTACAGATAACGAAAATGGAACGTTAGACAGGATGGAGTATATGTTCAGTGACTCGTCCATCTAAGATGCTGTTGAGTGTGTGCGTTACGCACTCGATAAGTCTATCGCCCTCGAACCTCCGAAGAAAAAGGAGGACTAAAAAATCTCATGCTTGTCAGTCCGCCAAGATAGCCAAGCATGAGACCATCACAAAAGTCAATGACACCTGTCGGTGATTGACCTACTCCCTCCGACGTGGAGAACGACCGGGGAAGCATCGTTATTATAGCACATGATGATGCTTCCCCGCAAGAGAAGAAAGGAAAATCATCATGAAAACCATCGAGAATATCCGCAACACTATTCAGAACCGCAAGGCGCGCAGCGCATGGGACAAGGGTGTAAAGCTCTACGCACTGGAGCTGCTGGACAACATCGACGACCCCGACGAGCAGCTGGCAAATGAAAAGCTGCTGTATCGCACACTGCTCAACGGCGCGGCGGACTGGCAGCAGTACAGCGAGGGCGGTTGCGCTCTCTACTATGATCAAGATATTGCCGAAAGGCTCTGTACGAAACAATGGAGAAGGCGCTTGCGAAAAAATACGGTCCAACCGATTATAATTCTTTGCATGGAATTTCGTTACCATCTTTTACTGTAAATAATGAAGAATACTCTTTTAATACTCGTTTTGCGCCGAGAGCAGACTCCGATGATATCACAATATTAAAGTGCGAGTATTCTCAACGTATCATTCAAATTTCGGAAACCGAATATGTATATATTGAATGTATAAGAGAATATTGCCGATTCGAGCCTTGGAAGTGGGACTATTCTTTCGTAAGCGTTGATTATGTGCTATTAGACGCAAAAACAGCAGAAGGGATACAGCGCAACCTTAAACAGCTCGATGACGATTTATAATCCTTGCACCCCTGCTTCCTCAACGGAAAAGCAGGGGGCTTTCTTTATAATCCTGCTTCATATGGGACTGCGGTGCTTTGGATGTACTACATTGAATCCCCCACAAAAAACGCGCCTCCCGAAGTTTCCGGGAAGCGCGCTTTTGTCTGACAAGTTTTGAGAAAAATCAGTGGCAGCCCTTGCATTTGCCGCAGTCGCCGCCGCAGCTGCAAGCGGAATTGCCGCTTTTCTTGTCCTTGATCATCTTCCAAATGACTGCGCCAACAATCACCAGAAGTACACCGCCAACAATCCACGTTGCCATGATTCGTTCCTTTCTGCGCCTGTGCGGATGGAGGAAAACCGCTTTTGCGCGATAGAACATATGCCGGAGGGAAAGCGCAGATGATGCAGAACCCGCGCCGCCCTCCGGCGTTCACAAGAGGGGTCTCAGAAAGCACCGGATGCAGCGGCGCTTTCCTCGGTTAAGCCCGATGGAAAATCAGGCAGAAACCTTCTGGGTGAGGTGGTTGTCGTTGTAAGGATTCTTACGAACGACCAGATACACCAGGCCAGCCAGCAGCAGGATGGCAATCGCCGTCGCAACGGTGAAGCCAGCGCCGCTGAAGAGCAGGCCAAGCTGATAGACAATCAGGGCGATGATGTACGCGAACACGCACTGATAGCCAACCGCAGCCAGCGTCCACTTGGCATTGTTGAACTCACGCTTCATCGCGCCGATGGCCGCGAAGCAGGGAGCGCACAGGAGGTTGAAAATCATGAAGGCATACGCCGCCAGACGGCCATGACCGTTGGAGGACTCGTTGAACGCCGTCGCAATCGGGCTGAGGGCTTCCGCCTTCTCTTCCTCGGTCATGTCCTCGTCGTCAACAACGTCCGCCGCGTCATCCGCGCCATACAGCACGCCCAGAACGCCAACGACTTCTTCCTTCGCAACCAGACCCATGACTGTAGCGACCGTGGACGGCATATTGCCGAAGCCCAGCGGCTTGAACACCACACTGACCGGGTTGCCGATCTTGCCAAGGATGGAGTTGTCCATATCCGCCACAGCGCCCCAAGAGCCAGCCGCGCGATCCATTTCGGGCGCAAGTTGCGGTTCTTCCTCGTCTTCTTCCAGCGTTCCAGCTTCCGCCTTCGCGTTGTAATCAGCCAGTTCCGTCTGGTAGGTCTGCTGCGCTTCAAGCTGCACGTCCGCCGCGGGCGCCCAGCCGTAGGTCTTCGTAAACCAAATCACGATAGAGGACAGGAGGATGACCGTGCCAGCGCGCTTGATGAAGCTCCAGCCGCGCTCCCACACGCTGTGGAACACGTTGCGGCCAGACGGGAAGTGATACGCCGGCAGCTCCATGACGAAGGGAGCCGGGTCGCCCGCGAACATCTTCGTCTTCTTCAGCATGATGCCGGAGATAACAATCGCCGCCACGCCGATGAAGTATGCGGACGTCGCAATCCACGCGCTGCCGCCGAAGACCGCCGCGGCAATCAGACCGATAATCGGCATCTTCGCGCCGCAGGGGATGAAGGTCGTGGTCATGATGGTCATCTTGCGGTCACGGTCGCTCTCGATGGTACGAGAAGCCATGATGCCGGGAACGCCGCAGCCAGAACCAATCAACATCGGGATGAAGCTCTTGCCGGACAGACCGAACTTGCGGAAGATACGGTCCATGATGAAGGCGATACGAGCCATGTAGCCGACGTCTTCAAGGATAGCCAGCAGGAGGAACAGCACCAGCATCTGCGGCACGAAGCCCAGCACCGCGCCGCAGCCGCCGACGATACCATCAACAATCAGACCGCTCAGCCAGCCCGCGCAGCCAACGCCGTCCAGCCACGTCTGAAGGTTGCCCTGCACGATTTCCGCAACGAACACATCATTCGTCCAGTCCGTCAGCAGGCTACCAATTGTCGTCACGGAAATGTAATACACAAGGAACATGATAAGCGCGAAAATCGGCAGCGCCAGCACGCGGTTGGTCACCACGCGGTCAATCTTGTCCGAAACGCTCAGGCTGCCCTTTGCCTTGCCCTTCTTCACCGCGTTCTGCATCAAGGTGTTGATGTAGGCGTAACGCTGATTGGTGATGATGGATTCGGCGTCGTCATCCATTTCCTTTTCGCAGGAGGAGACAGCTTCCTCAATGCCCTTCTTGACATCTTCGGACAGCTTCAGTTCTGCAACAACCTTCTCGTCGCGCTCGAACAGCTTCACGGCGTACCAGCGCAGGAAGCGGGGATCAACCTTGCCGCCGATGAGGTCTTCAATATGCGCCAGCGCGTGTTCCACCGAGCCGGTGAATACGTGCGGATGTTCGCCCGTCGTGCGGTTCTTGGCAGCAGCGGCAGCCTTTTCAGCTGCCTTCACGCTGCCTTCGCCCTTCAGCGCGGAAGTCTCGACGATTTCCACACCCAGCGCTGCGCTCAGCTTCTTCATGTCGATCTTGTCGCCGTTTTTGCGGGACACATCGATCATGTTCATCGCGATGACCATCGGCGTGCCGAGTTCAAGCAGCTGCGTGGTCAGGTAAAGGTTGCGTTCGATGGAGGTGGAGTCCACAATATTCAGGATGGCATCAGGCTTGTCGTTCACCAGGTAGTTGCGGGCGACGACTTCCTCCAGCGTGTAGGGAGACAGGGAGTAAATGCCGGGCAAGTCCTGAATGACCACATCGTCATTGCCCTTGAGCTTGCCTTCCTTCTTTTCAACCGTAACACCCGGCCAGTTGCCGACGAACTGACGAGAACCCGTCAGCGCGTTGAACATGGTCGTTTTGCCGCAGTTCGGGTTGCCTGCGAGCGCAATCGTAATCGCCATTTTCGGCGCCTCCTTATGCGAATTTGTCTTAACTAACCCCGCCAGAGACTCCGCCTCTGGACTCCGCAAGGGACTCTGTCCCTTGACCCTTTCTCGCGATTGCGTTGAGCGCGCTTCCATACTGTATGCGCGTGGAAGGCTTGGAACGACGCGAAATCAGGTTTTATCGTAAGGGAAACAGAATTACTGAACCTCGATCATTTCCGCATCCGCCTTGCGCACGCTCAGCTCATAGCCGCGCACGGTCAGCTCCATCGGATCGCCCAGCGGCGCAACCTTGCGCACATGGACTTCCGTCCCGCGGGTCAGTCCCATGTCCATGATGCGGCGCTTGACGGCACCTTCACCATGCAGGCGGACAACCACCGCGGTTTCCCCGACCTTGACATCCTTCAGGGTTTTCATGCCTTCTGCCTCCTTTTCCTCAGTTCACCAGCACACGCATAGCCATGGATTGGCTCAACGCAACACGGCTATCCTTGACAGCGCAAATCAGATTGCCGCCCATTTTGCTGACGACCGTCACTCTTTCGCCCATCACGAAGCCCAGCTCCGCCAGATGCTGACGCACCTCATCCTGTCCGGTGATTTTGCCAATCACACCAGACTCGCCAATTTCCACCATGCCCAACGGCATCATGTTCCATGACCTCCTTGTGTCAGTCCTTTTGCGGATAGTTTATTCCAACTAATCCGGCGATTCGCAAGCGTTAGTTTAGCATAACTAATAGGCTATGTCAAGCGTTTTTCGCGTGTTTTTTTGTTTTTTGTCCACCTTTTTTCTGGTCTTTGCATCGTTTGCCCCATTCGGGGGAATGCTGACCAGCAAAAACAAAGGGCAGCTCTGCTTTGCAGGGAAATCAGATACTTTTCCGAACAAAATTAAGGTAACACCGCACAAATGAGGTGGTCGGCTGGCGAATGGATTTTTCGTCA
>OGLI01001673.1_pt1 | contig 13123 bp, 13 predicted proteins | sample 1572661 | NCBI WGS metagenome assembly OGLI01 (sample SAMEA2581901, study PRJEB24529) | metagenome | biome: Human gut stool | place: China | collected 2011 | reverse complement strand
CGCATCTACTGCCTGCGGCAGGCCAACCGGGAATTCTTCGGCGACAGCCCCGCCGGTGTCCGGCAGGAGGGCTACTTAGAAGAAGTGGACGGCCTGACGCCCGAAGCGCTGACCGAGGCGTACTACGAGATGCTGCGGACGGCGAACATCGAGCTTATCGTGCTGGGCTGCGACGAGGCCAGCACCACCGCCGTGAAGGACGCCCTTCTGACGGAGCTTTCGGCCATCGACCGCGCCCCGCTGCCCCGGGCGGAGAACATCGCCATGCCCCGGCGGGAGCCGGTGCGGAAGGTGGAGCATTTCGACACCACACAGGCCAAGCTCTGTATGCTGTTCACGCTGGGCCGGCCCATGCAGCCTGAACAGCTGGCCGCTGTCCGGCTGGCGATGGCCCTCTACGGCGGCAGCGTGACCAGCCGCCTTTTCCTGAACGTCCGGGAGCGCGACCATCTGTGTTACTACTGCTCGTCGTCCTTCCAGAGCTTCACGGGCAGCATGGCCGTCAACAGCGGCGTCGAGCACACCGACGCGGCCCGCGCTGAGCAGGCGGTGCTCAAAGAGCTGGCGGACCTCTGCGACGGCCCGATCACCGACGAAGAGCTGGAAGACTGCCGCCGGGGCCTTCTGGCCGGGATGAACGGCCTGGAGGACACGCTGGGCGGCATCGAGACATGGTACTATATGGAGGTGCTGCGGGGAGGCCCGGTGCAGACGCCGGACGATGCCCGCCGCGCCCTGCTGGCGGTGACCAGGGAGGATGTGCGGGATATTCTGAAGCAGTTCACCCTGTCGGTGAGCTGTCTGCTGACGCGGGAGGAGGGGAACGAGAATGGCTGAGAACACCCAGAGCGTGCTGGAACGCACCGCCGCTGACCAGTGGAAAGTTCTGCCCTCGGGGCTGACCGTACTTGTCCGCCCCATGCCGGGCTACTCCGGCACCCATGTCATCTACGCCACCCGCTTCGGCTCCATCGACCGGGATTTCCGGCTGGGGGAGCGGGAAGTGCATCTGCCCGCCGGTGTGGCCCATTTCCTCGAGCACAAGATGTTCGAGGATGAGGACGGCGACGCCTTTGCAAAGTTCGCCAAGACCGGCGCGAATGCCAATGCTTTCACGGCCTTCGACCGCACCTGCTACCTCTTTACGGCCACGGAACAGCTGGACGAGAGCCTTGACGTGCTGCTGGGCATGGTGGGACACCCCTACTTTACCGAGCAGACCATCGCCAAAGAGCAGGGCATCATCGGGCAGGAGATAAAGATGTACGATGACAGCCCCGACTGGCGGCTCATCACCGGCCTGTGCGAGTGCCTGTATCACAGCCACCCCATCCGCAGCGACATTGCGGGCACGGTGGAAAGCATTGCCCAGATCACCCCGGAGATGCTCTACGACAGCTGCCGGGCCTTTTATGCCCCGGACAACATGGTGCTGGCCGCCGCCGGTGACACCACCATGGAACGGGTGCTGGCCGCCTGCGCGCGCCACGGCCTGATGGAGCCCCGCAGCACCGAGCGGGTGCAGCGGCTGTGGACGCCGGAGCCCATGACCCTTGTCACCACCGAAACGACCCTGAAAATGCCGGTGTCCAAGCCCTGCTTCGGCCTCGGTTTCAAGGAAGAGCCGCTGCCGGAGGGCGACCTGCGCACCGAGGCGCTGTATGACCTCATCCTCTGCTGCATCGTGGGCGGCATGTCGCCGCTGTACCGCCGCCTGTACGACGAAGGTCTTGTGAATCCCGGTTTCGGCGGGGAGGTGCTGCGGGTGGACGGCTGCTGCTGCATCCTGTTCACCGGCGAGAGCGACGAGCCGGACACCGTGCGGCAGCTGCTGCTGGACGAGGTCGCCCGCATCCGCGCCGAGGGCGTGGACCGCGAGATCTTTACCCTGTGCAAGAACGAAAAATACGGCCAGCTGATCGAAAATCTGGAAAACGTGGAGGACTCGGCCAGCCAGATGGCAGACTTTGCCCTCAGCGGACAGACCGTGGCCCAGCAGATTACCATGCTGGCAGGCCTGACGGCGGAGGACGCGGACGCGGCCCTGCAGCACATCCTGTGCACCGACCGCATGGCCACCATGTACATCCAGCCCGACGGCACCGCGCCGCAGGCCGGAGAGGATGACGAGGAGGAAGAAGAATGACGCAATTGACAAATCTGGTGCAGTTCCCGGGCCTGGGCCTCAGCTTTCATCTGAACCGGGTGGCCTTTTCCATCGGTGGGGTCCATATCTATTGGTACGGCGTGTGCATCGCAGTGGGCCTGTGCCTGGCGCTGGTGTTTGCGTTCCGCCACAGCATCGAGTTCGGCGTGGACCCGGACAGCATGGTGGACGTGATCCTCATCGGCGTGGTGCTGGGCATTGTCAGCGCCCGGGCCTACTATGTGGCCATGGCACCGTTCAAATACCAGAGCATCTGGGAGATGATCGCCATCCGCGACGGCGGCCTTGCCATCTACGGCGGCATCATCGGCGGTTTTCTGTTCGGCGGGCTGGCCTGCAAGTGGCGCAAGGTGCCGGTTCTGCCCATGTTCGACCTGACCGCCATGGGCTTTCTCGTCGGGCAGTGCTGCGGCCGCTGGGGCAACTTCTTCAATCAGGAGGCCTTTGGCTGCAACACCACCCTGCCCTGGGGCATGTACAGCGAAGGCACCCGCTCTTACCTGATGGGCAGCACGGTCACCGTGCAGAACGGTGTGACCATCGACCCCAACCTGCCGGTGCACCCCACCTTCCTGTATGAAAGCATCTGGTGCCTGGTGGGTTTCATCCTGCTGTTCCGGTACATCAAAAAGCGGAAATTCAACGGCGACATCACCTTGCGGTACCTCATCTGGTACGGCGCAGGCCGCTTCTGGATCGAAGCGCTGCGCACCGACAGCCTGATGCTGGTGCCCTCCATCGGGCTCCGGGCCTCCCAGCTGGTGGCAGGCATCGCCGTGGTGGCCGGTGTGGCGGCAGAAATTTACTTCACCCGCAAATTCAAGGACAAACCACTGATGGTGCCGCTGGCCATGACGGCAGAGAACAAGGCCGCCATGAAGAAGCTGGACGGCCCCATCGCATTTGCGGGTGCCGGCACCCAGCTGCCGGCCAGCGCCTCCCGCAAGGAGTTCGTGGAAAAGACCGAGCGCTACAACGCAGAGGTGAAACAGAAGCTGGAAGAACAGCAGAAGAACCACTGAACGTGAAATCTTATGAGCCGCAGAGCAGGCAGGTGCTTGCTCTGTGGCTCTTTTTGGTGTATAATATAGCCACAGGCGAAGTGAGGTGAACTGTATGCAGATCATTCCGATGCGTGAACTGAAAAATACCGTGGAGATCGAGCGCCGCTGCGCCGAGGAAAACGGCCCGGTGTTCATCACCAAAAACGGCTATGGCCGCCTTGTGGTCATGGATATCGACTACTATGACCGGACCATGAAAGAGATGGAAGAGGCAAAACTTATCGTGGAGGGCCTGCGGGATGTGGAACAGGGCCGTACCGTGGACGGTGAAACGTTCATGAAAGAATTGGGAGCAAAGTATGGGCTTTGAGTACGGCTATCGCTTTGCCCGGCAGGCCGCAGCAGATGTGACAGGGATCGTAGATTATCTGGCAGGAGATCTGGCAAACCCGACGGCAGCGGCTTCCTTTAAAAAGAGCCTGATGGAATGTCTGGATACACTGCGGATGTTCCCGCAGAGCGGCAGCCTGGTGCAGAATGGTTATGTTCCGCAGACAGGGATCCGGGAAAAACTGGTTGGAAATGATATCCTGTTTTACCAGACGGATGCGGAAACCCGGACGGTCTACATCCTTCGGGTGGTGCATGGAAGCCGGGATTTGGATCGTGTCGTAAAAAATCTCACATAAAGCGGAAATTTCCTCTTGCAATCCGGGCGCTTTTTTGCTATAATATTCTAGCCGCGTGGTGTGGGCGCCTGAAATGACCCCCGTAGGGGCCTGCCTTTACGACCAGCGAGTACAACGAAAAGGAATGAACAAAATGTACGCAATCATTGTTACCGGCGGTAAGCAGTACCGCGTGGAGCAGGGCGACATCGTCTACATCGAAAAGCTGGACGTTGAGGCCGACTCCGAAGTGAAGTTTGATCAGGTTCTCGCTATTGGCGAGGAGGGTTCGGTGAAGGTTGGCGCTCCTGTTGTTGAGGGTGCTACCGTTTCTGCCAAGGTCATCAAGAATGGCAAGGGCAAGAAGCTGAACATCATCACCTATCGCGCAAAGAAGCACAGTGCTCGCCGTATGGGCCATCGTCAGCCCTACACCAAGGTTGAGATCACTGCGATCAACGGCTAAGGAGGTAAATTACAATGGCACATAAAAAGGGCGTAGGTAGCACCAAGAACGGCCGCGATTCCGCAGCACAGCGTCTGGGCACCAAGCGTGCAGATGGTCAGTTCGTTCTGGCCGGCAACATCCTGGTCCGTCAGCGTGGCACCCACATCATGCCGGGTGAGAACGTTGGCAAGGGCAGCGATGATACCCTGTTTGCTCTGGTGGACGGCACCGTCCGTTTCGAGCGCGTGGGCAAGAGCGGCAAGAAGTGCAGCGTTAAGCAGTAACTTCTTTCTGAATAACTGCAATCGTAGAGCCGGACCCTCGTGGCCCGGCTCTTTTTGATGAAAATAAGGAGGGGCTGTATGGCAGCACAAACCAACTTTATCGACATCGCCACGATATGGCTCCACGCGGGCAAGGGCGGCGACGGCGCAGTGAGCTTCCATCGTGAGAAGTTCGTGGCCGCAGGCGGCCCGGACGGCGGCGACGGCGGCCGCGGCGGCGACATCATTTTTGTGGTGGACGACCACCTGAGCACCCTGATGGACTTCCGCTATAAGCGCAAGTATGTGGCTCCGGAGGGCGGCAAGGGCGGCGCAAGCCTGTGCCACGGCAAGAACGCCGAGAACCTTGTCATCAAGGTGCCGCTGGGCACCGTGATCAAGGACGCCGAGAGCGGCCTGGTCATCGCGGACCTGTCGGACCACACCCCGGTCACCATCGCCAAGGGCGGCCGCGGCGGCTACGGCAATGCACATTTTGCCACCCCCACCCGCCAGATCCCCAAGTTTGCCAAGCCCGGCATGCCCGGTGAGGACATCCAGGTGACGCTGGAGCTGAAACTGATCGCGGATGTGGGCCTGATCGGCTTCCCCAATGTGGGCAAGTCCACCCTCATCTCCACCATCAGCGCGGCCAAGCCGAAGATCGCCAACTACCACTTCACCACTCTGGTGCCCACGCTGGGCGTGGTATCGGTGGGCGAGGGGGCCAGCTTCGTCTGCGCCGACATCCCCGGCCTGATCGAAGGTGCCAGCGAGGGCATCGGCCTGGGCCATGACTTCCTGCGCCATGTGGAGCGCTGCCGTCTGCTGCTGCATGTGGTGGATGTTTCCGGCAGCGAGTGCCGCGACCCCATCGAGGACTTCGAGAAGATCAACGAGGAGCTGGCAAAGTTCAGCCCCGCGCTGGCCGAGCGCCCGCAGATCGTGGTGGGCAACAAGTGCGACCTGGCCACCGAGGAGCAGATCGAGACCTTCAAAAACTACGTGGAGGGCAAGGGCCTGACCTTCGTGCCCATCTCTGCCGCCACCATGCAGGGCGTGCGGGAGCTGCCGGGCTTGGTCTACAACCGCCTGAAGGATATCCCGGCTATCCCGGTCTTCACCGCAGAGTACAAGAAGCCGGAGCCCAAGGCAAACGACCACGCCTTTACCATCCAGCGGATGGAGGCCCACGTCTGGAGCATCGACGCCCCCTGGCTGGAGTATATCCTGGCGGGCAGCAATGTGGACGACTACGAGAGCCTGCAATACTTCCAGCGCCAGCTGGGTGAGAGCGGCATCCTGGATGCCCTCGTCGAGAAGGGCGTTCAGGAAAACGACACCATCCTCATCGGCGAGTATCAGTTCGATTATATCTTCTAATCATACCGCAATTTGGCTCCCCTATCAGGGGAGCTGTCAGCGCCTGATAGCGCTGACTGAGAGGTTTGACTCCAATGAATGAAATGGAAACCATCGACCCCCGCGAGCTCAGCCCGCTGGCACTGGCCTTTGTGGGCGACAGTGTGCTGGAACTGCTGGTGCGCACCCGTCTGGCACGGCACCACCGGCTGTCGGCAGGCAAACTGAACACCGAAAAGGTCAAGTATGTCTCGGCGCGGGCCCAGTTCCGCGAGGAGCAGCTGCTCGAACCCCTCTTCACCGAGGACGAGCTGGCTGTATTCAAGCGGGGCCGCAACGCCAGCAAGGCCAGTGTGGCAAAACACGCTTCGCCGGAGGAATACCGGGCCTCCACCGGCTTTGAGTGCCTGCTGGGGTGGCTCTACCTCACCGGCCAGATGCCGCGCGTCGAGGAGCTGTTCGAGAAGCTGTGGGCCGATTTTGACCCGAACCAGAAGTAAAACGCGAAAGCCCGCTGCTTTCCGCACTGGAAAACAGTGCAGGGAAGGCAGCGGGCTTTTCTCTGTGAAATGGCACTGGCACGCGAAGCGTGACGGAGAGGTTCTGGTTACTTGCCCTCGTCGTCGGCACCCTTGGTGTACTGGTTGGGGTGCTTGTGCTCGTTGGTGGCACGGTTTTCGGTGCGGTCGTCCGTGCGGTTCTCGGTGCGGTTGGAAGTGCGGTTCTGGCTCTTGCAGTTGTTGGTGCGGTTGCTGGAACGGTTTTCGGTGCGGTCGTTCATCGTCATGTCTCCTTTCGCGAGGGGGTCTGCCCCTCACACCCTTAGTCTTGCCGCCCGATGCGGCTTTATACATGGGAGGAACGTTCATGTCTACGGAATATTTTGAGCGCCGGGAGCGGGCGCTGCTGGGCGGGCGGTACGAGGCGCTGTACGCGGCACCCACCGAGAACGCAGCCCGCGGGGTGACGGTCTCGGCGCTGCGCACGACGCCGGAGGCGTTTGCCGGGAAGGCCGACTTCCAGCTCCGGCCATCGCCGTTCTGCAAGGCGGGCTTCGTGGTCGAAGAGGCTGCCTTCAAACCCGGACGCCACCCATACCACCATGCGGGCGTGTTTTACTCGCAGGAGCCGTCCGCATCCTCTGCCGCACCGCTGTTGGGCGTCCGGCCGGGGATGCGGGTCCTGGACCTGTGCGCCGCGCCCGGCGGCAAGAGCAGCCAGCTTGCTGCCGCACTGGGCGGCTGGGGCCTGCTCGTCAGCAATGAGTATGTGCCCGCCCGCGCAGAGGTGCTGAAGAGCAACCTCGAACGGATGGGCGTGCCGAATGCCGTTGTCCTCAACGAGGACACCGCCCGCATCGCTGCCGCTCTGCCGGAGTTCTTCGACCGTGTCCTCGTGGATGCGCCCTGTTCCGGCGAGGGAATGTTCCGCAAGGAGGCGGTGGCCGTCACCCAGCACTGCGAAGCGCTGGTGCAGCAGTGCGCCGCACTGGGTGCGCAGATCCTGGACAACGCCGCCGCCGTCCTCGCGCCGGGCGGGGAGATGATCTACTCCACCTGCACCTTTGCCCCCGAAGAGGATGAAGGGCAGGTGGCCGCGTTCCTGGCCCGGCACCCGGAATTTGCGCTGGCGGATGTGTTTGGCAACGTGGACTACACCTTTGGCAGCGCGGGCGAGGCCAACCGCACCGGCGGTCTGCCGCTGGATGTGAGCAAAGTGCGCCGCATCTGGCCCTGTCAGGGCGGCGAGGGCCATTTCATTGCCCGGCTGGTCAAGGCGGGCACTCCCCGTGCTTTGCCCGCACCGGGCTGTTATCCCCCCGAAGAGCAGCTCTGGCTGGCGGCTGCCGCCGAGCAAAACCGGAAGCAGAAGCCCGGTAAGGGCAAGCCTGCCCGCTCGGAGCGCGGCGATGCCCGTGCATCCCGCCGGGAGAACGCCCGCGCCCTCCGGGATGCGGTGCAGGGCAGCCGCCGCCGCGAAAGCACTGCGGCAGGGGAGAGCGTGACGCCCGCCCATAGCCTCGCGGCCTGGAACGCGTTCGCCCAGCAGTATTTTCCGGCCCTCGCAGACCGTCCCGCCGTGGTCCATGGCGGCGGTGTGCTGCTGCCTGCGGCCTTCCCGCAGACAGGCCTGCATGTCCTGCGCGCAGGCGTCTTTGTGGGCAGTGTGCAGAAGGGCCGCTTCGTGCCCGAACACCACCTCTTCACGGCGTTCGGTGCCCAGTGCACCAACCGCGAGGAACTGGCGCTTGCCGACCCGCGCGTGGTCGAGTACCTGTCGGGCCGGGAGATCGCCGCTGCCACCGCCGCCGACGGCTGGTGCTGTGTCACGGTGGACGGGTTCCCCCTCGGCGGCGGCAAAGTGTCGGCCGGGCGGGTCAAAAACCATTATCCCAAGGCGTTGAGGCTGCTGTAAAACAGGCGTCGGACCCTGCTTTTTTGCCGGATTTTGGCGCAAAACCCCCGGATAAGGCTTGAACGCGGTAGGGGATTGTGCTACAATAATAGAGTTAGATTTTGTGTGCTGCCACAAGCGGGCGACCACAGCCCGTCTGCCCGCAGGCGGAGATTTCGATAGAACTTTAGGAGGTTCCCATGTCTGGACATAGCAAATGGAACAACATCAAGCGCAAGAAGGAGAAGACCGACGGTGCCAAGGCAAAGGTCTTTACCAAGATCGGCCGCGAGATCAGCGTCGCCGTCCGTACCGGCGGCCCCAACCCGGCTTCCAACAGCAAGCTGGCGGACCTGATCTCCAAGGCAAAGCGCATGAGCGTGCCCAACGATAACATTCAGCGCATCATCAAGAAGGCCGAGGGCGGCGACAAGACCGAGTACGAAGCCATCACATACGAAGGCTACGGCCCCGGCGGCGTTGCTGTCATGGTCGAGACCCTGACCGACAACCGCAACCGTACCGCTGCCGATCTGCGCCACTACTTCGACAAGAACGGCGGCAACCTGGGCGCAATGGGCTGCGTGGGCTTCCTGTTCAGCCAGAAGGGCGTTATCGACATCTCTCTGGAAGACAAGGACGCCGACGAGGCCATGATGGACGCTCTGGACGCCGGTGCAGAGGACTTCGATGCAGGCGAGGATGCTGCTGAGATCACCACCGACCCGGAGAACTACTCGGCTGTGGTCAAGGCCATGGAGGAGAAGGGCTACGAGATCCTGAGCGATGACCTGGCCATGGTCCCCATGACCACCACCCGCCTGACCGACCCCGATCAGCTCAAGCTGATGGGCAAGCTGCTGGATGCCCTCGAGGATAACGATGACGTCCAGAACGTCTGGCACAGCCTCGAGAACGAAGAGGACCTGCCGGAATAAGCTTCCGCAATTCTTAAGAATGACGTAATCAAAGCCGCTTTTTGTGCTGTGAGGCACAGAAAGCGGCTTTGTTGTTTCATGGCGGCCTGCGATAAAGGTGTGCCTGCTGGGGCATGGAAAATAAAAAGAACGGTACCATTCTCCCGTCGGCTATGTTATAATAAACAGAACAAAACATCAGGGGGAGGGGCCGACATGGAGCAACGACGCATTTGTCCATATTGTATGCAGGAGCTGGAAGCAGGGGAGGAGCAGTGTCCCCACTGCGGCCGGGAGCTTGCAGGGCGCAACCCGGCGGGCAGTCTTCCGGCAGGCACTGTGCTGGCAGGCCGGTATACCGTGGGCGACATCCAGAGCGTGGACGGCGAGGGCATCCTCTACCGGGGCGTGGAGAACAACGGCCCCTTCCGGGTGACCATCAAGGAGTATATGCCCCTGACGCTGGCGGCAGAGCGGGGGAGGGACTGCATCCTCCGCCCGAAGCCGGGCAGCGAGGTGCTGTTCAAGACCACCCGGATGGACTTTGCCGACCTCTACCGCTTCATCCAGCGCATCACCCCGGCCAACGGCCTGGAGGCCGTGCTGGACGTCTTTGAAGAGAACAACACGGTCTACGCCGTCATGGAGAACCCCGGCGGCTGTCCGCTCCAGAAGTGGCTGGAGGAGCACGGCACCGTGACGCCCCAGCAGGCTTGTGCCATGCTGGAACCGGTGTTCAACGGGGTGGAGGCCATGCATCAGGTGGGCCTCGTACACCGGGGCATCTGCCCGGCCAACATCCGCATCATGGACAATGGCCGCGCCCGGCTCACCGGCTACGCGACGGTGGGGCTGCGCACGGCGGGCAGCGGCCTCCACGAGCAGCTGTACGAGGGCTATTCCGCCCCGGAGCAGTATTCTACCGCCGAGTTCGAGGGCCGCTACACCGACGAATACAGCCTCGCGGCGGTGTTCTACCGGATGGTCTGCGGGCTGAGCCCCGTCCCGGCGGCACAGCGCCTCGTCTCCGACTCCAACCCCAAGGCCCGCACGGTGACGCCGTCGGTGCCGGCTTACGTCTCCGAGACGCTGTATCTGGGCCTCCGGCTCAAGCCGGTGGAGCGCATCCAGACGGTGCAGCAGCTTTTCCGCGCCCTCTCGGAGCGGGAGTATGCGGAGGAATTGTCCCGCAGCATGGAAGCGCTGGACCCGCCCGCCCCCGCGCCGCAGGAGCCGAAAGCGCCCGCGAAGGCTGAGCTGCTGAGCGTCCGAAATCTGCTGGCGGGCATCGTCATTCTGCTCAGCGTCCTCATTCTGCTGACCCTCTGGGGTCTGCTGAGCCATCAGAGCGAGAAGCAGCCGGAAGTGATCGCTCCGGAGTCCGTCAGCGAGGCGGCGAGTGAGCCGGCAAGTGAGCCGGTGAACGAAAACGTCACCCTGACGCCGGATCTCGTGGGCCGCGACTATGACGCCGAGGTGCGCAACAACCGCAGCTATATCGACGAGTATCTCTTCTACGTCACGCTGGAATACAGCGACACGGTGGAAAAGGGCCGCATCATCCGGCAGTCGCCGGAGGCGGGCGAGGTCATCCAGAAGGGGGACACCGTCAGCCTCGTGGTCAGCCGTGGCCCCCAGATGATGGAGATGCCCGACGTCATCGGCCAGACGCAGGACAGCGCCGTGCAGGAGCTGGCCGCCAAGGGGCTGAACGCCAACTGCTTCACCGTGGTCAACGACGGCTCTGAGGCGGCGGGCTGCGTCGTCTCGGCCAGCGAGGACGCCGGGAGCATGGTGGAGGTGGGAACCACCATCGTGCTCTATATCGCAGGCGATGTCCCCGCCGATGCCCCGGCGGGACCGGAAGCGCCTTCGGATACCGGGATGCCCGCCGGCGGGGATGCCGCGCAGGGCGGCGTGGAATACGATACGGATTAAACAAAAAGAGGCCGCGTTTAGCAGCCTCTTATTTTTATTTCAGAAGCTTCAGAAAAAGCTCTTCATGAACGCAAGATCGCTGGCGGCGCGGGCCGGGACAGCCTCTTCCCGCAGGACGGGAAGGACGGGCTGGGGCAGGGTGCGCAGCATCTCGAAGCCGCCCTTGTAGTCCACACAGGAGTCCTCGAGGCGGGTGGAGTAGAGGGTGCCGTCGGGCTTGAAGTTCTGACCCTTGAAGTGGACGGCCACGATCTTGTCGCCGTACCAGCTGCCGACTTTGTCCCAGAGGCGGCGCTGTGCGTCCACCGAGGCGTTCTCGGGGCCGACGTAGTTCGCCAGATCGCAGATGACCCGCAGGTTGGGGCTGGCGATGGTGTCCAGCACCATCTTGACGGCCTCGGGGGTGTTCATGGCGTGGTAGTAGACGCACTCCACCGCGAAGAGCACGCCCTGCTCCTCACAGACGGGCAGGATCTCGCCCAGGCTGCGAAGCAGTGCTTCCTGCGCTTCCCTGCGGCTGACGGTGGGCTGCTTTGCCATGTTGGTGGTCTCGCTGCCCATGCAGCCGGCGCGGAGAGCTTTTGCCACCGGCACCTGGCTCAGGGCTTTCGCCACCTCGGCGCGGCGCTTGTCCTCGTCCGCATAGCCCAGCTCAACGTAGGTGCCGTCCACGGCGATGGACACGCCGCTCTTCTGGACGGCAGCATTGGTGGCGGCCACCAGCTCAGGGGTCACGTCTGCATAGCTTTTGACGCCCTCCACGGCCTTGGTGTAGGCCAGCTGGGTGCAGCGGAACCCTGCGTCCCCGATGGAGCTGAGCAGTTCTTCCACGCTGTGACGGCCAAAATCGTGGCCCCGTGCGCCGACGATGAATTCAGACATCCCGCATCCTCCTTACGCTCAGCCGAACAGACGCTCGGCAAACATCCCGAACTCCTTGCCCCACCAGTACCAGTCGTGGGAGACGTCGCCGCCCCAGACTTCGAGGTGGCAGGGGAAGCCGACTTCGCTCAGGGTGTCGGCCAGAGCCTGGGTGTCGGCGAGGGCGTCGCCCTCATAGCCGCCCTGACCCACGCAGAGCAGCAGGCTGTTCTCCTCGGCCTTGGACAGAACATTCCTGTCGCAGATGCCGTTCTTGTGCAGAGCGGCGAGGGGGCTGCTGCGGAGGACGAGGTCGTCCTCTGCGCTGCCGAGGAAGCGGCCCATATCGTAGAGGCCGGAGAGGCCCATTGCACCCGCAAAGGTCCGGGGACGGCGCAGACGGCACTGGACGGCCTGATAGGCGCCGGTGTCCACGCCCACGCACCAGATGAGGGGCTTCTCTTTGCTCTCGGGGGCATTCAGCTCCGCGATGCGCGCGGCCAGCTCGCTGGTGAGGTAGACGAAATACTTCTCCTGCATCTCGGCCCGGCGGCGGGGAGACTCATTGCCCGCCAGCAGGCTCTCGCCGTCGATGCTGTCGGCGCAGAAGAGCTGAATTTTGCCCTCGTGCAGCAGACGGGCCGCTGCGTCGGGCATCCCGTTGTTCTCCCAGTCGTAGAAGCGGCCGCCCCGGGCGGGCAGTGCCAGCACCGGCACACCGCCGTGGCCGTAGACCTTGAACTCCATCTCGCGGTCGAGCACCGCGCTCCACTCCTTATAATAAGTGCCTTCCATCATGAAAATGCTCCTCCTGTCAGATGAATTGATTGCGTGCCGCGTCGTAGGCATAGCCCACGGCGGAAAGTGCCTTGCACAGGGCGTCCTTATCGGCGTCCATGTCGTCGCAGAGGGCGTCGAGGCTGGGGTAAAAATCGCGCAGTTTCAGGTTGACCACGCTCAAAAGCATGATCGGGTCGCTCGGCAGAGCCATCTTTTGTTTCCTCCCATGTTCCGTGATAAAATAAAAAGCCGGCCACTCGACAAAGTGACCGGCAACATGCATCAACTTAGACAGCGCGGGTAACTTTGCCAGCGCGCAGG
>OGLI01001671.1_pt1 | contig 13133 bp, 9 predicted proteins | sample 1572661 | NCBI WGS metagenome assembly OGLI01 (sample SAMEA2581901, study PRJEB24529) | metagenome | biome: Human gut stool | place: China | collected 2011 | reverse complement strand
GCGATCAGTTTATCGTAATCCATCACAGCACGGTGCACTCTCTTTCATCGATTTCGTCGTCCTGGTAGAAGCGGCCCTCTTTCTTATAGGTACGCAGGACAAAATGGGTAGCCGTGGACAGCACGTCGTCCAGCGGGCTCAGGCGCTTGGCCACGAACAGGGCGATCTCCTGGAAGGTCTGCCCCTTGATGATCAGCTGCAGATCGTAGCCGCCGCTCATCAGCAGCACGCTCTCCACCTCGTCAAAGGCGGCGATGGTGGCTGCAATCTCGTCAAAGCCGCGGCTCTTCTTGGGGCTGACGTTCAGTTCGATGACGGCCTCCACCCGGTTCACCCCGGCCTTTTCCCAGTCCACAAGAGTCTTGTAGCCCTTGATGATGCCCTGCGCACGGGCCAGGTCGATCATCGCCGCCACCTCAGCGGGGGATTTATTCAGCATCGTGGCAATGTCCTCGATCGGCAGCCGCGCGTTGTCTTCCAGAAGTTTCAAAAGCTGTTCCATCGTCGTTACTCCTTTGTATCCGCGGCGTACCGCGTCGATTTGTATCTTTCAGTATAGCACAAGCGCGCCGTATTTGCATCTTGTTTTTTGGATAGACCGTCTTTTCCGCTCAGTTCCTGTTCTTTTTTCCAAAAAGTGTGTTCAAAAACCGGTAAATCTGCTATACTGGGAAGGAAGTCTTGCCCTCTCAGGCGCTTCGCGCCAGCTCTCCCAGGGGGAGAGCCCTTGGCAGGCCGGGCAGGTCGGTGTGATCGCCTTGCGGCTCCCGCACAGCCGGGCCCCTGTCCTCATTGGCAGCATCTGCTGACTTGACGTGCAAGGCAAGCTTCTGCTGACCGTTGCAGTGGAGCCCAGCAGCCTGTGCAAAATGAGGCTTCTTCATCCAGCACATCCAAAACCGACACGCCAGCGGCTCCCCCTTTGGGGAAGCTGTCAAACCCATAGGGTTTGACTGAGAGGGTTTTCCATTAACTATTGGGGGTAAGGAATATGAAAGCATTCATCACGGTCATCGGCCACGACACTGTCGGCGTCGTCGCAAAAGTTGCTGCCCTGTGCAGTGAGCTCAACATCAACATCGAAGACGTGACCCAGAGCATCCTGCAGGGCATGTTCGCCATGATCATGCTGGTGGACATCAGCCAGTGCAGCGTCAGCCACGAGGAGCTGCACAACCGTACAGACGCCCTGGCCAGGGAGATGGGGATGCAGATCAACGTCACCCGTCAGGAAGTGTTCGACGCGATGCACACGATCTGACCTCTCCGTCATCGCTGACGCGATGCCGCCTCCCCTATGGAGGGGAGGCTTTGGCAAGCCGGTTTTGAACGTGCTAATCGCCTGTGGCTCCAAAGCAGCCGGGCTTCGCGTTTTTGTCAGCGACAGAGGAATCTAAGAGAGAAGGGAATCTATTATGAGCATGATGAATACTGGTGACATCCTCGAAACCATCGAGATGTTCACCCAGGACAATCTGGACGTGCGGACCGTGACCATGGGCATCAGCCTGCTGGACTGCATCGACCCGGACCCGAAAAAGGCCTGTGAGAAGGTCTACAATAAAATCGTGACCAAGGCGGCCAATCTGGTGCCCGCCGTGGAGCACATCAGCGCCGAATACGGCATCCCCATCATCAACAAGCGCATCAGCGTGACGCCCATCGCCATGCTGCTGGGTGCCTGCCCGGATGCCGACCCGGTGGACTTTGCCAAAGCACTGGACGCCGCCGGCAAGAAGGTGGGCGTCAACTTTGTGGGCGGCTACACGGCCCTTGTGCACAAGGGCTTTTCGGCGGGCGACCTCCGGCTCATCGAGTCCATCCCCCGCGCACTGGCGGAGACCGACATCGTGTGCAGCTCGGTGAACATCGGTGCCACCAAGGCGGGCCTGAACATGGACGCCATCAAGCTGATGGGCGAAGCCGTCAAGAAGGCCAGCGAGCTGACGGCAGACCGCCAGTGCATCGGTGCGGCCAAGCTGGTCGTCTTCTGCAATGCGCCGGAGGACAACCCCTTCATGGCCGGTGCATTCCACGGCCCCGGCGAGCCTGACTGCGAGATCCACGTCGGTGTCTCCGGCCCCGGTGCAGTGCGCGCCGCGCTGGCCAAGCTGCCCAAGGATGCCCCCATCGACGAGGTGGCCGAGCTGGTCAAGCGCACGGCGTTCAAGATCACCCGCGTGGGCCAGCTGGTGGCGAACCTCGCCTCCAAGGCGCTGGGTGTGCCCGCCGGCATCATCGACCTGTCGCTGGCCCCCACCCCGGCCGTGGGCGACAGCGTAGCCAACATCCTCGAAGAGATGGGCCTTGAGACCTGCGGCTGCTGCGGCACCACAGCCTGCCTGGCCCTGCTGAACGATGCCGTCAAGAAGGGCGGCGTCATGGCCTCCAACCACGTGGGCGGCCTGTCCGGTGCCTTCATCCCCGTCAGCGAGGACGACGGCATGATCCACGCAGCGGAGTGCGGCTGCCTGACCATCGAAAAGCTCGAAGCCATGACCGCCGTCTGCTCGGTGGGCATCGACATGGTCATCATCCCCGGCGACACCACCCCTGCCGTCATCAGCGCCCTCATCGCCGACGAAGCCGCCATCGGCATGGTCAACAGCAAGACCACCGCCGTCCGCGTCATCCCGGCCATCGGCCGCAAGGCAGGCGAGATCCTGGACTTCGGCGGTCTGCTGGGCTATGGCCCCATCATGCCGGTCAACCAGCGCGACCCGTCGGTCTTCATCAACCGCGGCGGCCGCCTGCCCGCCCCGATGCAGTCGCTGAAAAACTGACCCTCTCAGTCAATGCTTCGCATTGCCAGCTCCCCCGAAGGGGGAGCTTCAGCAGTGACGTGTGCACGCTCTATTCATTATGAAACTTGATATTGTTCCCAAAAATCATGGTATGCTCCCGCAGGCTCGTGCGTTGCGCCGCAATATGACTCCACAGGAAGCAAAGTTGTGGTATCAATTTTTACGAAACTATCCTGTTAAAATCTACAAGCAGCGTATCATTGAATCCTTTATCGTCGATTTTTATTGTTCAAAGGCTCAATTGGTCATCGAAGTAGATGGCGCACAGCATTTTTCTGAACAGGGACAAACTTATGACCGCGAACGAAGCGCTATTTTAGCGCAATACCATTTACAAGTTCTGCGTTTTTCGAATGCGGAAGTGGATTTTCATTTTGACTCTGTCTGCGAAAAGATTCATCAAACGATCCAATCTCGTTTATGATGTTTCCCTTTTCCATTCAAGCTCCTCCTTCGGGGGAGCTGTCGCCGCAGGCGACTGAGAGGGTTTCCGCTGTATAATCACACCCAAACAGACCCAGACTCTGGATAGTATTTCCAGAGAAAGGGTCTGTTTTTTATGTACAGCCGCATTTTATCCCGCCGCCAGATGACGGTCTGGTGCATCACACTCAGCGGTGCGCTCGCGCTCTGCATCGGTCTGCAGGGCCTGCTGGGCTGGGGCCGCACCCAGCTCGACACCGGAGCCGCGCTTGCCGCCGACACTCTGCGGCTCCACATCCGCGCTGCCAGCGACACCACCGCCGACCAGACCGACAAGCTGGCCGTGCGGGACGCCGTGCTCGTGTATCTGGACACGGCCTGCCCGGCGGCAGACCAGCCCGCCGCCCTCCGCTGGGCTGCGGCCCATCTGTCTGAGCTGCAGCGGGTCGCCCGCACCGTGCTGGCCGGGCGGGGCAGTTTTGCACCGGTGCGGGTCTATCTGGTGGAAATGTACTTCGACACCACCCGCTACGCTGCCTCGGCCCTGCCCGCCGGGCGGTATCAGGCCCTGCGCATCGACATCGGCGCAGCCCCCTATGGCCGGAACTGGTGGTGTGTGCTCTACCCCGGCCTCTGCCGCACCGCCTGCGGCGGCTATGCCGCCCCCGCCGAGAACGACCTCGTCTGCGGGCGGTATCTCCTGCGGTTCAAATGCGTGGAGTGGTGGCAGAAGCACACCGCCCATCGGGAAGACGTCATCCTGCTGGGATGACCTCTCCGTCCCCGCATCCGCGATGCCGCCTCTCCCGGCAGGAGAGGCCCTGGCCGTCGGGCATTGCCTGCTGGATCTGACAAAGGTCCCAACGAACACTTCCGCCTTCCGCCGCATAAGCTTCTGGTGGAAGGAGTGTGAGTTTGACCATGGCAATTCCTGCCTATTATTCCCTCATCCAGCGCGGCTCTACCGGCCCCGATGTAGCACTGGTGCAGACCTGGCTCAACGGCCTGCGTGACACCTGCACCTGGTACCACGAGCTGACCACAGACGGGCGGTTCGGCATCAAGAGCGTGAACGCGGTGAAGGAGTTCCAGCTCAAAAACGACATGAATGTGGACGGCAAGGTGGGCGCGAACACCTGGAACGTGCTCTACACCAAGTACACCGCCAAACACGGCCTGAACGTCCCCTACCCCGGCATTGTGCTGCGGCAGGGCAGTTCCGGCGGCACGGTCCGGCTGGTGCAGCAGAAGCTGAACGCGCTGGGCGAAAAGCTCTCCACCGACGGCAAATACGGTGCTTCCACCGCAGCCGCCGTGGAGCGCTACCAGCGCCGCAACGGCCTCACTGCCGACGGCGCAGTCGGCAAAGCCACCTGGGAGAAGATGTTCTGACGACGGCCCACCCTCTCCGTCTGCTTCGCAGACAGCTCCCCCGAAGGGGGAGCCACTGGCGAGACGGTTTTGGGCGTACTGGATGAGCAAAGTTTCTTGAAACCATAAAATGGAGTGCTCCGTTGTTTCGTTCGACTGCATCTACTCAAACGCTCTTTGTCAGAGCGCAGTACAGATGTTGTTGGCCCTGACAGCGGAGCGCTTCCGTTTACGACACAAAATACGTTCAGCGTCCAGCAGGGGCTGCCCGGCATGCCAATGGCTCGCCCTTCGGGAGAGCAGGCAAACCCGCAGGGTTTGACGGAGAGGGGAAGGCCGTTTATAATAAGAGCATCCCCAACTGAAAGGCGGTGCTCCCATGCGTTTTCTTCACCTCTCCGACCTGCACCTCGGCAAGCGGGTCTGCGAGTTCTCCATGCTGGACGACCAGCGGTATATTCTGGAGGAGATCTTGTCGCTCCTCGACACCCACCCCGTGGATGCTGTTCTGCTGGCGGGCGACCTCTACGACAAGCCTGTGCCCCCCGCCGAAGCCGTCCGTCTGCTGGACTGGTTCCTCACCGAACTGGCCGACCGGAAGCTGCCGGTCTTCGCCATCAGCGGCAACCACGACTCCGCCGAACGGGTCGCGTTCGGTGCCCATCTGCTGGCGGGGAGCCAGGTCTACGTCAGCCCGGTGTTCGAAGGAGCCCCGGCCCCCATCCCCCTCACCGACGCATACGGCCCGGTGGACATTTACTTACTGCCCTTCCTGAAACCCGCCATGGTGCGCCACATCTACCCGGACGAGCCCATCGAGAGCTACAGCGACGCCCTGGGCTGTGTGCTGCGCCGCTGCGCCCCCGACCCGGCCCGCCGCAGCGTGCTGGTGGCCCACCAGTTCGTGGCCGGTGCCGCCGCCTGCGAGAGCGAGGAGCCATCGGTGGGCGGGCTGGACTGTGTGGATGCCGCCCTCTTTGACGGCTTCGACTATGTGGCCCTCGGCCACCTGCACAGCCCCCAGAAGGTGGGCCGCGACACCCTGCGCTACTGCGGCACCCCGCTGAAGTATTCCTTCTCGGAGGCGCACCAGCACAAGAGCGCAACCTTTGTGGAGCTGGGGCCGAAGGGAGAGGTCACGCTTTCCACCGCGCCGCTGACCCCGAAGCACGACCTGCGGGAGCTGCGCGGCAGCTACATGGAGCTGACCGACCGCCGCAGCTATGCGGGCACGGCCACCGATGACTATCTGCACATCACCCTGACCGACGAGCAGGATGTGCCCGATGCGCTGGCCCGGCTGCGGGTCATCTATCCGAACCTGATGCGGCTGGACTACGACAACCTCCGCACCCGCACCCAGGCCGACCTCGACGCCCCGGCCCAGACCGAGCAGAAAACGCCGCTGGAACACTTTGCAGCCTTTTATGCGCTGCAAAACAATCAGCCCCTGAGCGCCGAGCAGGCTGCGTTCTGCCAGCAGCTCATTGAAACGCTCTGGAAGGAGGCGGACGCATGAGACCCCTGAAGCTGACCCTTTCGGCCTTCGGGCCATACGCCAGCGCCGTCACGCTAGAACTGGAGCGCCTGGGCAAAGGCGGCCTGTATCTCGTCACCGGTGACACCGGCGCGGGCAAGACCACCCTTTTCGACGCCATCACCTATGCTCTGTACGACCATTCCAGCGGCGGCGTGCGGGACGGTGCCATGCTGCGCAGCAAGTATGCTGACCCCGGCACCCCCACCTTTGTCGAGCTGGAATTTGAGGTGCGCGGCCAGCGGTACACCGTCCGCCGCAACCCGGACTACCTCCGCCCCAAAGCGCGGGGCGAGGGCACGACCACCGAAAAGGCGGACGCCGTCCTCACCTACCCGGACGGCCGCCCGCCCGTGACCCGGTCGAAGGATGTCACCGCCGCCGTCACCGCCCTCATCGGGCTGGACTACGACCAGTTCTGCCAGATCGCCATGATCGCGCAGGGGCAGTTCACCCGCCTGCTCAACGCCACGACCGAGGAGCGGAGCAAGATCTTCCGCAAACTGTTCCGCACCCAGCGCTACCAGAAATTGCAGGACGCGCTGCAAGAGGAGAACGCCCGCCTCACGGCCCAGCGCACGGCCCAGAACGTCCAGCTGGACGCGGTGCTCTCCGGCATCCGCTATCCGGAGACCGACCCCGACGCCGAAGCGCTGGGCGGGCTTTCGGCGCAGCGCCCCGCCGAGGAAGTCACTGCCCTGCTGGACGGGCTCCTCACCCGGCAGGAAGCGGAACTCTCCGCTGCTGCCGCCGCCCACACCGCCGCGCAGGCGCAGCTGGACGCTTTGCAGCAGACGCTGGGCCGGGCCGAGCAGGCCGAAGCCCTCCGCCGCCAGCGAGTCGAAAAGCAGGCTGAGCTTGCCGCCCTGCTCCCCCGCCGGGACGCAGCCCGCGCCGATGCGGCCCGCCATGCAGGCGATGCCGCCGCACTGGACGCTCTGACCGCCCAGCTGGAGCGGGCCAGAGCGGGCCTTGACGCCTGCGACGCGCTGGACAAGCTCTGCCATGCACAGACCGCTGCCCGCAGCGAGGCCGACCTGGAACAGGCCAAAGCCCGCAAGGCGCGGGCCCAGCTGACCGCACTGGATGCGGAACTCGCCGCGCTGGACGCCAAAGCGGCCGCCCTCGGCGACCCGGAGACCCGGAACGTGGCCCTGACCGCTCAGGCCGAGCAGTTCACCCGCCGGGAGACCGCCCTCACCGCGCTGGCTCAAAGCCTGACCGAAGACCAGCGCCGCACCCACGCAGCCCGACAGGCACAGGACGCCTACCGCACCGCAGCCGCCGCGCAGGAAGCCGCCCACGCGGAGCGGGACGCCTGCGAGCGGGCATTTCTGGACGCACAGGCCGGACTTCTGGCGCAGGGCCTTGCCGAAGGCACCCCCTGCCCCGTCTGCGGCAGTGTCCACCACCCGGCCAAGGCAGCGCTGCCTCACACTGCCCCCACCCAGGCGCAGGTGACCGCCGTCAAGCAGGCGGCCGAAGCAGCAGACCGCGCCGCGCAGGACCGCGCAGCCGCCGCCCGCGAAGCCCTCGCCGCCCAGCGGGAGGGCAAAGCCACCCTCCGCCGGGACGCCGAAAGCCTTCTGCCCGAACGCTTCACCTCGCCGGAGGGGCCGGTCGCTCTGACCGTGGCCCTGTTGAAAACGGCTCTTGCCGAGGAGACCGCCGCGCTCCAGACCGCACAGGCCGAGAACCGCGCAGCCCTGCAAAAGGCTGCCGCCGACTGCACCCGCCGCACCCGGCTGGATGCCACCCGCAAGGCCAAAACGGCCCAGCGCACTGCGCTGGAAGCAGCAGCGGCCTCTGCCGAACAGACTGCCGCCGCCCGCGAAGCCACGGCTGCGGCGCTGGAACAGCAGATCACCGAAGCCCGACAGACCGCACCGGCCAGCCGCGCCGAGGCCCAGCAGACGGTCGCCGACCTGACGGCCCAGCGCACTGCCCTGCGCACCGGCATGGAGCAGGCCGAAGCCGCCCGCCGCGCTGCGGAAAACGCCGTCGCTGCCGCCGAAGCTGCCGTGCAGGCCCTGCAAGACCAGCAGGCCCCGGAGACCGAGGCCGCAGACCTCGACGCTTTGCGCACCCGGCTCACTGCGCTGCAAACGGCTCGCCAGCAGGCCGCCGAACAGGAAAAAGCCCTGACGGCCCAGCTCGTGCCCAACCGCCGCGCCGCCGCCGACTACCGCCGCCTGGCCGCGGCCCGGCAGGTGCTGGAGACCCGCTGGCAGTGGGTCAACGCGCTGGCCTCCACAGCGGGCGGCACCCTGAGCAGCAAGCAGAAGATCAAGCTGGAAGCCTACATCCAGATGCACTATCTCGACCGCATCCTCGTCCACGCCAACACCCGCCTGATGCAGATGACCGCCGGGCAGTACGAGCTGGAGCGGGTCGGAGCCGAGAACCAGCGCAGCCAGTCCGGCCTGGACCTCGGCGTCATCGACCACTACAACGGCACCCGCCGCAGTGTGAAGACCCTTTCCGGCGGCGAGAGCTTCAAGGCCTCGCTGGCGCTGGCGCTGGGCCTCTCGGACGAAGTCCAGAGCACGGCCGGCGGCATCCGGCTGGACACCCTCTTCCTCGACGAGGGCTTCGGCTCCCTCGACGACGAGAGTCTGGAACAGGCCATCCGGGTCCTCTCCGGCCTGACCGAAGGCGACCGGCTCGTGGGCATCATCTCCCACGTCGCCGCCCTCAAAGACCGCATCGACCATCAGGTCCTCGTCAAAAAGGCCCGCAGCGGGGGGAGCACGGTGGAGCTGATCGTGTAAACCTGTCCGTTTTTCAGCCCTCTGTTCCGGCCCTGCCGACAAAAAAAATCTCCGCGCAGCTGCGCGGAGATTTTTTGCCTTCTTATGGTTCTTCCTGTTCTTCGCTCGTGTAGAGCATCATCAGGTGGTTGGCCGAAGCTTCCAGCTGCTCTTTGGCCTGCCGGAGGTTCGCTTCCTCGGTCTCGTTCATCTTTTCGGGTTTGTCCTTCCGCAGGCAGCGGCGGAGGTTGGCCACATCGGCCTTGATGCGGTTCTTTTCGTCCTTGTCCAGCTCCTTTTTGCACTTGGACAGGGCCTCATCCACCTTGTAGGCCAGCACTTCGGCCTGATTATGAAGTTCCAGCCGCTCTTTCCGGCGGCTGTCCTCGGCCTCATACGCGGCGGCATCCGCCATGGCGCGCTGGATCTCGTGTTCCGACAGGTTCGTGCTGCCGGTGATGGTGATGTTCTGCTCCCGCCCGGTGCCGAGGTCTTTGGCGGAGACCTTCACGACGCCGTTGACGTCGATGTCAAAGGTCACTTCGATCTGCGGTTTGGACGAGAAGCTGGCGCGGATGCCGTTCAGTTTGAACTTACCCAGGCTCTTGTTATCCCGCGCAAAGTGGCGCTCTCCCTGCAGGACGTTGATCTCCACGCTGGTCTGCATCGGGCGCGCCGTCGTGAAGATCTGGCTCTTCCGGGTGGGGATCATGCTGTTGCGGGTGATGAGCGGGGTCGCCACGCCGCCCAGCGTCTCAATGGACAAGGTCAGCGGGGTGACGTCCATCAGCACAAGGCCCTGCGCAGCGGCACCGGAAGCACCGGCCAGCTTGCCGCCGCCCTGCAGCAGAGCGCCCTGGACCGCTGCGCCCATCGCGACGCATTCGTCCGGGTTTAGGCTGTGGCTGGGCTCGCAGCCCAGCAGCTCTTTGACCTGACGTTCTACGGCCGGCATCCGGGTGCTGCCGCCCACCAGAAGCACCTTGCCCAGCTGGCTGGCGGCGATGCCCGCATCCCGCAGGGCATTCTGCACCGGCTGCACAGTGCGGGCCAGCAGGTCGCCGGTCATCATCTCGAACTGCGGGCGGGTGAGCGTCAGGTCCAGATGGTGGGGGCCGTCTTTGCCCACCGCAATGAAGGGCAGGTTCAGCTGTGCGCTCAGCGCGCTGGACAGCTCCTTCTTGGCCTTTTCGGCCTCCTCTTTCAGGCGGCCCATGGCGGCGGGGTCGCGGCTCAGGTCGATGCGGTCGGATTTCTTGAACTCCGCCACCGCATACTCCACGATCCGCTCATCGAAATCATCGCCGCCCAGATGGGTATCGCCGCCGGTCGCCAGCACCGTGAAGGTGCCATCCTCGATCTCAATGATGGAGACATCGAAAGTGCCGCCGCCCAGGTCATAGACCAAAATCTTCTGCGGCGCTTCGTTGTCCAGGCCGTAGGCCACCGCAGCAGCCGTAGGCTCGTTGATGATGCGCAGAACGTTCAGCCCCGCGATGCGGCCTGCGTCCTGCGTGGCCTTGCGCTGGCTGTCGTCAAAGTAGGCAGGCACCGTGATGACGGCCTCGGTCACCGGCTCGCCGAGGTAGCTCTCAGCGTCGCGGCGGATCTTCGTCAGGATCATGGCACTGATCTCCTGCGGGGTCAGGTCTTTGCCGTCGATGTGGACCCGGTGGTCGGAACCCATATAGCGCTTGATGCTGGAAATGGTGCGGCCGGAGTTGGTCGCGATCTGGCGCTTGGCCGCACCGCCCACCAGACGCTCACCGTCTCTGGTAAAGGCGACCACGCTGGGGGTGGTGCGTTCGCCCTCGGCATTGGCGATGACCACAGGCTTGCCGCCCTCGACCACTGCCACACAAGAGTTGGTCGTTCCAAGGTCGATTCCGATCACGTTGCTCATAGTGCTTGTCCTCTTTTCTTGCAGCACAGATTTTTTTCCAGGATCATCTTACCGATTTCCTATGACGATTTCATAGAACAAATGTAAAGAATTTGTGTTCCTGCCGATTTCATCGGTTTTCCGGCCCTTCGTTCATCAGCTCCGCCACGGTCTTCCGGGTCTCGTCCAGCCAGATCTCCGCGTCCGGTGCCCCCTCTTCCAGCTGGATGCAGAAGCCCTGCTCGGCCTCCGCCAGCTCCATCAGCGCCTTTTTGCGGGAGACATACCGCGTTTCGCACTGGGCGATGCGGAGCCGGATCTGCGGCGTATAGGAGACATCCGGCATCCCGCGGGCGGCACTCTGGGCGCGGCGGTAGTATTGCAGCGCGGCGGCGGCTTCCTGCCCGGAGGCCGCTGCGTCATCGCCAAGGGCGATCATGGCCTGCACTTCCCCGGCCTTGGCGGCTTTTTTCCACATCCGCCGGGCCTGGGTCTTATTCTTCCGGGTACCCCGGCCATAATACAGGCAGTCCCCCAGGGCAGAAAGCGCCTCTGCGCTGCCAGCCTCGGCGGCGGCAGTGTAGCGGGCCGCTGCCTCCGGCCAATCCCCGGCCCGGGCGGCGGCGTGCCCGGCTTCCAGCTCCTGAGCGCCGGGGTTGTCGCTCCCCCGCTCCGATCTCAGCAGCCCGCTGAGCAGGGAGACATCCAGCGTGGCAGAGCTTGTCCACGGGTAGATGACCACGCCGTCGATGTTGTCGGAGTCCAGCGCCATCTGCATGGCGGAAGCCAGAAGCCGTTCCGCCATGGGGCGGCTGGCCGTGCCTTTATCGGCCTCCGCCATCTTCACGGAAGTGAACACCGGCAGGTAACACCGGCCCTTCTGGGTGCGCAGGGTCCAGGGCTGCAGGTCTTTCGCTTTCTCCGCCGGGACAGGATGCTCCGCCCACGGGGCCGCCCCGTCCGGCTGGTCGGACGCAGCTTCCAGCGGCACCAGGACCCTGGTGTCCAGCTCGAGGGCATAGTTGATGGCGTTCATCAGCGCCCAGAAGCTCTCCTCGTTCTGGCCCTTATAGAGCGCTGCCACAGCCCGCTCTATCGCCGGACAGCCCGTACCCAGCGGCCCGTATTCCGGCAGCTTTTTGCGGTCTGCCGCGCCCACCGGGCGCAGCCGCAGCCGTGCCGCACCATCTTTTGCCATTGCATCCACCATTCTTTCCGTTGAGATTCCCTTTCAGTATAGCAGGATTTTTCGGTTTTCTCAATCTCCGGAGCCGAAATCTGCTTCCGGAGCCGGTTTTCTTCGGCAAAAACATAGCATTCCTGCTGGGAGTGCGTTATAATAAGGAGCGTCTCGACTAAATGTATTAAAGAAATTAAAGAAAGGGAGTATCGAGTCTTGAACAAAATGCTTCGCTATCTCAGCGACTACAAGCGCGAGAGCGTGCTTGCACCGCTTTTCAAGATGCTGGAAGCTACGTTTGACCTGTTCGTGCCGCTTGTGATGGCCGACATCGTCAACGTGGGTATCGCGGCCCACGATTTCCACTACATCCTCGTGCGGTGCGGCATCCTGCTGCTTCTGGCCATCGTCGGCCTCGCGTGTAGCCTGACCGCCCAATACTTCTCGGCCAAAGCCGCGGTGGGTTATTCCACCGGTCTGCGTCATGCGCTGTTTGAGCACATCCAGACGCTGAGCTTTTCCGAGATGGACACCATGGGCACCAGCACCCTCATCACCCGGATGACCAGCGACGTCAATCAGGTGCAGAGCGGATTGAACCTCTTCCTCCGTCTGTTCCTGCGCAGCCCCTTCGTGGTGATTGGCGCTATGGTCATGGCCTTTACGGTCAACTTCCGCGCCGCCCTCATCTTCGTGGTGGCTATCCCGCTGCTGAGCGTCGTGGTCTTCGGCGTCATGGTCATCACCCGTCCGCTTTATAAGTCGGTGCAGACCCGCCTCGACCGGGTCCTTGGCCTCACCCGCGAAAACCTGACCGGCGTGCGCGTCGTCCGCGCCTTCGACAAGGAAAAGAGCGAGGTGGACCGCTTCGAGGACGCCAATGAGCTGCTGACCAAAATGCAGCTCCATGTGGGCCACATCTCCGCCCTGATGAACCCGCTGACCTACGTTATCATCAACCTTGCCATCGTGGCGCTGCTGTATGTAGGCAGCATCGAGATCAACATCGGGGGCATGGCCTCCGGCGACGTCATCGCGCTGGTCAACTACATGAACCAGATCCTGGTCGAGCTGGTCAAGCTGGCCAACCTCATCGTTCAGGTGAGCAAGGCTCTGGCCTGTGCAGGCCGTGTACAGGCGGTTCTTGACACAAAGCCCGGCATGGCGTTCCCGGCCCAGCTCACCG
>OGLI01001668.1_pt1 | contig 13137 bp, 9 predicted proteins | sample 1572661 | NCBI WGS metagenome assembly OGLI01 (sample SAMEA2581901, study PRJEB24529) | metagenome | biome: Human gut stool | place: China | collected 2011 | reverse complement strand
GTTTGTCGCTATTGGGATAAACAATACAGGTCACAAGGAAGTACTCGGTTTTGAAGTATACGATTCTGAGAAAGTAAACACCTGGAAGGACTTCTTTGAAAGTCTTAAAAGTCGTGGCTTACGTGGCGTGGATATTGTGATATCAGATGCACACGCAGGGCTTGTTGAAGCAATAAAGGAATGCTTCTCTGGTTCTTCATGGCAGCGTTGTCAGGCTCATTTTACTAGAAATATCATAGATAAGTGTCCCAAAAAATATAGCACTGGTTTAGCTTCTGAATTGCGAGATATGTTCAATGCAACTACTATTGAAGAAGCCCGTCGACTAAAAGAATCAATATACGATGAATATCAGGACGTTGCAAATGAAGCAATGGTTATCCTTGATGAAGGGTTTGAAGATAGCATTACAATCATGGCATTACCTTCAAAATATCGTATTGCATTAAGAACCAGCAACATAATAGAGCGTGAAAACAGAGAGATCAGAAGACGAGAAAAGGTCATTCAGATTTTCCCTAATACGGAATCTATTATTCGACTGATTGGTGCAGTTCTTCAGGATGATCATAATGATTGGAGTGTCGGTCACAGAATTTTTGATATGAAAGAGTACTATGACAAACTAAGCTCCATTCAATCAAATCTCCTGAAGATAAAGGCAGCATAGACGGACTAACATAGCTGGAAGATGAATGTACACACAAATTTGGACTTGACTTGTTCGGAAGTATTTAGCTTCGCAATTTGTAATATTTCATCACCTGTCATCTGTAGTTTGGGTAACAGATCATTTTTGATAATGATAAATCCCGATTTTTCTGTAATACTGATGTTTAATCTCGGAATTACTGCCAATTCACCCTCCGCGATAAAATAATGTGGTGTATCTGCCAAAAGTTTCTGATTCGACTTTGCATTTACCACCATTAGATAAGTACTGTTTAAGATGTTTTCTTTTGACAAAACACTCATCGTATCTATTTGTCTATTTTTATCTTCAATAATCTTTTTCGACAGTGCGGATACTATCTTTTCCATATCATCAAATTCACGATAATGTTCGTAAAGTGATAGTGTACCGATAGATGGTGACATATTACATCCCGGTATATCCACTTTTATACATTTTTCTATAATGCCGTTATTACGCATCTTATTAACAATGCTGACTTCCATGCCATAATCAGCCAGTTTATTTTCCATTTCCTTTACAAACTCATTTAAAAAATCCTCATATGTGTATTCCATAGCTATATTTCCTCATGGTTTCTCTCGATCCTAATGTGATCGGCTATCTTGCTTAACTTTGTATCTTTAAAATACTGGCATCTTGTAAGCATATATGCTCCAAACGGTGACAGCACGACTATTCTATTTTTGTCCGGTAACGTTAATAGGTCACTTGCCTGTAATATATCTTTTTCTTCAAATTGATAACTGTAGTTCTTATTTTTGCCAGTGTTTACCGATTTCTTTTTCTCCGTATATTTGCCAAACGCCTTAACTGCCATCTCTACATCTTTTGATTCCGGCTGGCATTGCAAAAATACTCTATAACTAAAATTAGTGAGCATATCCTGTGCTACCTTTTCTCCGTAGTGGTCTTCTGCAGCCGACCATGACTGCAAACATCCGATCACTGTGCATCCTCGTGATCGTCCGATTTGCAGAATAGATGGTAAGCCTTGCACCTCGGGAATACGTCCCAGTTCGTCCAATATAAATACGACTTGGCTATGCAACGGATCCTGCGCAACTGCTTTTTCCCTAGCAGGAGAAGATAAATAGGTGATGCAAGTAGCAACCGCCAGTGATAGGATGGGTGCATACACTTCCAAATCTCTATCTTCGATCAGTAAATCAATAGATATGCCCTTTTCTAACAGTTCAGGTGTAATTTTTCGATCGGCTTCTTTTGTGAGGTATCGTAAATTAGAATCAGAAGAAAATAATTGCAAGGCATTTCCGATATTTGATGAAATCGATCCCAGCGTTTCCTCCGCTACACAGTCTCCACCATAAGATGACAGTAACCGTGTAACCACACTGTTTTCCTCTGCTTCTGCTAGGATGTCCGTTATTAACGTATTTAAGTTTTTGGACAATGCGAAATCAACCAGTTGTGGTAAGGTATAGCATTGCTGGTATTCCCAAGCAAACAGAAACAATCCAAGCAGTACCGTCCTTGCAGCTATGGGCCAAAACTCGTCACCACCTGTATGTCGTAATGGGATCAGACTGTAAATTACCCTACGCAATGCTTCAATGACTTCTGATTCTGTGGATTTTGGAGTTAAGTCATATAAGAAATCAAATCCGTATAGGTCACGTCTTCGTGGATTAAATACTGCCACTTTATCATCCGGACTAAACCCCTTTTCAAGGAGTTCTCCCTTTACATCCACTGCCAGGAAGGTAATTTCCTTATTATTATGTTGAGCCAATAATGTCGATAGCAGTACCGAACTTGTCTTACCGGAGCCAGAAGTCCCCAATACCAACGTATGTAATGCTCCCGGTGTGATGCCCGGTTGTATGCTCATGTATCTGCCGTCTGATTTACCGAGGATTATTCCTTTGGGTTCCTTGTACAATAATCTTTTGTCAGGCTTTTTATATAATGCTTTTGCCCTATATGATACCTGATAGTATGGATTTTGGTCTGTTGCATACGGTATCAGAGGAAACTCCGTTAATCCGTTACGCTTAGCTATACTATTTTGTGACCATATCCACAGTGATATTACCAACGATAACAGCAAGACACACATAGACACTGATAGTATCTGATCAATAGGACAGTAACAGTAATACATAATCACCGCTATACCTACCGTAACCGGTGGCGGTAACCATAGTCCGGTATACCGCAGCCAGTTACTTATCCCTTTTAACCTATCAATCATAACCGATAATCCTCAGACACCCAGCTATCCGGATCTGTACGCATAACCAAAGCCAGTCCATCCATAAAATCATCATCCCCAGTCAGATCATACTTATTAATAATGTATCGTAACCATTCTGCGCAATCTTGTTCGGTCACATTTGCTATTTCTGCCTGATTTTGTATCTCCGTTGGCAACAATATCTTAATTTCTTCCAACCAGTCCTTAATACCTTCGTACAGTTTATATTTTTGATCCTGTGCAGGAGTAGTAAGTCCCTTAATCACTCTTTTTAAAAGCTCGGGATCCCGACTGATCTCTGCATGATGATTTAGCACATATGCTAACAGTCTTTCTCTGTCAATGTCCGATACGTTTGCCATATCATATCCTCCTTCGATATCTGTGTGTCTTTGTTGTGCTTTTTTGCATAGGTCTTGTAAATCCATGATAATTACCTCCCATATATAAATATTTCTACTTATATATGTAAAATAATTCTTGATTTTCGTTCAAAAATGGAAAGAAAAATATAAATAGTTTATTAAATATTGCATATTTTGATGTTTTGGGATTTAAAAATCGAAGCGAAAATATGAAAAATTGAAGCGAAAATATGAAAAATTTTGCATTTGTGCAAATTGCACAAAAAAAGCCGCATTCCAACCTAAATTTTTGGATGCGGTTTTTCTTGTTTTTACGGATTTATTTTACATATACAAGTATAAGAAATCGACATGTTCTCATTAAAATTAGTTTATCACAATAGTTTGAGCGTGTCAACAATAAAAATAAATTTAAAAGGAGAAAAAAATAATGAGTAGAGAGAGCGAAATTTACGAAATTAAAAAGAACATTGCAGAAAAAATTAAAGATGCATATCCACAAAGCCTTTGGTACGAATACAATCACCGCTTTTGCATCATGGTAGACGAAGAAACCGGATCTGTATGGACCGATGAATTTACTTCCAATACCGAATACTGCGAATATTCTTCCGATGCTTGTGTATGTTTTTGGACTATACGCGGTAAAAAAGACTATGAGTATAGCAAATACGAATACGAAGAAATTCTCGATAAAGACTTCGATTATGAAGACCTGGATTATGAAGACCTGGATTACGAGATCAAAGAAGAGGTTTTCGATACGATTAGAGACGCATTAGAAACAAACTTTGAGCAATCGCTTGGGGTGCCAATCGAAGGAAGCGACAAATGGGATTGCTATTACAGAGAATGCTACGAAGATATTGAGGATTTGCAACAAAGAATCAATGATGAGGCAGAATATGTCTACGATCTAATGCATTCGGAAGAAAATCTATGAAATTTTAAAAATTAAGATACCCACCAGTCTTGAAAGTAACATTTTAAACAGTAACGAAAACGTTCAATATTCTTGGAGGAATAAATATTATGAAAATGAATTTAATCAAAGCTTTAGAAACCTTACAGGCACAGGCAGTTACAGATCCGGCAGATCTCACTCCAGTACTGCGCAAATGGCAGTTAGCTGAAAATTATGAAACAACGGCTATCTCCAACCATTCTGAGATCAGCAACCGATTATACAAAGATATTGATGCTATCTACACCAGATACGCTGATATCCGTACAGATGATAACGTCAATTATTATGCAGCTGACGAAGCTCCACATCTCACGGCTCTGCGCCTGCTGGGGGAATCAGTGGACTGCACAGGTATCTCCCGGGTTGCATTGCTAGATTGCCTGGCTACATACTGGTCTGATTTTAAATGGATTCCGGAGACCTATGACATCCTAATCGCGCTTGCCGGGTCTTTAAAATACTACGAAGAACAGATTCCAGCGTACGAAAGAATTATCGATATGCTGGAAGCTGCCTGCAACTAATAAACACGGAGGAAAATACATGAATAATACTGAGAACTATACCGCTACGGTTTGCGGTATGGGCGTCTCTCCGACTACGAACATGGTCGGAGAGGAATCCATACGGCAGGCCGTGGTAAGAATCCACTTTCTTAGACGCAATATTTTTGATCTTTCCACCCAACTGGCCGCTATACAAGAGGAAGTAGAATGTGGTATGCTTGATGTAGACACCGCCAAAGCCAAGGTGAATATATTGAGAAAGGAAATTATCGAAAAGAAAAAGCGTCTGATACAGGAAGTACACGTAGGCAAGCGAGGAAATACGCTCTCTATGGGGGCATATAACGTAAATAAGGGACTTTTTATTGTAAGGTGTACAAATGGTACGCACTTATCATCTGCCACGGAAGAAGGTCTTTTAGATGCACTCATGGAGCATTATGGATTGTCACTGGATAGCCCCCTCATAAAAGATGTTTGGCTTCGTGCTATTGAAAAATACACACGCAAGCATCCTGACAAAAGCAAGACAATTTACAACTACAAAAAAGACTATAATTCTTTTATTAGTACTGAGTTTGCACAAAAAGATATTCGCCGCATAACTGTAGAGTGGTTGGACGACTATCTTCTCTCCCTCGTAAAAGAAAATAATTTAAAAGTGAGTGCTCTCAAAAATTGTAAAACTCTGTTAAATCTCATTTACGAGCAAGCTATTACCGATGGTTTTGCCACCAAAAATATTGCAAAAGAAATCAAAACGAAAAGTCTGACACAATACTGCGATCAATCTCTGGCCCATCGTAAATCCGAGGATGTACTTTACAATGACGATGAAATTGATACGATTGAATCAGATATGTGGCAAAGAATTAACGGTCGCTTTACTTCTTTTTATCCGTATGCTGTGTTATTGCACATGGAACTCGGTTGCCGACCCGACGAACTTATCTGTCTAAAATGGTCTGATTTTGATTTTAGAGATAATCTTGTTAGCATCGAGAGACAACAGGTGGAAGACAGATTACCCAAACAGAGTTTTCGCGTGGTAGAATACACAAAAAACGAAAAAGGCTGTAGCTCAGGTGGACGTACAGTACCTTTATCTACCAAAGCTATAACCGTTCTTCGACGACTGAAAGTAGATAAAGAAGCAATGGGAATCAAAAGTGACTGGCTATTTACGGACAAGGATGGCGAGCTACTTAAGAAAAAAGGCTATTTCGATTTCAACACTGCGCTCCACAAAAAAATGGGAACAACCGTAAGTGGGTCTTATGCTTTTAGGCGCGGAGTTTCTGCGAGAATGGAAGCAGCTGGAATTGAACCCAGCGAACGAGCAGCCATCTTAGGACATAGCGTAGAAACAAATCTTAAGCACTACACTTTTGCAAAACCCAAGTATTTAGACAGAGTTAGAGCAGCACTTGACTAGGTCAACCAAAGGTCAACCAAAAAAAAATCCTCAAACCCTTGATTTTCAAGGATTTGAGGAATGCTGGTGGCCGGACTTGAACCGGCACGGAGTTGCCCCCGAGGGATTTTAAGTCCCTTGCGTCTGCCTATTCCGCCACACCAGCGGACGCATCGCAACGCGCAAACCGCGACGTGCGAATGGATGGAGGTGGATTCGAACCACCGAAGCAAATTGCAGCAGATTTACAGTCTGTCCCCTTTGGCCACTCGGGAATCCATCCATGTCAGGCAAGAGTGCCTTAACAATGTGAAATTGTAGCATATGTTCACACAAATTGCAAGATGTTTTTATTATTTTAGTGTAAAAGTTCAGCCATAGGATGACAGAAGCGACGATTGGGTGCTCGCACACAAAGCGTCAATTCTGTCATCCTATGAGCAGAGCGCCAATCTATGAGCAAAAGTAGTCACGAAGTGACGAAAAAGCGTGCTAACGCAACTTTGCGAATGACGCAGGCTGAACTGCTTCAATATAATATAAATAGAAAGGATACTGCGACAGTTGCATCAGTCCGTAATCGGTTACCTGATATCCATCCTGCTGCAATCCGGCGATGGCATCTGCGCCAAGTTCGGTCGGTGTAAAATACCAGAACCTGTCGGAATCCGCCTGGTTGTAATCTCCGTTCACGATTTCATTATCCGGATAGTAATAATACAGCACGGTCCAACCCAGATGTTTTACACCATTCGTGACCATATTTACATCCTCATCGGGGGTACCGATCAGATCCAGTGTCTTTTCGGTCTCCACCTTCTGCTGTTCATAGCTGTCATAGCATTCCCGATAGTTCTGAATTCCCAGGCCGAATAATACTACCAGCAATACCGCCAGCACAATTCTGCTTACAGCCTCCAGGCCCTTCCAGGACTTCTTCTCCAGCTCTGCAGCCAGTTCCAGCACACGGCTGCTGCCCACCGCCAGCATGACGATTGCCACCGCGCTTAACGGATACAGATATCTCTGTGCCAGCATCGGTGCCATAACAACACTTAACAAATAAGCAAATGCCAAAGTTCCAAGGATTGTGCAGGCTCCCACTGCCATGGCATATGTCTTGTCAGACCAGTTTCTCACAGAAGGCTTCTGCATATGTACTCCGTCTTTTTCCACAGAGAATACAGAAGAATCCACTGCCAGGGTCACCACCAGAAACAGAATCACCAGCGGGAATACGATACCATTCATCCCTCTGCCGCCCATAACGATCTCCAGACTCTGGTCCAGTCCCAGGATCTCTGTCATCCACCAGCCTCTGCTGACATTTTTCAAGCCGGCATAGAAGAAATATAGCCAGGGTGCATAACCTATGAAAAATGCTACGATGGCCAGAACACCCTTTATCCATGTTTTCCCACGGTATTTGATCCATACGGCCACTCCGGTGAAAAACATCATAATGCCTACAGCCACCAGTGCATAATAGTGAGAATACGCTGCTGCCAGTGCCCACAGCACCATGCCTGCCCAGGTCTTCCTGCTGCCGTCAGCAATGACTCTGTAGGAACAATAGAAGCAACCCATTACACACAGGAAAGCCAGCGCATACATGCGGACTTCCAGATTGTACTCCAGACACGCCTGTCCCAGACCGGAGATCATCACAAAAAATGTTGCCGCAAGCATTCCGAAATGTTTCCGCACAACGGTCAGTGCCAGTACGATCCCGATCACGAAGGGCACCAGAGAGGCCAGGTGGAATACCGGTACCTTATATCCGAACAGGGTCCCGAATAATTTCAGCCAGTAATAATACAGTGGTGGATGATTGTCCCAGTAATACAATACCTGCAAAATGCCATCCACATCCTTGTGGGCCGTATTCGCAGAAAACGCCTCATCCCCCCACAGTACGCGGTCGGACATCATGCTGAAATTCAGACACACCACCAGCACTGTCAATGCCAGTACTGCCACCGGTCCTATGTATTTGCGAAATACGCTCCACGCCTTGCTGTCGGTAATCTTACTCAGGACGCTCCGGATCTTCTCATGCTTTCCGGCTTTCGCTTCTTCCACGAACAATTCCGCAATGGCATAGACCAGCATCATGCTGATCTCCAGACATAGAACTTTCACTGCATATTCTCTGGATTCCAACAGCTTTCTCAAGATCGTATTGCCGTCATTGCCGATCAGCGACAACAGGATCCAGGGAATGACCAGCATACAGAGCAGGCAGGTGAGATAGCGAAGGACATATTCTCCCTTCCCGATTGTGACAGACTGTCCGCTTTTTTTGTTATTTTTTAAAATAGATTGCCGCCAGATCCCAATGGATACCAGCGGCAACAGCAGGGTAATAATGATGGTGAACATCGAATATCCTCTCTGTCTTTTGTATTTGTAACTATTTATAGGGCGAAGTAACCACCATGAGCAAAAAGGAAGCCTCGCAGAGGCGGTTTTGCGAATGGTGTTCTGAATAGTTACATATATTTATTCTTCTACGTATTTCAGGATCGTTGCCGAGGTCTGTGGCATCTCGATCAGAACCTTGCCTGCCCTGATCTCATACTCCGCACCTTCCATGCAATACCCGTCATCCCTGGACTGCAGGATCACTTTCATCTTACCTGTCTTAGGGGTTCCGATCTCCCACACATGAATCTCTTTGGTGATGGGATGATAATTATTGTTGATCAGGATCGCACACTGCCCCTTGCGGTTAAAACGTCCGTAAGAAATAAAGTTGTAGTCATTTTCCAGCATTTTCAAGGAGCCGATCCGCAGCTCCTCGTTCTTCCGGCGCAGGCGGATAATGTCCTTATGAAATGCCAGCAGCACCTGATCCTCATGTCCCCAGGGATACGTTCTGCGGTTGTCAGGATCTGTGAAACCACAGACACCTGCCTCGTCGCCGTAATAGATCGTAGGTGCTCCCGTCCAGGTCATCTGGATCACAACACCTTCCCGGAAGACCGCTTTGTTAATGCCCTGTTCCGCAGCCTGCGGTCCTAAGGTATTGGTACGTCCCACCTTATGATTCGTTCTCGTCAGGAAACGGGAATGATCATGGTTGGACAGTTCGTTCATCGCTACCTGCCAGCTGGGCATGGAGAAACTGGAGGTGTGATGCCGCATGGCTCCCCAGAAGCTTTCTGCATTGCCTAACAGATCCTCACGGTAGTCGTCACTGTGTTTCTCCATTCCGGTTAAGAACCAGGTCACAGGCTCCATAAACGCATCATAGTTCATGACCGTATCCCATTCATTGCCCTGCAGCCAGTCTCTGGTATTGCCGTAGTGCTCTGCCAGAATAATAGCATCCGGATTGGCTTCTTTTACCGCTTTCCGGAATTCCTGCCAGAAATGATGGTTGAACTCCTGGCTGTGTCCCAGATCAGCAGCCACATCCAGTCTCCATCCGTCTACATTATAAGGCGAAGATACCCATTTTTTCGCCACATGAAGGACATAGTCCATCAGTTCCTGGGATCCCTCGTAGTTCAGCTTCGGCAGGGTATCGTGTCCCCACCAGCCGTCGTAGGAATTGTTATAGGGCCATGCTGCCTGATTGTGGAAATCGAAATAATTCCGGTAAGGGCTGTCTGCGCTGACATAAGCGCCTTTCTCATAGCCTTCCGCATTTTCATAAATGCGCTCTTTGTCCATCCATTTATTAAAGGATCCGCAGTGATTGAAGACACCGTCGAGGATGACACGCATGCCTCTGTGATGTGCCTCTGCCACCACCTGTGCAAACAGTTCGTTGCTGGCTTCCAGATTCGCCTTGTTGGTCACACGGTCGATATAGCGGGAAGCAAACCGGTTCTCACGCTGTCCGTCAGGAAGCAGGTCTCCCTCATCACTGACGATTTTCCCAAGATGGGGATCAATATAGTCATAGTCCTGGATATCATACTTATGATTGGATGGGGAGACAAACAGTGGGTTAAAGTAAATGACCTCTACGCCCAGATCCTGCAGGTAATCCATCTTGTCCAACACACCCTGCAAGTCGCCGCCATAGAACTCGCGGACATCCATCTGTGCCGGATAACGTCCCCAATCCTCTACACGGTGCACCGGTTCCCCGATGTAACAGTACTCATTGGTAAGCACATCATTGGAAGGATCTCCGTTGCAGAAACGATCCGTATAAATCTGGTACATGACCGCACCCTTTGCCCAGTCCGGTGTATGGAATCCGGGAATAATGATAAAGTCATAATATTCATTGACTTCCTGTACCAGACCTCTCATATCGTAGATGCCTGTGATCCTGCCGGTCTGCACTTCAAAATAATAAGACACCTTCTGATCATCCAGCCGCATGACATAAGCGTAATAGTCAAAGTCATTATTGCTCTCCACACGTACCATAAGGTGTTTCTGACCGCCGCATACCAGGAACACTCTGTCCACATTATTTCTGGCGGTCCGGAAGCGGATCGTCACTTCGGAAAAACAGGCCGGCTCTTCCGGAATCACATATTCCGCACTGGTATCTGTAAAAAGTGCTCTCCTGTTAAATACAGGTCTCATGGCCGCAATATATTGCTGATTATATTCTGTTCGCCGTAATAGCTCCAGATCCATAGTATCTACCCTTTCTGAGACTAATGTCTTACTATCTATATTATGACACTGCTTCTGTCAAAGTGCTTTGTTGTCTTGTGCGCTCCGGCAGTGTGACATGTCCCAAGCTCAAAAGCTCTATTTATTATACCCTTTTTCCTTACATCTGACAACTGCCCGCCTCTTTATTCAGCGATTTTTAGACAGTAAAAAGGACAGTCTTGGGAGGACTGCCCTTTTTAGAGAAGGTATTTCTTTCTTATGGGGTATAGCAAAAAACTATATAATGTATTGGGGGGGTTACGAGTATTATAATAGCATGCACTACTATTTTTGACTATTCTCAAAATTCACAAATATTACAAAAACGTATATCTGTTTTTGTCTATTTTTCACAAAAGTAGTTTGTACAATACTACCAAATCTCTGATTTTCCTGCGAAAACCTTTTCCACTCCCGACCCTTTACGAAAGTTCAGTATTCAAAAAGGAATCTGCTTTCGGCTGAAATAATGCTTCAAACTCGTCTCTGTTGATCTTTTCTTTTTCCAGCAGCAGCTGTGCACAGCTATGCAGCACATCCTCATGCTGTAAGATAATATCCTTGGCTTTGGTATAGCAGTCATCTATGATGTGCTTGACTTCCTTATCGATCTCACCGGAAATCTCCTCACTGTGCGCCTTGGCATGTGCCAGATCCTTACCGATGAAGACTTCATCATCGTCATCGTCATAGCAGATGACACCGATATTATCAGACATTCCGTAACGGGTTACCATACGGCGGGCTGTCTTGGTGGCTTTCTTAATATCACTGGATGCTCCGGTGGTAATATCTCCGAAGATGATCTCCTCTGCGATACGTCCGCCCAAAGATACCATGATATCCTGGAGCATACGGCTCTTGGTGGCGAACATCTCATCCTTTTCCGGCAGAGGCATGGTGTAACCGGCGGCTCCCACACCGGTAGGAATAATGGATACGGTATAGACCGGTCCCACATCCGGAAGTACATGGAACAGGATCGCATGGCCTGCTTCGTGGTATGCAGTGATCTTCTTCTCCTTGTCGGAAATGATACGGCTCTTCTTCTCCGCACCGATTCCCACTTTGATAAAGGCTCTCTTGATATCCTTCTGTGCGATAAAGGAGCGGTTCTCCTTCGCCGCGATAATGGCCGCTTCGTTCAGCAGGTTCTCCAGATCCGCTCCGGTGAAGCCTGCAGTAGTCTGAGCGATCTGCTGCAGATTCACATCATCCCCCAGAGGTTTGTTCTTCGCATGTACTTTCAAAATCTCTTCTCTGCCACCGATATCCGGGGTTCCCACCGCTACCTTACGGTCGAAACGACCGGGACGCAGGATTGCAGGATCCAGAATATCCACACGGTTGGTGGCCGCCATAACGATAATGCCCTCATTGACGCCGAAACCGTCCATTTCTACCAGTAACTGGTTCAGGGTCTGCTCTCTCTCATCGTGTCCTCCGCCCATACCGGTACCACGCCGTCTTGCCACGGCATCGATCTCATCGATAAATACGATACAAGGTGCATTATGCTTTGCTTCTTCAAACAGGTCACGCACACGGGAAGCGCCCACACCAACGAACATTTCCACGAAATCGGATCCGGAAATGCTGAAGAACGGTACTCCGGCTTCTCCGGCCACGGCTTTCGCCAACAGGGTCTTACCGGTTCCGGGAGGGCCCTCCAACAGGACACCCTTGGGGATTCTGGCTCCGACACCGGTGTATTTTCCCGGCTCCTTCAGGAAATCAACGATCTCCTCCAGTTCTTCCTTTTCCTCTTTCAGACCGGCTACCTGAGCGAATGTGACACTCTTGTCACCCAATGTCATCTTGGCGCGGCTTTTGCCGAAGTTCATCATCTTGCCGTTACCGCCGCCTGCCTGTTGGGCATTCATCATCATGAACAGGAAAGTTCCCACCGCCAGCACGACCAGCATCGGCAGCATATAGGTCAGGAACCAGTTCTCCCTTTCAATGTCATTGACCACCGGATCAAACCCATACTCACGTACCAGGGTCTCCAGTTCTGTAATGTCCGTTGCGTACAGCTTATGAGATACACCGTTCTTCATCTGGATCTCCAGATATCCGGTAGGTGCCTCTCCGTTGGGCTGCACCACGACTTCCGATACATTGCCGGCATCCAGATCCGCAATGAACTCTGCCTTGGTGTATTCATCTGTACGGTTGTTCAACAGGTTGAGGCCGAAGATCACCAGAAGCAGAAGTATGATAAATATAAAATATGAATTGATTGTTTTGCCGTTTTGTTTCAACTTCACGGGCCTCCTACATCTTTGTATCGCTTAATCGAATTCTACCACACCGATGTAAGGCAGATTACGATATCTCTGATCAT
>OGLI01001665.1_pt1 | contig 13163 bp, 13 predicted proteins | sample 1572661 | NCBI WGS metagenome assembly OGLI01 (sample SAMEA2581901, study PRJEB24529) | metagenome | biome: Human gut stool | place: China | collected 2011 | reverse complement strand
GGACGCTTTTTCTTCCAACTGCTGGTTGATCTTCTCAAGGTATGCTCCATCCTCCAATTTCTCCGGCTGGTTGTCTGCCACCTTGTATACTTCCCTATAGATTTCTCTTGTAAACCGGCTCAGAAGCTGGACAGAATTGGAAAAATAACTGTATCCGTCCCCTTCGACACCATAGGTCTGCTCGATTGCCCGCATCTGAATGTGCTGCATACTGAACAAAACCAGCGTTGCAAGGAAAATCGGTACAAATATAATGATGCAGAATGAAATAATAATCTTATTCTTAAACTTCATATGCTTTCCTTCTATGAATGTTCGTGTTTCTATCCATGTCCGTCCGTCTTTGTATCCATGGAAACAAAGACGAGATGAGCTCTGTGAATTCCGCTCTGATTAACGGTTGTCGCCATAATAAAATAGGCCACAGGGTAGAAACCCTATGACCTATTATAGCATGAACCATCCGAAATCCTATGACATTTTCCGAAAAAGATTCTAAACTTTTCATAAATTAATCTGCTCAACGCTGATTATAAATATTTCTTTAATGTTTCCGCCTTATCTGTTGCTTCCCAAGGAAGATTTAAGTCTGTACGTCCGAAATGTCCGTATGCTGCTGTTCCACGGTAAATTGGTCTTCTTAAGTCAAGCATTTTGATGATTCCTGCCGGACGGAGATCAAAGTTCTCACGAACGAGCTCAACCAGTTTTTCATCAGAAAGTTTTCCTGTTCCAAAAGTATCTACCATGATAGAGGTTGGCTGTGCAACACCGATTGCGTAAGACAACTGAATCTCACATTTGTCTGCAAGTCCTGCCGCTACAATGTTCTTTGCAACGTAACGTGCTGCGTAAGCTGCAGAACGGTCAACCTTTGTACAGTCTTTTCCTGAGAAAGCTCCGCCGCCGTGACGGGCATATCCACCGTAGGTATCTACGATAATTTTACGTCCGGTAAGACCTGCATCACCGTGTGGTCCACCGATCACGAAACGGCCGGTTGGGTTGATGAAGAATTTTGTCTCTGCATCTACTAATTCTATTGGAAGGATTGGATCAAATACATATTTTTTGATATCCTCATGGATCTGTTCCTGTGTTACATCCTCGTCATGCTGAGTGGATAATACAACTGCCTCTAATCTCTTTGGCTTGCCATTCTCATCATACTCTACAGAAACCTGTGTTTTTCCGTCTGGTCTTAAATATTTTAATGTGCCGTCTTTGCGCACTTTTGTAAGTTGTAAAGCAAGTTTGTGTGCAAGGGAGATCGGATATGGCATTAACTCCGGTGTCTCATTTGTTGCATAACCAAACATCATACCCTGATCACCGGCACCAATTGCCTCTAACTGCTCGTCAGACATTTTGTTTTCTTTTGCTTCCAATGCTTTGTCAACACCCATAGCGATATCCGGAGACTGCTGGTCAAGCGCTACCATCACTGCACATGTATGTCCGTCAAAACCTGTTTTTGCGTCGTTGTATCCGATCTCGTTGACTGTTTTACGAACGATGGAAGGAATATCTAACTGTGCTTTTGTTGTAATCTCACCTGTTACAAGCACAAATCCTGTACAGCTTGCTGTCTCACATGCTACACGGCTCATTGGATCCTGTTCCATACATGCATCAAGGATGGCATCAGAGATGGCATCACACATTTTGTCCGGATGTCCTTCTGTAACGGACTCGGATGTAAATAATAATTTTTCCATTTGTTCTTTCCTTTCTTCTGGCTGTTCATTTGGTAACTAAAAAACTCCGCTGTCACAAACAAGCGGAGTTAATAAATCATCAGATTATCAAATCCTCTTATTGTTCGAACTATAAAATATAGTCTTGGATAAATCATCCAAATATTTGCTCGCTCAGGTAGGCACCTTCCGTAGAGGGGTTGCCGTGACTTCATAGATCCTATGTATCTCCATCACTCTGAATAAGAGAAGCTATTTAATTTTCAACCAACTCTCAGTTTGAATTTCTGAATTTCCTTTTCGGTGCTAACTCGTTCAATCTCAGCACCAAGGCTGCGGAGCTTGTCTTCAAAACACTCATATCCACGCTGAATATAAACAATATCATCGACAACGGTGACACCTTCTGCTGCCAGTCCGGCGATCACCAGTGCTGCTCCGGCTCTCAGATCCGGTGCGCTGACTCTTGCTCCTGTAAACCCATCGGTTCCATAGATAATAGCAGAATTGCCTTCTACTTTAATCGTCGCACCCATTCTGGTAAGCTCGTCCACATATTTGAAACGATTCTCAAAAATGCTCTCGGTCACGATACTGGTACCGTGTGCCAGAGCCAGGGCAACTACGATCTGCGGCTGCATGTCGGTCGGATACCCCGGATACGGCAGTGTTTTGACGTTTGTGCTATTTAAACGTTTAGATGCTACCACACGCACAGCATCGTCAAATTCTTCTACCTCACAGCCGATCTCGACAAGCTTTGCTGTCGTTGCTTCCAGATGTTTCGGGATGACATTTTTAACCATGACATCGCCTCTGGTCGCTGCTGCTGCAAACATAAAGGTTCCGGCTTCGATCTGGTCAGGAATAATGGAATACTCTGCCCTGTGAAGCTTCTGAACACCGCGGATACGGATCACATCGGTACCGGCACCTTTGATATTGGCACCCATGCTGTTCAGGAAGTTCGCCACATCGACAACGTGCGGCTCACGTGCTGAATTCTCGATGATCGTGTATCCCTCTGCCATAGATGCTGCCATCATGATGTTGATCGTCGCACCTACGGAAACCATATCTAAATAAATATGTGTTCCTTTCAGCTTTTCTGCCTCTGCAACGATGGAACCGTTTCGGATACTCGTTGTCGCTCCCAGTGCTTTGAATCCTTTCAGATGCAGGTCGATCGGTCTGCTGCCGATGTTGCATCCGCCCGGAAGCGGTACTTCTGCTCTTTTATATTTTCCAAGAAGTGCTCCCAACAGATAGTAGGAAGCTCTGATTTTCTTAATAAACTCGTAATCTACACTTACCTGACCGATCATAGAACCATTGATAGCCACTTTATGGCGGCTGATCCTGTCAACTCTGGCTCCGATCACACTGATCGCTTCGAGCAGGACATTGATATCCTGGACATCCGGAAGATTATCGATCACCACGGTCTCATCTGTCATAATCGCCGCTGCCAAAATACCAAGTGCCGCATTTTTCGCTCCGCCGATTTCAACTTCGCCCACCAGGGGATTGCCGCCTTTAATTACATACTGTTCCATAGACACCTCTATTATTAAAATATACTCTCTATCTCTGATGCATCCGTTATCGCTCTGCATCATTATCATCATTTTTCAAATTGCTTTTTTTACTTTTTAACGAAATTCTGTAAACGTCCGGAAATGACGTAAACACCTGCGAATATGTGCCGAGGACAAAAAGCGATTCCCCTAACATCATAATTTTTATTATACCACAAACTTGGTGTTTGTAAACAAAAATTAAGATTTCAGTAAAAAGCAACGAAGATACATTTCAGGAACCGTGGATTTTAGCTATATTCTCCGTAACATTCTTGTAACAACCGCTATTTTCTGCTCCTATATCGCAAAACCACCTGTTCCATCGTCTCTTCCACGCTCATGTTCGTTTCATCGACGGTGATATCAGCATATTTTTCATAAAGTGGAATGCGTTCTTCATAAAGGCTCTGCAAGGTCTGGCCTTCCTGAAGTGCGACACCTCTGCACCGCAGGTCACCGAGTCGCTCCTCCAGCTCCTCGCAGGTCAGTTTCAGATAAACGACCGTTCCGATCTCTTTTAAATGCTGCATCGCAGAATCTCTGTATACAACACTTCCGCCGGTTGCGATCACGCATCTTTCTGCCTCAATGGAAGCATTGACGCGTGCTTCAATATCAAGAAATCCTTCCGTACCAAATTCTTCGATCAGTTCCGGAAGCCTCTTTCCTTCCTGACTCTGGATCTCCAGGTCGGAATCAATAAAACGATATCCCAGTACTTTTGCAAGCACAACACCAACGGTGCTTTTTCCTGAACCCGGCATGCCGATCAGGATGACATTTTTTGAACTCTTCATTTCTTACCACCTGCCTGTTTTTTCATAACTGTATCACAGCAGATATGGTTTGTAAAGATTGCTTCTTAATGGCACATATTTTTTCCCTTCTGCACGTACATTGTAAAAAACAGTTCAGGTATCTGCCTATGTCCTCCTTTCTTTCCAGACTTCGCAGGCACAAACTTCTGCTTGCTTTTCTTCCTGCTCTTATCTTTCTCTTTTGTTCTGTTTTTTATTATGAAATCAATCATTCTTTTGTCGCTTTCTGTGATACAGTCTTTCGAAATGAAATTACAGAAAATACTTTAAATCTGCACTATACACTGGAAAACCCGGAAATTTTAAATCTTTCTGATCCGGATGTTTCGTTTGGTTCCATGAACCCGGAAGTTCTCGCAGATTCTTTTTCACAGCAGAATATTTATCTGGAAAAACTTTTCAAGTTTCCCAAAGATTGGCTTTCCACAAAAAACCGTCTCACTTATGATATTTTAACAAGTGCTTTTTCGTTACAGGCAGAGGGTGAAAAATACCTGCTTTACGATGAGCCGCTCGGTCCGTCTCTCGGCACACAGGCACAGCTGCCGGTTCTGCTTGCAGAATACAGTTTTCATAATAAAAAAGATATTGAAACGTATCTGGCTCTTCTTTCCGGGCTTCCGGAATACTATGACAGCATTCTGCAGTTTGAACGTACCAAATCAGCTGCCGGACTTTTCATGGATGCTTCTGTCGCTCAGGGCGTGATCGACCAGTGCGATGCTTTTCTTAAGACCGGCGATCAGAATATTCTGTTTACCACTTTTGACAGCCGCATCGCCTCTCTTAATTTTTTAAATGAAACCGAAAAAGAGAAATACTGCTCTTTGAATCGGAAAGCCCTTGCCTCCTATGTTATCCCGACTTACCGGAAACTTTCCAAAGGGATTTCTGCGTTAAAAGACAGCAGCAAAAACGCTCTCGGTCTTTGTTATCTTCCGGATGGCAAAAATTATTATGCTTATCTTGTCAAAGACACGACCGGCTGTTATGACAGCGTGGAAACGATTTTTAAAAGAATCCAGTCACAGCTCGTAAAAGATATCCACACGCTGCGTCAGATCGCACAGAAAAATCCACAATTATTTTCCGATTCCGGGGATGAAACGCTGAAAACGGTGAATGATCAGATTTCTTCTGATCCAAAGGAAATCCTGAATGATCTAAAACGGAAAATGGCAGAGGATTTTCCGGAAATCGCGGACGTGACATACGAAGTCAAATACGTTGAAAAAGCTCTGGAAGATTATTTAAGCCCGGCTTTTTATCTGACCGCACCGCTCGACAACCGCAACCAGAATGTCATCTACATAAATCCGAAAATCGGTTACCGTGGACTGGATCTCTATTCGACACTTGCACACGAAGGTTATCCGGGCCATCTGTATCAGACGATTTTCTCGAACGACTCCGGTATCCGCCCTGTCCGCAGTCTGACAAATTTCGGTGGTTATGTGGAAGGCTGGGCAACCTACGTGGAAATGCAGTCATTTTCTTACGGATGTTCTGATAATATCATTGCCGAAATCTATCGCCTAAACCGTTCTTTAAACCTCGGCATCTCTTCTTTTCTTGATATTCTGATCCATTATTATGGATATGACCGCTCGCAGACGGCAAAGGTTCTTTCGCAGTTTGGCTTAAATGGAGAAGGGACTGCCGATGCCTTTTTCAACACCATTTTGGAGGCTCCTGCAAACTATCTGAAATACTATGTTGGCTATCTTTGTTTTGAAGATTTAAAACAGGCAGCCCTGAAAAAAGAAGGTGCTTCTTTTTCTTTGAAAAATTTCCATAAAAAAATACTGGAAACAGGTCCGTGCCCATTTCCAGTATTGTATAAATACGTTCTGCAAAAATCATAATAAATTTTGCGGTTATTTCCATGATGCCAGGGTCTAAAGGTCAAAATGTCGTTTACTGCTGATACTGCTCAAAAAAGCCGATCAGATTGGTGAGTGCCTGTGCCAGCACTTCTTCTTCCTGTTCACTCATATTTGCAATCGTCGCCTTGATCATTTTGTCGTGAAAGAGGCGATGATGCTCATATGCTCTCCGGCCTTTTTCGGTAAGAGAAATCAGCACAACCCTTCGGTCTTTTTCGCTGCGTGTACGATTTACATAACCTTTTTTTACAAGATTGTTAACCGCAATCGTCAGCGTTCCGACCGTAACAGAAAGTTTTTTGGCTACGAAAGACATATTTCGCGGTTCATCAATGCCGATTGCCTCGATGATATGCATATCGTTATTGGAGATCTCGCTGAATTCCCCCGTCCGGATCGCTTTTTCTTCCAGTGTCATAATATCATGGAACAATCGAACCAGAACATTATTTAACGTGTCGTATGTCGTACTCACAGCTTTCCTCCTTCTGCTTTTCAGGCTTTGTCTCTGTCAACTAATTCCCGGTAGACATCTCTTTTTCCGACTCCGCGGTCTTTTGCTACCTGTTTCATCGCTTCTTTTTTATCCATGCCCTGATCCAGGTATTTCTGCATATGTTCTTCGATGTCCATCTCTTTCCAGGCTGCCTGACTCTCCTCTTTCATCTGCTGCCGGCTTCTGCCCTCGAGCACCAGTACACATTCGCCTCGCGGTGCTTCCACTTCATAGTACGCCACTGCCTCTGAAAGTGTCGTGGTGAATGCTGTCTCATGCTTTTTCGTCAGTTCCCGCAGAACCGTCATTCTGCGGTCGCCAAGTGTTTCCAGAAGTTCTTTTAAGGTACGCACCAGCCTGTGCGGTGCTTCGTAAATGATGATCGTCCTGGTCTCGTCTTTTAATTCTTCCAGAACTTCCTGTTTTTCTTTTTTATCCGATGGAAGAAATGCCTCAAAACAGAAACGTCTGGTGGATAATCCGGAAAGTGTCAGTGCCGTCACGCAGGCACAGGCTCCCGGAAGGGAAGTCACCTCAACACCGTTTTCATAGCACAGACGCACCAGATCTTCACCCGGATCGGAAATGCCCGGCGTACCGGCATCGGTGATCAGGGCGATGTCTTTCCCTTTTTTCATTTCTTCTATTAAAACATAAGCTTTTTCGATTTTATTGTATTCGTGATAACTCGTCAGCGGAGTATGGATATCAAAATGATTTAAAAGCCGGATGCTGTTTCTGGTATCCTCCGCCGCGATCAGATCGACCTCCTGAAGCACTCGCAGAACACGCATCGTAATGTCTTCCAGATTTCCGATCGGAGTTGCACACAGATACAATTTTCCCTGATTTTCGCTCATATATTTCTCACCTTTCCGAATGTTCTTTGACCCTGGCATCATTGTATCCGTAAATATCATAAATCTGCTTTGTATACACACCCGGTTTCTCATACACGACCAGCGGCGGCTCACAGGTGATCCTTGATTTTGCACCTTTCATGGCTTCGATCAGAACCATGTTCGGTTCTTTATCGATATACGGATGCACCATCTGCATTCTCTTTGGCTCAAGTCCGTACTTCACAAGCAGATAAAAAATCTCCGCCAGCCGGAACGGTCGATGTACCAGATAAAACTTTCCGCTGTTTTTCAGAAGTTTTGCTGTCTGGACGATGATGTCCTCCAGCGTGCAGTAGACTTCATGCCTTGCAATCATTTTTGCATTATCCGGATTGACCAGACCGTGATGCTCGATCATATACGGCGGATTACTTGTGACTACATGAAAAGAAGCCGAAGCAAACAATGTCCCGGCCTCCTTGATATCGCCTTCTACAATAGAGATTCGCTCTTCCAGATGATTATACCGAATGCTTCGCATCGCCATATCCGCACTCTCATGCTGTATCTCAAGACCGGTAAAATGTCCGGCTTTTGTCTTTGCCGCCATCAGGATCGGGATAACTCCAGTCCCGGTACCGATATCCAGAACGTTATCTCCCGGCTTTGCCTTTGCGAATCCGGAAAGCAAAACCGCATCCATTCCAAAACAGAATTTTTTCGGATTCTGGATGATATGGTACCCGCTTCTCTGCAGATCATCCAGTCTCTCATCCGGATACAGTTTAATTGTCATTTAGTTTTGATTTTCCTTCCTTTTTCTCCATTGCTTCGAGTTTCTTCAGCTCTTTTTCTTCCTGTTTCCCTGCCCCGCCGTTTTTTTCTTTTCTTCTGCGAGGTTTGAACTTGAGCTGTTTGACATCGTATTCACGGATCTCTTTTTCGTCCCCGACTTCCACAACCACTTTTACGGTCTGACGAAGCACGTTGACACTGTGTACTTCTCCTTTTAAACCGTCCTCAGTCGTCACCGTATCATTGACTGCCGGCAGACGGCTGTTCAGATACTCGTAAGTCTCCTCTTCATTTTTCAGGCAGCACATCAGTCTTCCACAGACACCGGAGATCTTGGTCGGATTCAGTGAAAGATTCTGCTCTTTTGCCATCTTGATTGAAACCGGTGCGAACTCAGATAAGAAGGTATGGCAACAAAGCGGTCTTCCGCAGATGCCGATACCTCCAAGCAGTTTTGTCTCATCCCGCACACCGATCTGACGAAGCTCGATACGTGTCTTAAATACGGATGCCAGATCTTTTACCAGATCACGGAAATCGATTCTGCCGTCCGCCGTGAAATAAAACAGGACTTTGTTGTTATCAAACGTATATTCTGCATCGATCAGCTTCATATCCAGCTTATGTTTGCGGATCTTCTCGGCACAGATACGCATAGCATCCTTTTCCTTTGCCAAATTGCGTTCTACTCTTGCATCGTCATCCGGTGTTGCGATACGCATAACGGCTTTCAGCGGCTGAACTACTTCGTCATCCGGAATCTCCTTTGGATTGGCTACGACGCTGCCGTATTCGATTCCTCTTGCTGTCTCAACGATCACATGGTCTCCCTTTTTGATCGGCAGTTTTTTCGGATCAAAGTAATAAATCTTCCCGGCCGTACGAAAACGGACACCAACAATTTTTATCATTATACCAAATTCTCCTTTATAAGAAGAAACAGCAGTTCCATGGTCAGATCAAAATTAACGTTTGCATTCAGACGCGTTTTCGCTGTCTGGAGTCCCCGCAGAATATTTTCGATACCTTCGTAGGAACTTTTATTGATCTGATCGGTGATCACATTCAGCTCATCTTTAAAAATGAGCCCATTGCTGTCTCTTGTCGCTTTAAAATACAGGATGTCACGATACCACACCGCCAGAAAATCCAGATAATCCTGAATATCAATCTTAAATTCGGATACGGATTTCACCGTTGCGATAATATCGTTGATCTCCATCTTAGATACATTTTTCAGCAGATGAAGTGCTGAATTTTTGATTTCATTAAAGCTGTCCGATGTTGCCAGCTGTACGGCTTTTCCGATATTGCCCTGTGCAAATGCCACGCAGACATCCGCCTCATAATCCGGCACCTGTACATGCTCCATCAGATACTGCTTGACTTTATCGTCTGCGACCGGTTTCAAAGAAAGCATAACGCATCTTGATAAGATGGTCGGCAGAAGTGCTGATGCATTGTTTGCAAGCAGCAGAATCACTGCATATGCAGGCGGCTCCTCGATTGTCTTCAGAAGTGCATTCTGTGCAGCCGCTGTCATTTTCTCCGCATCCGGCACAATATAAATTTTATATTTTCCACTGTATGGCTTGATCAATACATCGTTCACAATCTGTGTTCTCACATCATCCACGCTGATGCTGTTTGGCTTTTCGTGCATCAGATGTATGATGTCAGGATGGTTGCCGCTCTGTGCCTGTACACAAGAATGGCAGCTGCCACAAGGCTCTGTGCCTCCCTTTTCACACTGCAGTGTTTCTGCAAAAACATCCGCAAGCAGCTTCTTGCCGCATCCCTTTTCTCCACTTAATATATACGCATGGGACACCTTCCCAAGTTTCATCGCACTTTTCAGATGCGTAACAATCTGCTCATGTCCTACGATTTCCTCAAATCCAGGCATATGCTCACCCCTCTCTGATTTTATCATTCGTATACCCAATGATTTTCTATTATATCATAAATAGGCGGCTTTACCTAGAGTTTTCTGAAATAAATACTGCAATTTCCTCCACGCACTTCTGCAATTCTTTATTTTGAAAACGCTTTTTTATTCCTGCTCTGGTCAGATTTTCTTCGGAAAAATCGGCATTATCCGCAAGAAATCTCCGGCAGAGTTCATCATAATTTGGCTGATTCTGTCTTCGTTCCCGCTCAAGTGCCCGTGCAAGCCGTTCTCCGTTTTCCACTTCAATATAGATCGCTACAAGTTTCTCCTCTCCGTAATAATCCCTCAGTTTTTCATAAGATACCAGCGTTCCGATCGCCAGATAATTTTTATTCTTTAAATCCGTCTGTTCATCATCCACCGTAAAATATTTCCAGACTCCGCCAACAACCTGATAAGCTCTCAGCTCAATCACTTTGCCTGCCTTTTGCAGTTCAAGAAGCCTTGCCTCATCTACAAAATGATACTGTACACCATCCGTCTCATTTGCCCTTGCCGGTCTTGTTGTATATAGCACGATCTGATGCAGTTCCAGTTCTTTTTTCTGTATGATCTTTTCAAAAATTGTATCTTTGCCAGATGAGCTTTTCCCCATCATATAAAATATTTTTCCCATTGTCTGCTCTGTTCCTTTTTCTTTTGTATTTATTTTAACCGCTGGCGGATTTTTTCACAAGCAAAACCTTGAACTTCTGGATCTCTGAACTGACTCCGATAAGCCAGACACTCCATAGCCGAAACCGGACACAAAACCAAAGAAAGTTTACAGAAATTTGAGTAAAGTAAAGAAAGCCTCTGCTGTAAGATAATTTTCAAAACATTATCTTTTCTCTTATCTATGGAAATGCAAAAAGCAGATCAGGGATATGGTTTTCCTGATCCGCTCTCCTGATAAAGCAATCCTATTTCATCATCAAATCCATTTATTTCTCTATCATCAACTTTCAATGCAAAAAATTTTACTGTTGCAAACTCACATCTTCTGGTAACTCTGCAAGTCTCCTGGCTTCTTTCTCATCAAAACCTTCTCTGCACAAATTCCTATATACCAGTATTTTGCCTTCTATTTTGCCCTCGATTTTTCCCTCTGTTCTTCCTTCACTCCTGCCAATCTCGATTCCCTTGGCAATGCCCATTTGCTCTAACCTTTCTGCCACATCACACATACTGCGCACTCCTTCCTTCTTTTTCCTGAAAATTTCCTCATAGCGTCTGTCTCCTGTCATAACCTTTAAAAGCTTCAGCACCTCATCCACATGCCTGATCTCTGTTGGATCATCCGGGATATAATCTTTGTTTTTTCTTTTCTGTACAAAAAAATTTGCCACCACTTTGAAGTCACTGCGGAAGTGACTGATCTGCTCTTCTGTCAGCCATGCAACCTCAAAGACATGCATCTGGTAATCATTCACATACATATCCAGACATCTTGGGATTTCCATCAGTTCTTTGATCTTTTTCCTGCTGTTCCAATGTCTGTCCGTCCCAAAATATAACACAATTGTCACCACCGGCAGCATCTTTTTTCTTTCTTGCTGCAACTGACTTCGGTATGTTGCCCCATCGTATCCAATGATGCGAAACGGCATGTTCTTCTCTACCTTGCTCTGATTTTCGATTCCACAGATTGCCAGTTCTACCTTTTCCTCTTTCCAATATTTTGCGATATCCCGCTCCAGTTCGTGAACCTTGTCATCCTCTGCTTTGTACTGTGCATGAACGGTTGTATTTTCCAGAGCTTCCGGTTTGATTTCTTGAACTCCATCAAATAATAATCCATTTATGATATCTGCAAAAACATCATTATAATCTTCCAATACCTTTTCTGTAATATCTTTTTGCCCCATAAGCCTCGCTCCTTTTCTTCTGTTTTTGGCACGAAGCTGCCAGGACTGAATTACTACTGTTTATTGCCGCTTCGTGCAGGTCTTTAATGTTTGGATTTTCCTGCCGAACGGCATAGAATATCAAATAAGATTTGATGTATTGATTTTGTTTGTGTTTATTATACTTGTGTATGTGATACGTGTCAACCTTTTTGTTTCTTTTCTTGAAAACATCCAAATTAAAAGTTACCTCTTTTCCACAGCAAAAGACACGAAAAAAGAATTTGTTCTTCTTCGTGTCTTTTTGCTTTACATATCTTTCTTTTTTTCTCTTCCTGATGCCTTGCTTTCACAAAGCGGCTTCTTGCAGTTTGGGGATGCAAGAAGCCAAATTAGTATGAATGAATTGCTTGTTATTCAGCTTTTTTATTATAACAAAGTTTCTCTGCGTTTTCAATAGTTTTCCGGCAATATTTTTCTTTCTTTTTCGTGTTTTTTTCTACACGATGCTCTCCTGCTATGATTTTTGTGCTATACCGTATTTCAGATTTCAAATATGAGAAATGGGTGGGTGGATGTGTGTAAGCAAAAACGTCCGTTTTTTCTTATTTTTTTAACTTATCTAACATTCTTGCTACGTCTGGCTGTGTTGTCATAAATTTCACTCTACGTTTTAACATCCCTCGAACTTTTTTTGCTTTTCTTTCTATTACTTTTACATTTTGTTCGCTGGTCAGCATTAAATGATTATTTGCTATTTTATATTCTCGTTCAATGTATTGTTCTGTAATCGGAAACATGTCTTGTATCAAAAATACACTTTCTCTCTTATCATCCAGTCTTAAGATATGTAATATATCACAAGTTTTTCCTTTTGCTTCTCTTTTTTCCATGATTTTTCTATATTTTTCTATTTTACTTGAAAGTGGAATCATCCAGTAAATTCCTGTATTCTCATCCTCAAAGCAATAATAGTGTGGTCTGTTTTCTTTTTTATTTCCTTTAAGATATGGTTCATTCATATCTTCAAAAAATTGTTCTTTTATAATATAGAATCCTGATTTTTTCATTATTGTATTTTCCTCACCAGCATAATAAAAAGTCCTCTACCATCTGGTAAAGGACTCAACTTTCAACCCGACCATTTATATACCACATATCGGTCAGTGGTAAACTTTCAACCCGACCATTTATATACCACATATCGGTCAGTGGTAAACTTTCAACCCGACCATTTATATACCACATATCGGTCAGTGGTAAACTTTCAAC
>OGLI01001654.1_pt1 | contig 13219 bp, 9 predicted proteins | sample 1572661 | NCBI WGS metagenome assembly OGLI01 (sample SAMEA2581901, study PRJEB24529) | metagenome | biome: Human gut stool | place: China | collected 2011 | reverse complement strand
GGGGGCTGAAGAGGGTGCAAGTCTGGACTTCAGCCCCCTCTGGACTCCCCCCGCCTCTTCCATTTCTTGCGGGAAAGAGCGGCGGCGGCTGTCCGGCTTGTCGGCACTTCCCTTGCGCTGTTTTTCGTGTAGAAAATACAAAATTCGCACTTGTTTGCGCAAAAAGAGACAGCGGCACAGGTACACACGCATTTTCCCGCCTTTTCGCTGTCCTCTGCATTTTGCGGAATCGTACGGTTAATACTGCGTCGTGACCCCGTCAAGGCAGCGCCAGTACGCCTGATTTGCTTCCAGTGTCACGCCGTCCTTGGCGAACAGCTCGTCCACCGTCAGCAGCATGAAGCCGCGCTCCTCCAGCTTCGGGATGAACATCTCCGTCGCCTTGGCGGAGTTGATTTTCATGTCGTGCATGAGGATGATGCCGCCGTCCTTGGTGCTGGCGGCTATGGTGTTGGCGGTGCGGTAGGCATCGGGGCCCTGATCGCCGCCGCTCCAGTCCTGCGCTTCCGCCGTCCACTGAATCAGCGGCCATCCGACGCCGTAGCTGCCCATGCGCTGCCACTGTCCACCGGGCGCGCGGGCATACGCCGGGGCAATGCCGATGGCGGCGATATGCACGCGGTTGACCTTGTCATACATGGCGCGGAACTTGCCGCCCTGCTCCTGATTCGCGTACAGGTGCTCGTAGAAGTGCGTCGCAATCGCGTGCCCCTCGTCGTGCTCCTGCCGCGCCAGATAGGCGAAGTCGCTGACGCGGCTGCCGACAAGGAAGAACGTCGCGCGCGCGCCGGTTTGCATCAGCGCATCCAGCACATGCGGCGTAATCCACTGGTTCGGGCCGTCGTCGTACGTCAGCGCGCAGAAGCGGTACAGGCTCGCGTTGTCCGTTTGCCGCTGCGCTTCTTCGGTCATGTACGCGCGAATCTGCGGATAGTACAGCGTCGCCTGCATCAGCTGCGGATGATTTTCGTACACCGACGGCAGCGGAATGACCAGCGACATGCCATAGAGCATGAAATCCGCCTGAGCGAGATTTTCGCAGAGCGCCTCGACCGCCGCCGCATCGGGCGTTTCGTCCGGATAATAGGCATTTGCTGTGTCCCGCACAGTCTGCGAAATCAGCGTCCACGCGGGCGAATCCGCCGGGAAAATGTCGGCAAGGGTGATTCGCTGCCCGGTCAGCATATCGTAAGTGCGCGTGGTGAACCGCACCTGCTGAATCTGCCGATGGTACTCCTGCCGCGCCTGCACCATGAAGCTCATCCAGCTCATTCCCGTCCGGCTGTGGAGGATGCGCACGGTGAGCGCGCTGTTCTGCGTGCGCTCCCTGCCCGGCTTTTGGAGCAGGGGCGACAGTTCCGCCGCGTAGTCATCCGCCAGCGCGTTCAGCTCGGCATCCACCGTGCCCAGCGCGGTTGTGATGTGCCGCACGCTGATGGACGCGCCGCTTTGCGCGGTGGATTTCTGCTCGGTCATCGTCACCTGATGGCAGGGCTGAATCGGCGTGCCATCCGTTTCGGCGGATGCGGCCGTCACCATACACAACGAAAGAAGCAGGCAAATCCATCCCAGAAGCAGTCGCTTTTTTCCTTTTTTCATGGGCGGATGCCCTCCTTTCGCGCAGTGTTACAGCCCCGCCAATCCCTCCTGCGTGCGCAGGTTGACGTAGCTGTTAAACACCTGCTCCACCTTCAGCGGATTCTCCTCGACCACGAACGTCATGCCGCCGTCGTCCGTCGGCTCAATGCGCGTCACCAGCACCTGCTCCTCGCCGTCGGGGTTGTCCTCCATCTCCAGCAGCACGGCATATTCGATGTCGTCCAGCGGAATCACCGCGCCGAAGCGGAAGCGCATCACCGTGCCGTCAGGGGCGGTCAGCTCAATCAGCGGTTCGCCCATTGCTTCCAGTTCGCTGCGTTCGTCGTTATTCGTCATCGCCGCTGCCCTCGTTCACCAGCTGGAGAAATTTGTCGAACACCGCCTGCTGAACGGCCTCATCTTCCACCTGAATGTAGCTTTCCGTGCCATCTTCTTCCTGCGCCACCTGCATGATGAACACCTCGCACTGCCCGTCCTCCGGCGCATCCGCCTCGGAGAGCGCAATGTACAGTTCGCCCTCGTGCTCGATCGTCGCCAGATGCTGGAAGCGAATCGGCGCGCCCGTCTCGTCGTCAATCAGTTCAATGATGTTGTCCTGTTCTTCCATTTTCGCTGCCTCCTGTTGCTGCTGGTTGCGGCAAGTGTCCAGATACTGCTGCAAAATCACCGCCGCCGCTACCTTGTCCACATTGTGCTTGCGCTCCGCCCGGTGCATGTTGCCCTCGATGAGCGCGTTCGTCGCGGTCACAGTCGTCAGGCGTTCATCCTGATAGACGACCGAAAGCCCCGCTTTTTCCAGCTGTTCGCAAAATGCCTTCACCTTTTCGGACTGGAAGCCCGCCGTGCCGTCCATATTCAGCGGCCAGCCGGAAAGCACCTGCGTCGTGTCGTAGCGCTGGCAGATTTCCACCACCTTGCGTACGTCCGGCCCGTAGCCGACGCGGTAGATGGTGTCGATGGGCGTGGCAATCAGGCGCGACGCGTCCGAAACCGCCACGCCGATGCGCGCGTCGCCGATGTCCAGCGCGATAATCCGTTCGTTCATGTCTCTTTACTCCGCGTATTTTTCCGCGCCCTTGCCCGCCACCGCCAGGCACGGCTCGGCAGTCAGCACCTTGTGTGCCACGTCCATCACCATTTCCGGCGTCACGGCTTCGATGGCGGCAATCGTCTTTTGGTGATCAGTCGGATGGCCGTTGAGCAGCGTTGAGCGCCCCATCGCCTGCATCCGGCTGCCGGAGCTTTCCAGCCCCATCAAATAGCCCGACCGAAGCTGCGTTTTGCTGTCGCGGAACTCCTTGTCCGTCATGCCGTCCTTCAGGAAACGCTTGAGTTCGCTGTCGATTTCCTCCAGCACCTTATCGCCGTTTTTCGGGCTGATGCCGGCGTAAATGCCGTATGTGCCGATGCCCTGATACGAGTTCGGGTAGGTGTAGATGGAGTACGCCATGCCCAGTTCTTCGCGGATGCGCTGGAACAGCCGGGAGGACATCGCGCCGCCCAGCACATTGTTCATCACCGCGACGGAATACACGTCGTCCGTGCCGTACGCGAATCCCGGATAGCCAAGGCAGATGTGCAGCTGTTCCGTGTCCTTTTCCTTCACAACGCGCCGTCCGATCAAAACCTGCTGTTTCGGCACAACGAGTGCGCTTTCGCCGCCCTGCCAAGTGCCGAAGTATTTTTCCATCAGCGCCTGCACCTGCGCGGGCTCATAGTTGCCCGCCAGCGCCACCACCGTTTCTCTCGGCAGGTAGTGCTTGTTCTTGTAGTCCATGAGGTTCTCGCGCGTGTACGCCGCGACCTGTTCCGCCGGCCCCAGAATCGGCTGCCCCAGCGACTGCGCGCCGAACTGCGCCTTCGCCAGCAGGTCATGCACCAAATCTTCGGGCGAATCCTCGTCCATCGAGATTTCTTCCAGCACGACGCCGCGTTCCTTGTCCAGCTCCTTCTCGTCCATCGTCGCGTTCATCACCATGTCGGCGATAATGTCGATGGCGAGTTCAATGTCCTCGTCGATGACCTTGGCGTAGCAGCAGGTGCAGTCCTTGCCCGTGAAGGCGTTCAGCTGCCCGCCAACCGCGTCCATTTCCTCGGCAATCTGCCGGACGGTGCGCTTCGTCGTTCCCTTGAAAATCATGTGCTCAATGAAGTGGGACAGGCCGTTTTCTTCCGGCGTTTCCATCATCGAACCCACATGCATCCACGCGCCGATAGACACCGACCGCAGATGCGGCAGGCGTTCCCCCAGCACACGCAGGCCATTCGGCAGCACCCATTCATCACGCATACATTCATCAGCTCCCGCTACGTTTTTCAGTATGCTATCCATTTGATTCCTTTCTGATGCACAATTGCATCGTTTCGTACGATTCCCCCGAAAAAGCAGAAAATTCGCAAAAGCCCGGTGCAATCGCAGGGACTTTTGCGAATTTCTTCATATTATTTCATTCTGATTCCGCATAAAGGGTCATCCCTCTAAATTTAACTTTCGATAAAGTTCAAGTAAGAGAGTGTGCATCCGAAGGGGTCAAGGGGGCGATCGGAAAGCCCCCTTGCGCGCCCGCAGGCGCGTCTCCCTGCAACAAAAGCGACCTTTTATGCAGAAAATTCAACCAAATCAGCAATCAACCACTGAAAGGTTGTCGGAAACGCGATTAGTTCCGACCATCCCGGCGCGGAGGACGCGCACGGAAGCCTTCCGCACGACGCGGGGCAGCCGCAGCGGTGTTGTCGTAGGTGATGTCGTTGCGCACGAGGTTCACACGACCCTGCGCGTCGATTTCCGCGACCTTCACTTCCAGCGTGTCGCCAATCTTCACAACGTCCTCGACCTTCTCCACGCGGTGGTTCGCCAGCTTGGAGATGTGAATCATGCCGTCCTTGCCGGGCAGCAGCTCGACAAACGCGCCGAAGTTCATGATGCGCACGACCTTGCCCGTGTACACCTCGCCAACCTCGATGTCCTTCGCGATGCCCTCGATGATGCGGCGCGCCTTGTCGGCTGCTTCCGCGTCGGGGGTGGAGATGAACACGCGGCCGTCGTCCTCAATGTCAATCTTCACGCCGGTTTCGGCAATAATCTTGTTGATCATCTTGCCGCCGGGTCCGATAACCTCGCGAATCTTCTCCGGATTGATGGTGAAGCGGACAATCTTGGGCGCGTACTTGCTCAGTTCCTTGCGCGGCTCGCCGATGCAGCTGAGCATCTTTTCGAGGATGAACAGGCGACCCTTGAGCGCCTGCGCCAGCGCGGTTTCGAGAATCGTGCGGTCAATACCCGCAATCTTGATGTCCATCTGGATGGCGGTGATGCCGTTCATGGAACCAGCGACCTTGAAGTCCATGTCGCCAAGGAAATCTTCCAGACCCTGAATGTCGGTCAGGACAGCCACCTTGCCGGACTCCACGTCCTTAATCAAGCCCATCGCAACGCCCGCGACCGGCGCGTGAATCGGCACGCCCGCGTCCATCAGGGACAGGGTGGAACCGCACACGGACGCCATGGAGGACGAGCCGTTGGAGGACAGGATTTCGCTCACCAGGCGCATTGCGTAGGGGAACTCTTCCTCAGAGGGGATGACGGGCAGCAGTGCGCGCTCCGCCAGTGCGCCGTGGCCGATTTCGCGGCGACCGGGGCTCTTGAGTCGGCCCGCTTCGCCCGTGGCGTACGGCGGCATATTGTAGTGGTGGATGTAGCGCTTGAAGTCCTCGCTGGACAGGCCATCCAGTACCTGACCCTCGCTGGTAGAGCCCAGCGTGGTCACGGTCAGCGCCTGTGTCTGACCACGGGTGAACACGGCAGAGCCATGCACGCGCGGCAGCACGCCCACTTCGCACCAAATCGGGCGGATTTCCGTCACGCCGCGGCCATCGGGACGAATGCCCTGCTCGATAATCTTCTTGCGCATGACTTCCTTGTTCAGGTAGTACAGCGCATCGGCGATTTCGGCTTCGCGCTCCGGGAACTGCTCCGCCAGCGCTTCGATGGTTTCCTGCTTGACCTGCGCTTCACGCGCCTGACGCTCCTGACGGTTGAAGGTGTCGAACACCCACACGCACTTGTCATAGGCGAATTCACGCACGGCCTGCTTCACGTCGTCGCCAGTCACGTTCAGCGGCACTTCGACCTTTTCCTTGCCGATTTCCGCCACAATCTTGTCCTGGAACTCAACGAGCTGCTTGATGTACTCGTGGCCGAACATGATGGCGTCGAGCATCGCCGTTTCGCTGACCTCGTTTGCGCCCGCTTCCACCATCATGATGGCGTCCTTCGTGCCGGCGAGGTAAACGTGCATATCGCTCTTTGCGCGCTGCTCTTCATCGGGGTTGATGACGTACTGCCCGTCTACGCGGCCGACAACCACCGCGCCCGTCGGGCCGTTCCACGGAATTTCGCTGACCGCCAGCGCGATGGACGAACCAATCATCGCGGGGATTTCCGGCGGCACGTCCTGCTCAACGCTCAGCACGGTCACAACAACCTGCACATCGTTGCGCATTCCCTTGTTGAACAGGGGGCGCAGCGGGCGGTCGATCAGGCGGCAGGTCAGGGTCGCCTTTTCGGTCGGACGGCCTTCACGCTTGATGAAGCCGCCGGGAATCTTGCCCACGGAGTACTGCTTTTCCTCCACGTCCACAGCCAGCGGGAAGAAGTCCACGCCGGGACGGGGGGTCGGCGCCATCGTCGCGTTCACCATCACGACGGTATCGCCCAGATGCACCCAGACGGAGCCAGCCGCCTGTTCGCAGTATTTGCCGAATTCCAGCGTCAGCTCGCGGCCCGCCAGATCCATGCTGTACTTTTTGCTTTCCATTGAGAATCTCCTTATACTCAGTCGTAGGAAGGCAGCCATCCGCCTTCCTGAACCGCCCGGAGATGCTATCATATGAAAACCCCCTGAATCAGGCGATTCGGGATTTTCAAGGGATAACATCTCCAGACCCTGCCCATGTTCTGCGCCGCCTTGCCGCAAAAAGCCGCCGTGAGGAGGAATGCACAGGGGGGATTCTCCCCTGCCGCGTGTCTCCAGACGGCGGCTCTTGCGCGCAAAGCCGCCGAGTTCTGCGATAATTACTTACGCAGGTTCAGCTTAGCGATCAGCGCACGATAACGCTCGATGTCGGTCTTCTTCAGGTACTCCAGCAGACCACGGCGACGGCCGACCATCAGCAGCAGACCACGGTTGGAGTGGTGGTCGTTGCGGTTGGTCTTCAGGTGCTCGTTCAGGTGGTTGATGCGTTCGGTCAGCAGGGCAATCTGCACTTCGGGAGAACCGGTGTCGCCTTCATGCTGGGCGTAGGTGGCAATGATTTCGCTCTTGGTCATGGAATTTCATCCTCCAAATTTTTATTTCGGGCAATGCCCGTGGGCAATCGCCTGTTCACGCAGTGCGCCGTCGGAGTCTTCGGTCGTCCGCGCAAACGGTTCGCAGACCCATCCATTATTGTATCAGATTTTTTCCCGTTTGTAAATGGTTAATTCGCGCCTTTCGGGAAAATTTCAGGCAATTTGCTGGGAAAATTAGTACGCTTTCGCGAAATACATGACCTTCTTCGCCTTTTTGCCGCAGCAGACGCAGGTGTCGCCGAACCATTCCTTTTCCTGATCAAAGGGCATATTGCGGGAGGAGGCGTTGAATTTCTCCTTGATTTCGTCCTCGCACGCGCGTTCGCCGCACCACATGGCCTTCGCGAAGCCATTTTCGACTGCCGCGCCAAGCTCCTCCATGTTGTGGACGACGTGGGTCTTTTCGTCGCGGAACTTCTTCGCCTGGTCAAAGAGCGTCTGCTGAATATCGTCCAGCAATGCCTTCAGTTCTTCCGCCAGATTTTCCAGCGGCAGCGTCACCTTTTCGCACAGGTCGCGGCGGAACACGGTCACGACACCGTTTTCGAGGTCGCGCGGGCCGACTTCCAGGCGCACCGGCACGCCCTTCATCTCCCAGTCGTTGAACTTGTAGCCCGCGGACACCGTGTCGCGGTCGTCGAGCTTGACGCGGATGTCCGCCGCCTTCAATTCCTCAAGCAGCTTCTCGCACGCCTCCATCACGCCCGGCTTGTGCGCCGCAATCGGCAGGATGACCGCCTGAATCGGAGCAACGCGCGGGGGCAAGCGCAGGCCGCGCTCGTCGCCGTGGGTCATGATAATCGCGCCAATCAGGCGGGTCGATACGCCCCAGCTCGTTTCCTCGGCGTAAGTCAGCTTGCCTTCCTTGTTCTGGAACTGAATGCCGTACGCCTCGGCGAAATTCGTGCCGAAGTTGTGGCTCGTGCCTGCCTGCAGCGCCTTGCCGTCCTGCATCATGGCTTCCATGGAGTACGTCGCGCGCGCACCGGCGAACTTTTCCTTCTCCGACTTCTGCCCGACATACACCGGCAGCGCCATCACGTTTTCCGCCACTTCCTGATAGACGTGCAGCATCTGCATCGTTTCTTCCTGCGCTTCCTCGGCGGTCGCGTGGATGGTGTGACCCTCCTGCCAGAGGAACTCGCTCGTGCGCAGGAACGGGCGGGTCGCCTTCTCCCAGCGCATGACGGAGCACCACTGGTTGTACTTCATCGGCAGGTCACGCCACGTCTGCACCCACTTGGCGTACATCGTGCAGAAGATGGTTTCGGAGGTCGGGCGCACTGCCAGACGTTCCTGCAATTTTTCCGTGCCGCCCTGCGTCACCCACGCCACTTCCGGCGCGAAGCCTTCCACATGCTCCGCCTCCTTCAGCAGCAGCGATTCCGGAATCAGCATCGGGAAATAAACGTTTTGATGACCCGTTTCCTTGAAGCGCTTGTCCATTTCCGCCTGAATGCGCTCCCAAATCGCGTAGCCGTAGGGGCGCACGATCATGCAGCCGCGAACGGGCGCGTAGTCGCACAATTCCGTCTTGAGGATAACGTCGGTGTACCACTGGGAGAAATCCTCGTCGCGGGGGGTGATGTGGGTGACAAATTCCTGTTTCTTTTCCTTGGCCATGATTTTTTCCCTCCATTATTGATGATTGATGATTCGAGGCGATACTATTTCCTGATGAGAATGCGCTAAGATGCGCCGCGAATTTTTCTCGCTGGCTAACGCGAATGAAACGCAGCGTAGCAGCGCTACGCTAAGTGGAATGAGCGGACGACAGCGGGGAAAAGGCGCAAGCAGATAGCACAGGCGAATCTGGAAATAGTATGAGAAAAAGCCTCCGCCTCTGCTGATTTTGCAGGGACGAAGGCATTGCGGATTGCATTGCTTCGCGGTACCACCCGGCTTAGGACAAAGGCGGATGTTCCCCCCTTGTCCTCTCTCTTGCGTCCGCTCTCGGAGACGAACCGGCGGGGATTAGCCGCAGCTCCCGGTCGGGATGACGCGCCCGCTCCCCATGCGCCTTCCACCGCCGCGCACTCGCTTGCCGGGACGTTCCTCGCGTCAGAACCGTTCATCGCTCTGCTGTGATTATACACCACGCCCGCCGCAAATGCAAGCACTCCGCGCAAATTATTTCCGCACCAGCACACTCATTCCGAATTATTTCTTCCCCCACAGCGGCCGCGGATACTCGCCTTCCTCCGCCTTGCGCAGCATCGCCTTGGCGACGACTGCCCTGTCCTCGTGGTACGTCACGCCGTACCAGCGGTCGGGGCAGGTCAGCACGCGCGCCGTCGCCCGGTGGCGATCAAGCTGGCGGCTGACGGCGGTCGGCAGGTAATACTCCGCCTTCATCGGGTTGTTCTCCATCGCCTCGTTCAGGAAGGGCACGAAGCCCTCCGCCAGCGCATCCAGAAAATCCGGCGTAAAGCCCCAGCAGTTCATGCTGACGGTCGTATCGTCCGGCAGGCGGCGGTACATTTCGCCATCCTCCGTGAACAGCGGACCGTCGCAGCTGGCGATAATGTGCGTGCGCTCGCGCACCTCCTTCAGGAAGCCGAACTCGTTGACCGTGCACACGCCGCGCGACACATAGCCGTTCTCCGTCAGCGTGTTTTTCAGCGCGTAGCCGACCATGAAGTACTCGCCGCGCTTGCCCCGCAGCGTCCGCAGGTACTCATACGCCAGCTTGAACGCGCCCGCGCCGTAGTAATCGTCCGCGTTGATGACGAGGAACGGCGCATCGAGGAATTCGCGGCAGCACAGCACCGCGTGCCCCGTGCCCCACGGCTTCACGCGCCCTTCCGGGACGGAAAACCCCTCCGGCAGCTTATCCAATTGTTGGAAGGCATAGTTTGCTTCCATCCCCGCCGGCACGCGCGAACCGACCATCGCCTTGAAGGCATCTTCAATCTCGTGCTTAATCAGGAACACGACACGGCGGAAGCCCGCCTGGTACGCATCGTACAGGCTGTAATCGAGGATGACCTCGCCGTCCGGGCCGACCGGATCCAGCTGCTTCAGTCCCCCGTAGCGGCTGCCCATGCCCGCCGCCATCATCACCAAAATCGGTTCTTTCATGGCTGATTCCTCCTGCTGATGAGTTTTTCCTGCCGCCATTATAGCGCGAATCCGTAATTTTTACAATCTGCAAACGGAAAAAACGCGCTATCAGGTTGCGCAAACCAGAATTTTGTCGTATAATAGATACTGATTTAGAATGCAAGGAGGAACATTCCTCATGGACTTTTTGAAAACGCTTCTGGCGTATGTCGCGCTGACCGTCGCCTTCTCCGTTCAGGAGGGGCCGCTGCCGCAGGATGTCCCGACCCCGACGCCCCTGCCGCCGAACGTGACGGCATCCCCGATTCCCAACGCGCCTGCCGCGACCGACGTGCCCACCGCCACGCCGACGGCCTCGCCCATCCCCGAACCCACGATTACGCCCAACATGGGCTACAGGACCGTGCAGTGGCAAGACCGCGGCTCAGGCGTGCTGAAGGTGCAGAAAAAGCTGATTGAGCTGGGCTATCTGGCAGAGGGCGAGGATGACGGCGCGTACGGCAGCAAGACGACCGCCGCCGTCCGCCGCTTCCAGAAGGCGAACGGGCTGTCCGTGGACGGCATTGCGGGTCAGGCGACGCAGACGCGCCTGTTTGAAGACCCGAACGTTGTGCCTTACTCCCCGCCGACCGTGCCGCCGACGGCGACCCCGACCCCCGCGCCGGAAACGCCCGCGCCGAGCGCCGCGCCCACGGCGGAGGATTTGCCCCTGCCCGATGTGACGGACGCTTTCCCCGTGGACGTAGTGACGACCGAAGCGCCCGTGTATACGCCGGATGGCTTGACGCTGCTCCCGAATGGCAGCATCTTCCTCGGCAGCGGCGGCAATGGACAGGCGCTGACGATGACCGTCACGCAGGATGGCGTGGGCTACACGCGCCGTCCGAGCCTGTGGGTGAACACAGTGGGCAGTCCGGTCATGTCCCTGCGCGAGCTGGCTGCTTGCATCGACGACTGGCAGCTGGAAGTGAGCGAAAGCGGCGTGTGGGTGCTGTCCGCGGCAGGCTACACGGTCGTCATCCGCGAGACGGACAGCGGTTTGTCCGTGATGGTGGATGGCAGCGCAGTTGCGATGGAATCCGGTGCCGTCCGGCTGGACAACGGCGAGGTGTACATCTCCGACATGTTCCTGCGCACGGCGCTCCGCGCGACGACCATCTACGACAGTGACGAGCAGTCTCTGATTCTGTTCGTGCGGAACAAGTCCGTCAGCACATCGGCAGACTGAAGGGAATTCGGAATTCGATGATTTGTTCGCGATTCCGCGAAAAGCAAAAAAAACCGCCCGGTACATCTGTGTTTGGCAGATAACCGGGCGGATTTTTAATTGTACTCCACCGTCTCCTGATACGCCTTATACGTTGACGTACAGAGCAGCTTGCGGTCGACTTCCTTGCCGTTCTGATACCAGATTTGGTAGGTTTCGACGACGTAGCCAGTGCGCTTTTTGATGGTCGTCTCCTGCGTACCGGCGGCGAGTTTCGTGTTCTGGACGTACTTGGTGTCGCTCGGCGGGTCAATCGTGCGCGTGACGGTGCTTTCCAGGTCAATCGACACGCCGTCGGGCAGGAGCATCCCGTAAATTTCGACGGTGCACTTCTGCTTGGAATAATTCGCGACGATGTAAATCGGCCACTCGGTATCGTTCTTGAACTTGAAGTCCAGATTCGGCCAGTTGACCGTCGCGTCCATCCCCTTCTGGACGTAGGAACTCGGCCACGCGTGCGGGCTGCGGTAGACGATTTCCAGATTCGCGCGCGCGACAGCGTTGAAGAGCGTCGAGCTGGTCTGGCATACGCCGCCGCCCACCTCCGGCACGCTCTGCCCGCCGGAAATCGCTGTTGCTTCCTTGTAGCCCTTCGCCGCCGTGCGCTGCCCCGTCGCCTGATTGAAGGAGAACGTATCCCCCGGCGCAACCTTATAGCCGTTGATGGCTTGGCAGGACAGGTCGATGTTCGTGTTGCGGTTGGAATTGCTGGTGGTTTTCGTCGTGTAGGTGGAAATGCGCCCGAACTTGCCCACAATCTGTGATTTTGTCACGTCCGCCAGCACCGTGTCCGACTGCAAACGCAGGGAGGCGGTGTAATTGCCCATGTCCAGCACGCCCGTGAGCGTCTGATAGACGCTGTTGGCATCCAAATACGCGCCGCTGATGTCGCTGTTGAAGGTGAACTGCTTCGTCGCCGGGTCAAAAGACTCCACCGTCGCGTTGACGGGCGTGCAGGTCACATCCGCCGCGATATTCTCCGCGATTTTTCGCACAGCATCGCGGTCGTAGGTGATTTGCGTCTGAAGCGTCACGGGGCTTTGCTGCATCGCACGAATCGTCGCGACGCGCTCGCTCAGCGGCGTCCGCCCCGAACCGCGCAGGGCGGTTGTGTTCCCGCGCCCAGCGGCATAGGCAACCGCTGCCATCTCGCTCACGTTGCGGTAGAGCGGGACGTCATAACCCGTGATGTCGTAGGTGTACGCATCCGCCACCACATGCAGGTTCACGCTGGAATTGTCCACGCCGCCCTGCCCCAAGGCGCTTTCGGCGTCCGCGCGGGTCATTCCGCCAACGTTGATGCCGTCAATCGTCACGCCGGGGAAAATGCGGTCGGTGTTGACCAGCGCGACTGCCTCATTGAAATTCGCGATTCGCTCTGCGTCATACCGGATGATGCTGCCGTTGACGAACGCCAGTGTCGGCAGCCCGGTCAGCTCCATGCCCAGCATCTGCGGCGCGGCAAGCAGCAGCAGCCCCGCCGTGCACGTCAGCGAAATCAGCATGACAAGCAGCCATAGGAAGGTACTGCTGCGCTTTTTGCGCCCCTTGCGCGGTTTGCGTGTCGTTTTCCGCTTCGGCGCGGATGGACGCTTGCCCGTGGGTGTGCCGCGTGTTTTGGGCGGGGCGCTCCGGCGCGCTTCCTCTTCTATCAGCCGCTGTGAGCGTCCCTTCGGCTGGCGCATGGCGGGCTGTCGCGGCTTCGTCTCCGGCGCCAATTTTTCCGTCAGGCGCGTCTGCTGGCTGCGGCGCGGGCGCTGCGTTCCGCCCGAAATGTTGCTCATGTCATTCCTCCAAAATGGATTCCAGCCCTTGCACAGCGGCTGCTGCGGAGGGCTGGGTGTGATTTATACTATTTCCAAATGAGAATGCGCCAAGATGCGCTGCGAATTTTTCGCTCTGGCTAACGGGAGTGGAATGCAGCGTAGCAGCGCTACGCT